>Ga0209668_10001382_pt1 | contig 10349 bp, 6 predicted proteins | sample FrelakmetPLP11PL_FD_187150 | JGI IMG/M metagenome (GOLD analysis project Ga0209668, IMG submission 187150) | Freshwater lake sediment microbial communities from the University of Notre Dame, USA, for methane emissions studies - PLP11 PL (SPAdes)... | ecosystem: Environmental > Aquatic >... | reverse complement strand
ACCAGGGCGAGGGCGGCGGCGGCCAGCAGGGCAGCGGCGATGATGATGAGACGGCGGGAAGATCCGATGCGGTCGGTCATGCTTGCACTCCTCGGTTCTCGCGGGAGAGTCGGGCGAGGCAAGGAACCTATGCAACGGCCGCCCGCGCTTCCATGCTCCCAAAGGAGTACTCCCGCCGCCCTCCGCGTTTCGCCCGTGCGTCAACGTGACCTGACTACCCGACGGACGGAGCCGGCGCATGGTCCTCTGCGCGCCCGCGATCACCACGCCGCCATCTGCCTCCACTTTCGTGATGCACCAGGCAGTTCAACGGACCTCGCGCGCGGATTCAGCTCCGGCACCAGGCGCTGGCACGCCCCAAAGGACAAACGCCCTCGCAGTTTTGGGCTGCGGGGGCGTTCCCACGGACAGCAGCACTCACCTCGTTAATCGATCACGACCACCCGCGCCGTGCGCTGCTGCACGCCCTGCGTGAGTCGCACCAGGTAGATCCCCGACGCGAGCTTGCGCTCCCCCGCCAGGTCGATGCTGTGCCGTCCCGCCCCGAGCGATCCGACGTCACGCGTCGCGATCACGCGGCCCTTCACGTCGACCAGCTCGAGCCGTGCCGAGGAGGCGATCGGCAGCACGAACGTGACCGCCATGCGGCTCGACGTCGTCGGATTCGGACGCACGCCGTCGAGCGCGAACGCCAGCGGCACGTCGGCCACGGCCACCGTGGCGGACGCCGATGCCGGCGCGCTCTCGTTGCCGTGCGAATCCACCGCCGTGATCTTCCATGTGTACGCGCCCGCAGCCGGGTCGGACCATGACGTGGCCGCGGTGGCCTGGACGAGCGTGGCCGGCCCCGGCGTGAAGCCGGGGTCGGTGCTGCGGTAGACACGGAAGTACTGGAAGTCGCGTGCCTCGCTCGGCAGCCACGACAGCTGCATGGCGCCCGAGGCCACCTGCGCCACCAGGTTCTGCGGCACGCCCGGTGCGATGTTATCCACCGAGTACCCGCTGTCGAGCGGTGAGTCGTAGAACGTGCCCACCTGGTCCGTGATCGCGCGGACGAAGAACACGCTCCAGCAGATGCTCGCGGAGGACGAGTCGCACAGCGTCGGCGCCACGGTCTGGTAGGTCGAATCGAGCGTGGCCGGGAAGCTGTTCAGCACGTCCCACTCGCCCGGCGGCAGCGCCAGCGCGGCGTCGCCCTGCGCACGGCTGCCGAGCGACGCGTTCTGCAAGCCCGAGGGACGCAGGCCCGCAGCGAACGCCGCTGCGCCGTCCACGCGGCGATAGAGCGTGTAGCCCGTGACTTGCGGAAAGTAGGCGGGGCCCTCGCGCAGGTCGGCCCGCCAGCGCACGCGCACCGCGCCGCCCTGGTCCGGCTTCACGTCGCGGATCGAGCGAATCTGCGGCGACTGGAAGTCCTCGTCCACGAGGCCGTCGCAGTCGTTGTCGAGCCCGTCGAGCAGCTCGGCCGCGCCAGGATGGATCGCGGGGTTCGTGTCGTCGCAGTCGGAGCCGCCGCCGCACGAAGTGGCGATGTAGCCGTCGCCGTCGTCATCGCACCCGGCGGGCTGCTCGACGGTCATCCACTGGAAGTCGTCGAACAGCGCGAGCGCGTCGCCGCCGCCGTCACTGCTGTCCCAGATGATGAACTCCAGTTCGATCGTCTCGCCCGGCACCACCGGGGCGCTCGTGGTGCCCCACGACGTGGCGGCCTTCCCGTCATAGCCGGTGTTGGCCAGGTCCGCCGGGCCCTGCGTGCAGCTCGAGCAGTGCTGAAAGAAGGCCGTCTGCACTGTCATCGGGTTGGCGAGGGCGTCGAACAGGATGTTGTGGTTGAGCGGGATCCCGGGGTGCGAAGAGGTGAGCAGGCACAGGGCATGATCGTTGAACTGCGAACACACGCTGGGCCACTCGGCGGAGAAGAAGCGGTGCTTGAAGGTGAAACCGTTCGCGTTCGTCGGCACGCGCAGGCGCAGCTTCAGCCGCACGGCGTCATAGACCTGGTTGCCCGCCTGCGGACAGGAGGGCGCGCGATAGACCGCGTTCCCATTGCCGGCCAGGAAGTTCGCGGGCGCCGACTCGACGCTGCCGGTGTTGAGCCCGCTCCCGGGACTCTGGAAGCCCGGGTCGTCCGCGTCGCGCGCGGCGCCGCTCGAGATGGCCGCCATCGTCGCGTTGGCCTGCGGCACGACGAGCGAGCCGAACTGAGACAGCGCCGCGCTCTGGACGTTGCCCGGCACGATGCCGCTCGAGGCGCGCAGGATCTGGGCCGAGATGAGCCCCCAGGTCCGCTGCGCGTTCGTGGGCGGACTCTCGACTGTGGTCTGGCACAGGTCGAGCGCCTGCGCGAGCGTGAGCCCCGTCTGGCCGAAGAACACCGGCAGCGTGCTGCACGCGTTCGACGGCGGATTGTCGATGGTGCCGTCGCAGTCATCGTCGATGCCGTTGCCCGGCACGTCGTAGGCGCCCGGGTTCACGTACTGGGGCAAGGGGATCGCCGGAGTCGGCGCATCCGCACAGTCGCCATCCTGGACGGCATAGCCATCCCCGTCCGCGTCCTGCGCCAGGGCCGGAAAAGCCGGGAGCAGGCAGATCAGGGCGAGGAACAGGGTGTGGAAGGGGAAACGCGCGAACGACGGATGCAACCGCATGAATCGACCTCCGAGATCGTGGGGGCGAAACGAAGCACCGGAATCGCCGCCGTAGCCAACAGCGGTTCAAGATGAGCGATCGAGTGTAGCAACGCAGGCGTGCGATTGATAGCCGAAAGCCATTGCGACCAGGATGTCGCGCCTTTCGCCGCAACGGAGGCCATGCCCGGATGGTGGAGGGGCGGCCTCCTGCGGGTGGGACCGGGATCGGGGCCCGGAATCACAGCCGGCAGCTGATCGGCAGGTTGCGATCACGCTGTGTTGTGCCCGAACACCGCCTACTTCAGCAGCGTCACACGCTGCATTCGCTGGCCCAGCGCCGTGGTCAAGCGCAGGAAATAGATGCCCGCGCGCTTGTTCCGGCCATCCCGACCGCAACCATCCCAGCGCCGGGAATAGTTGCCCGCCGGCAACACGCCGTTGACCAAGTTGACGACATGCCGACCGGATACGTCATAGACGTCGAGCGAAACGTGTCCCGCCAGCGGCAGGGCGAATGCCAGGGTCGTCCCACCTGTCATCGGATTGGGTTGTGGTGGCGCAAGGGCCAGCTCGCCGGGAAGCGTCACCGAGGATCCCTGCGGATCATCCACGCCCGTCACGCTGCAGGGCGCGGAAAGCGCCGCTGTCAGGACGCGCATCCCGTCCATGCCCGACGCCACGCCCAGGGAGACCTGCAGTGTCCTCCGGTCAGGCGACAGCGTCAGCGAATCCTGTTCGCCGGCCCCGGCGAGTTCCAATCCGCGTGTGGCCAGCCCCGCGGGCTGGGCCACCCAGGGAAGCGCGAGCACTGCGTCGGCGACATCCAGATTGGTAGAGGTGAGAATGACGCCGAGAACGTCGGTGTCGAATGTCATCGACGCGCTTCGTTGTCCCGGCAGGATCAACGGATCGAAGTGGACGATGCTCGAGTTCAACACCGTGCCCTGCGGCAGCGTTGAGGGTGTAAGCGCTTCCGCGGTGGAGACCGTGCCGGGAGTTGATATGTCCATCGCCAGGGCGTTCGCGAGGAGGTAGCCGCGGCGTTCGCTGATGACGCGAATCCTCGTGTCGCTCTGGAACGAATCGAGGGAGAGAGATGCTGGCATCGTCACAAGCTCGGCGGAGCCGGAGCTCGCGATGACACCGCGCGCGATGCCGAGGCTGTCGAGGGACGGATAGATCGTGCCGGGCTTCCCGCTCTGATAACCCGGGCCACCGTCAACGGTGACCATCGGCAGGCCGTATTGCGGGCTGCAGTTGTTCACGTAGATCGCGATGCGTCCCCCGCCGCCGCCACCTTCATTGGTCGTGTTGCCCGGCCCGCCGTTGGCCTGCACGAAGCCACTGCCTTCGAGTGTGCCTGTCGTGATCCACAGGCTCCCGCCGCTTCCGCCCCCGTCGTACCCGGTTGGACCCCGCCCCCCGTTCGCGCTTACCCGGCCATCCACGCGCAGCACCCCGGCCACCGTCAACCGGATTGCACCGCCACCGGGACCACCCGGATGGGTGCCGTACCAGTCATAGCCACCACTGCTCCCCAGGGACGTCGGCTGTTCAACCGAACCATACGTCGCCCTTGAACCGGCAGAAACATTGCTGTTGCCACCTTCGCCGCCGTACGCGCCCCCACCGCCCGTCGACAGGCCGCCTCCGCCCGGGCCTCCACCATTGGTGTACCCGCGCGCATCCGCGGAGATCGCGCTCGTCGCATCCACCGTGCAGTCGGTGAGCGTGGTCAGACGGAGCCCGTCCGTGTCTCCGGCGAGATGCGTCACCTTTCCACCGTCCTGAACCGTCAACTTGCAGAACGTATGCGCACCGGTCACGGTCAGCGTGGAGCCCGAAACAGTGACGTCGGCATGATCGAGGCTGAGATCGCCGGCCGTCAGTGTCCGGTCTGCCACGACCAGGACCGCCGGGCAGGGACTGCCCGAGAGTGGAACCGCCGGGAAGAGGGTATTGCCGAGGTCCAGCAGGCAACTCGCCAGCTCCGTGTTGGCCGGGCTGAATCGTACCGTCACGATGCGAGATTCATTGGGGCCCAGCAGGTAGGCTCCAGCGCCCGCCACGACCGTGAATGAAGGCCCGGAACACGACGAGGCGACGGATCCAGTCAGCGGCACAGCGCCGCAGTTCCGCATGGTAAACGAGCGATCGGCATAGGATCCGGGCGCCACGGTGCCGAACTGTAGCGCCGAGGGCGTCACCTCGCCACACGCGTCGTTCGTGCTGGTCACGATGATGCGGAAGGATGTCACGCGTGCGACGGAGGCGCCCTGGGTGCCGCCGGTGTCCCAGCGTCGCGCTGCGACATAGAGGTTGGCGATGTCGAGCTCCGACCAGGCCGTTGCCTCCTGGAGGTTGCCGATCTTGAACCCCGGCAAGCCCACCGTCTTGAGAGCTGTGATGTCCCAGCCCTGTCCGCCCATGCGCCAATTACAGGCATCATCACGCTGGTTCCACGCGGGCGAGGTCTGCGTGTCGAGGAGCACGCTGCCACGTACGAGCATTGTGAGCGAGTCGTTGTCGCTCGGGTTGTCGTAGCGCCCGCAGACGTCGACCTTGACGCTGGAGACCTCATAGCCGGGCAACAGGTGGAACGAATCCCAGGTGTTGACCTCGATGTAATCCTCCGAACTCCGGTCGAAGTTCGAGGAGTACTTGGGGTTGATGTTCGTGCTGCAGTCGTTCGTGGGCCTGCCGATCACGCCGTCGGGGTTGCTCCAACCGACGGGAGCGGACACTGGTCCCCGGGCGTAGAGCGTATCGACCTTCGTGAAAGCCTGTGCGGCCGGCGCAGCGAGCAACTGCAGCACGAAGCCAATTCCCAGGATCAGGGAAGGACAGTGAACGAAAGAGCGAGACCTGAGCAGGATGGCCTCCGCGCGGTTCAATGGTTCAGCTTGCGGGGTAAGGTGACGGCGAATGTCGCGCAATTCTACGCTGCCCTCTCAGTCCTGTAAACGGGCGCCGGATCCGTCCCTGCGTCGAGATGGTCGCCACTGCGCCCCCCGTCGATCCGCGTCCCGAGCCCGGGCCTGGACCGACTCGAGGGGGCGCATCCGTCACGATCCCGAGTTACTGCAGCACCACCATGCGCGTGGTGGCGCGCTGAGCGCCGGCACGCAGGTCCACGAGATAGACCCCCGCGCTCATCTCTTCCCCACCGTCGTGTTTCGGGTCCCAGCGCACCTGATGCGTTCCGGCGGCCATGGACTCCTGGACGAGCGTCGAAACCAGGCGGCCGCTGATGCTGTAGACACGAAGCGTCACGTCGGCGCGAGCCGGGAGGCTGTAGGCGATGGCCGCGCCGGCCACCAGCGGGTTCGGCGAGACGCGCACGCGCAACGCCGTGGCGGCAGGAACGGAAGGCGCCACATCCACGCCGGGTTGCCAGCCGGTATTGAGCAGGGCCGACACGGTGCCGGTCCCCGAGACGCTCGCAGTCACCAGGTCGGGATGCGCATCACCGTTCAGATCACCAATCGCGATGGACCACGGGGCACTCCACACCCCGAAGTCCGTCCTCGTCCCGAAGCTGCCGCTGCCGTCACCGGGCAACACCGAGACGGTATTAGCGACCGAGTTCGCCGTTGCCAGGTCGGCGTCGCCGTCCCCGTCCAGATCCGCGATCACGACGGCCCTGGGCCCACGACCCGTCGGGTAGCTCTTGCTCGCCGCAAACGTGCCGTCGCCGTTGCCGAGCAGCACTGATGCCTGATGGGCGCCCTCGTTCGCCGTCGCCAGATCAGCTTTCCCATCCCCGTTCAAGTCGCCGATCGCAACGCAGACCGGGCTGGGATTGCTGGTCACGACGTACGGGATGATATAGAACTCCATGCTCGCGCCGAAGGTGCCATCCCCGATACCGAGCCGCACCGACACCGACGAAGATCCGGGGCCGTTCGCCGTCACCACATCGAGCTTCGTGTCCCCGTTGAGATCCCCGATCGCCACGGACTGCGCATCACCCCCTGCATCGTAGTCCGTGTTCGCACCGAAGTCTCCGGCTCCGATGCCCAGCATCACCGACAGGGGAGCGCCAACGCCCGCCGTCACGATGTCGGTCTTCCCATCGCCGTTCAGGTCCCCGATTGCCACGGAGTTGGGATAGGACCCGACACCGTGGTCCGTCTTCGCTGCGAACGTCCCGTTGCCGTTGCCGAGCAGCACCGAGACCGACCGGTCGTTGTGATTTGCCGTCACCAGGTCAGGCGTTTCATCGCCGTCGAAGTCCCCGATCGCCACGGAGTAGGGATTGGCCCCGGTCACGTACTCCGTATGCGTCGCGAATGTCCCGCTGCCATCACCCAGCAGGACCGAGGCGCCCTGCTCGCCCGCCGTCACGATGTCTCGCTTCCCATCGCCGTTCAGGTCCCCAACCGCGGTGGACATGGGAAAGTATCCGGTCGCGAACACCATCTGCGGCCCGAAGCTCCCATCGGCTCTCTGGAGCATCACCGCGGCGCCTCCACTGGCCAATGCCAGATCGGCTCTCCCGTCCCGGTCGAGGTCCCCGATCGCCAAGAAAGATCCCCAGCCTCCGTCACTAGCAGGAGCGGTCCCGTAATCAGCCTGGGGCCCGAAACTTCCATCGCCATTGCCCAGCCGCACGTACACCTTGTCGGGACCGCTGCAGCCACCGGTTCCCACCAGGTCGAGCCTCCCGTCCCCATTCAGGTCCGCGACCGCAAACGAAGTCACGCATCTCCCGAGCTCCCGAAGCGCCTGCGGCGCGAACGTCCCGTCGCCGACGCCGAACAACACCGACACCGGCGCGTCGAAGCCGCTCCCCCCCGCGACCAGATCGGCCTTTCCATCGCCGTTGAGGTCCCCGATGGCAAGGGATCCCCCGGAGGCGGCGTAGTCCGCCTTCGCACCAAAGGTGCCGTTGCCATTGCCGAGAAGCACCGAAACATATCCGCTCACCACTGCCAGGTCGGGCTTCCCGTCCCCGCTCAGGTTCCCGATCGCCACGCACCGGGGATAGCTCCCCGTCACATAGTCCGTCTTCGCCCCGAAGGTGCCGTTGCCGTTGCCGAGCAAGACCGAGACCGTGCCGGAGGCGGCGTAGTTCGCCGTCACCAGGTCGGGCTTGCCGTCCCCGCTCAGGTCCCCGATCGCCACGTACACGGCATTCCCCGTCGCGTAGAACGACGGGGCCCCGAAGACCCCTGTGCCGTTGCCCAGGAGCACCGACACGCTGTTGGAGTCCCCGTTCGCCACCGCCAGGTCGGGCGTCCCATCGCCGTTCAGGTCCCCGATCGCCACGCAATGGGGACTCGGGATCGCAAGGTCCATCCTCGTGTCGAAGCGCCCGTCGCCGCTTCCGATCAGAACCGACACCGAGTTGGCGTAGGAGTTCGCCGTCACCAGGTCAGGTTTGCCGTCCCGGTTCAGGTCCCCGATCGCAACGAAGGAGCCACTGGAGGCGTCGAACTGCAGGAACGGCGCATCGAGGAGCGGACCGGCCGTGGCCAGGTCTGCCCGGGCCGCCGCGATCCCGCCGATGAGAACCGCGACGGCGATGAAGTGGAGAGACACGCGGGAGGACGCGCGCCACGCGAGAAGCGAACGATGCCGGCCGGACATGAGCATCTCCATTTCGCCGCAGCATGATCTTGCTCATTCGCGCGACGCGGCAATCGCACATGAGCATTTCACGGGTGACGTTCACCCGGCTCGCTGCCCGGTGAACTCAACCTGCTCCGCATGTCCCTGAGGTCGCGGCGGGGGCGATACTGTGACGCGCTTCTGGGTGGGGCGCTTCTCCCGCTGATCTCTGCGCATGATCCAGAAGCCCCGAATGCCCCGCCCGGCAATTTCCCCTGCAAAATGGGCCCATATTCCATCACTGGACGAAGCGAGGGGGTAGTCTATGGGACCATCCTTTGCGTTCATATACTCCCAAAGGCGCCCATCCGCGGCACTCTTCGTTTCGCCCGTGCGTCAGCCCGGGCTGCCAACGCGGCGGTCGGAGCCGCCGCACGGCCTCTTCTGCACGCCCGCCATCGCCCACCGGCTGGCGCTGGCACGCCAGCCGCAGGCGCGACCCCCGGGACTGTCCTTCCGCGTATTGCCTACTGGGATATTCGTAAGGGTTCTGTGACGCCCATGGTCCAACGGGCGCTCGGCCTGCGGCAAGCTGTCCGGCATGACCCGACAAGACCCGCAGAAGATGGCCGGCTGGCTGAGCAAGCGCGAGCGCAACGGCTGGAGCTGGGCCGAGTTGTCCCGCCGCTCCGGCTTGCCCGCCTGGAAACTCCGCTGCTGAGCGCGCTGGTCCACGAGGTCGAGGCAGTGATGGTGCAGGAGTCCGGAGAATGGCTGGCGCTGATGCGGTATGTGCGGATCGAGGCGGCTTGAACGGTCCTCGGCCGTAGCGCGCTTTGCCTAATCCAGTCCTCGCGGCTCCGCCTCCCGCCAGAGGGCGAACTGGTCCAGACCAGCGAGCTTGTCCGGGAAGCTCATCGCGGCGACCAGAGCGGTGAGCAGGGCGTTCGACTCCGCCGACAACTGCGGCTGCAGGTGGGCGAGCACGGGCTCCATGGTCCATTCCATGATGGCGCCGTCCACCGACAACGCCGTCTTCAAGCGACCGAGCAGCGGTGCGACTCCTTCCGTATCGCCGGCGAACAAGTATGGCAGACAAAGACCAAGGATGCTCGATGGCCTGTCTCCTGCCGGTGAGACCGGGATCTGATGCTGGAATCAGAGGAAATCACAGGGAATCACCCCGGCAAGTCGGGCTTGCCATCCCCGGTCGAGCGGAATAGCGTTCGAGTGGTGATCGACGCACCCTCCCTCCGGTGCCGCACCGCGAAGGAGACTGCTATGAAGACCACGCGGCGCCTCGCGCCCTCCATCCTGATCCCCATGCTGATCATGGCCACGCTGACGTCCTGCGCCGACGAGCCCACGGCGCCGGCGCCCGAGCAACTGGCGGGCACGTGGACGGCCACCAAGGCCGAGTACGTGGGCAAGACCTCGGGCAGCCGGGTCGACCTCGTCGCGGGCGGCGGCGTCGTCACGCTCCTGCTCGAAGCCAACGGCAGCTACATCTACGTCGAGATCCCTTCGGGAGCCTCTCCGGATACCGCGCGAGGCGCATGGAACGCCTCGGCGGACGTGATGGAGATGACTCCGCAGGGGGCAGCCTACTCCAGGGTGTTCGATCTCGCCTTCTCGGGAAACACGCTCGGCCTGACCGGCGGCGACGTGCTGCACGAGTTCAGCCCCGGCGTCCCGGAGGAGTCGGACCTGAACCTCGCGTTCACGCGTTAGCGATCACTCTGCATAGGTGATCGGGGCCGGCCACGGCGGCGGCAGCGCCGCTGACCTGCAACGAGAAACGCCCCCGCGGCTCGAGCCTGCGGGGGCGTTCTCGGTCCAGCTCATGCCTTACTGCTGCGGGGTGAGCTCGATCGTTCCAACGTCGGTCGTCGTGCGCGACACGACGCTGACCCCGACCAGGGACGTGTCGCGGAAGCCGCTGGCGGGATGGATGGCGAGCGAGTACAGCCCCGGGGCCAGGACCGCGAGCGTGAAGTGCCCGTCGGCTGCGGCGACGGCGCTGCCGACGGTGTCGGGAGCCTGCACGGCGTAGATGGTCGTCGCCGTGCCGGCCGGCGCGACCTGACCCGTGATGGCGCCCGCGGTGCTGAAGGGCATGACCTTCACGGTCGGCTTGAGGCGATAGCTCCCCGTCCCATCCCGGAC
>Ga0209668_10001380_pt1 | contig 10352 bp, 14 predicted proteins | sample FrelakmetPLP11PL_FD_187150 | JGI IMG/M metagenome (GOLD analysis project Ga0209668, IMG submission 187150) | Freshwater lake sediment microbial communities from the University of Notre Dame, USA, for methane emissions studies - PLP11 PL (SPAdes)... | ecosystem: Environmental > Aquatic >... | reverse complement strand
ATGCAGGTACCTGGTCTCACAAAAACGTTAGGTAAGTAGATATTCGTATCTGATTATATTCATACCTGTGGGGTAGGGAATTAGTGGTTCAATAATTATTAAGAAATAGTATTGACATAATAAGATATTTATATCAAGATACCTAATTGGTATAGATAGGGTAGTTGGTACCCTGTTTTATTTTCGGCCCCCGGGCCATCTTTTTTTTAGGGGTTATTTACATGGCGTTAAATGCTCAACAGGTAGTTGACAAGTGGTCTAAAAATCTAGCCGGGGCAACCGAATCAATTAGGGCGGGTATCAATTCGGTAACGGAAGCCCCTTCAGCGGCGGCCGTTAGAAACAAACAAGGCTATCTACAAGGAGTCCAGGACAATGCTGATAAATGGAGTCGTAATCTTGGGGCTGTTACTCTCGAGTCATGGAGAAAAGCTGCCCTCGATATTGGAATTGCAAGACTTTCAACCGGGGTTACCAAAGGCAAAGGAAAAATGCAAAGCTTTATGGAGCAATGGTTGCCATATGAAGACGGTCTTAAGGCCCGCCTTGCACAGATTCCCAAGGGCGGAATTGAGGCATCAATCGCCCGAGCAACCGAGGCGATCCGTTACAATAAGGCGTTCCGCCGCCAGTAGTCGATCTAGTTGTTCGGGCGGGGCATGTCCGGCCAACTAGGTTTACATCCGGGCCCCTTGGATTGCTCCATTAATTCGAGGGGCTTTTATTTCTTACAATTCATACTTACGAGGTCTTAAATGATTCACCTAGCCTGTTACAATGGCACATTAACCGAGTCTACAGCAAACCAAGATATTCCAGCCGTTACCGACCAAAGCTTGACTATTTCAAACGGTCATTACGTTCTTACCGAGCCCGCTAGGTTGGCTGGCGTATATGGGCAGTCTACCAACCTGAACCGGTTGCGTATTAATACCCCAACTTTGAGGGCGACTTCCTTGCCATACATGGAGCCCTTGCGACAAGATACCCTACCGGGAAATCTTCCGCCTATGGCGATATTGGGCGATTTTGCCTTACCGCTAACCCCGATTGACGAAATAGCATTTGAAGCTTCAATCGGTGGAACATCGGGCACCCAAGATACAACCGTAGGGGCTTGGTTCCAATTCGGTATGCGGCCAATTCCAACTGGGGCAGCTTATACATTGAGGGCAACCTCAACCGTAACCGCAACCGCCAATGCATGGACAGCGGGGGCCTTTATTCTTGATCAAGTGTTACCAGCGGGTAGATATTCGGTCATTGGTATGAGGGTTGTAGCGGAAAACGCAATTTTTGGAAGATTGATCTTCCCCGCTCAAACATACCGCCCCGGTGTTATTGCGTCATTTGACGAATCCGAATCTGATTTCTCCTACATTCGTATGGGTAGAATGGGTGAACTTGGCCAATTCGATTCTATCGCCCAACCACAGATAGAAATCTTTGCCAATGGAACCTGTACATCTCAAACGATTTACATGGACTGCATTAGGATTCGATAATTAATGCCATCATTTACACCGGGAACGTTGCACAAGTATTCGTTCCCGGTTCAAAATATAACCGTTGCCCCTGCCCTTGTGACGCAAGCAAGCTCAGGAAACGCTAGGCGTATTGCATTAGGCCTTTATTCTTCTGATGCTACAATGGTAATCTACCCCACAAGTACGGGCCTAATTCAATCGCAAATATATCCGAGCCTTGCAACTGGCGGGGGCTATTGGTTCCTTGCCCAAGACGTTGGGCCCCTTTGTCAACTAGAATGGTATTGCTATTCAACGATGGGCGGGATTATTACCGTTCTTGAGGTAGTCGAGGAGTCCTAAAATGTGCATGGAAGATGTTAGGATAGGGCGTAAATCAATCGTATACCGTTATCGTTTAACCGTTCCGGCTAATGGATCGGTTCAAGTATTATCAAATGCCCCGGATCGTATCGCAATGCTTATTCCCAGTCACGGTAACGCTACATCTTTGGGAGCTGATACCGTCGACTTAGGTTCCGTAGTTGAAGGAACCATTAATTTACAGCAGAATAATGTTAGGTTATCCATCGGACATGATGGGGCCCTAGTAACAATGCCTTGGTATGTTATGAACTCAGCTAACCAGCAGCAGACAATAACCGTGTGGGAAACAAGATTGATGGAGCAATAAAAATGGATATGAACCCGCTAAAGGATTCTGATCTGAAGGCAATTAATAAATCGCTCTATTTGCTGAATGAATTAATCGGGCATATTGAGAAGGCTAAATGTGCTGGTATCGACTGCACAGAAGCCGATTTACGGCGTGAAGATATGACGCAAAAATTAATGGCAATAAAAGCAGCTTATTTCCCCGGTAGGTAAATGGCAAAGCATATATTAAGAATTGTGTACAGTCCTGAAGAATTGAATAACTTGCCCGACGGAGTATTTCAAGAGAATCAAGCCGTATTGCAAAGTATGCCATTTAACCCGCTTCCTAATTTATGGAAGCCGGGAACTTCAATTATCAATGAGTCTACAGATTACAATAAAGACCGTAATTTTAAACAAAGAATAAGACCGTTCTCAATACTTACAGCAAGTTATTTGAATGATAAAAATAGCCTTAACATTTATATTGAAGGTACGAAATAATGCCCCAATATATTTACACTATTGACGGAGTAGAAACACCTTGGCCCGGTGATAATATACCAATTGTTTTACCAAGCACAACAACGACAACGACAACAACGCCAATTATAACCACAAGCACAATAGAACCAGAACCAGAAACACCAATATTTCAATCTAGCCCAAGCCCAACCCCAACCGTATTTGGAAACGGGGGCCCCAATTGTTATGATGGCCCCTTGGCAATTCCCGAAAATATAGCTGCAGATATCAGAAATAATAATTTATCAACCTATATGGACTTAGTTAACGGACTTTCCAATTATCCTGTATGTTATGAAACTAATCTAGACCCTGCTAATCTCTTAGTGTTGGTTAATAGTCCGGTTCCAGTAACACGTTTAGATGTTCAGATGTGGGCTTCCGGTGTAACTCCAACTCCTTGGCCAATTCCGGTAACCTATGCTGGAACTCAAAAGCAACCTCCAAGCCTACCGGGTACGGTAATTGAGGAACCACCAAAGCCCCCGCCAGTAATGCAACCACCCGAGGAACCGCCAGTAATAAGGCAATGTAGGCAACGGGTTACCGATGAAATAATCAAGCCAGTTGATGAAACGGGAATGGTATACGATAGGTTAAAAGCACAGGCAACCGGGCAGATTGACTATCAACTGCAACAAGTAGAACCAACCTTAAATAAACTTACCCAGAAGATTGATTCAAACATAGTTAACACTATGGGGGAGGTATATTCAGCAGCTTACCCGGTTGGATTGGGAATACCTTCATTAGATCAAATAATGCAAGGCGAACCCGTTTATTCACCATACGGTATTGGAGCAGATCAGCCTTTACCTTATTGTGATGAGCTTCCAACCGGGGGCGGATATCCATTGCCAGAAGCCCCGACAACCGGGGGTTGGTTGCCAGTGCCAGAAGCCCCAACGCCAACGCCAACGCCAACAACCCCAACCCGGCCCCCAACAACGCCCCCGGGCGTTACTTGCCCGGCCCCGGTGGTGCAATGCCCTGCCCCGCCCGATATAAACGTATACCCACAAATAACGGTTAACATACCCCAGCAAGACGGAACAAACGTCACGGTTAACGTTGAGCCAACCACGACAACGGAACCAACGGAACAAACGGAACCGAGCCCGAGCCCAACGCCAAGCCCGACACCGAGCCCAACGCCTAGTCCTACACCAACCGAGCCAGAACCAGAAATACCAACCAATGAACCCACCACGCCCCCCGAATTATGCCCGGAAAAACCACCGCCATTTAAACCGAATTATAGGGGGCTAGATTCTAGTAAGTTTCCGCCAATAATTGGAACGTGGGGCGATATTAGTGGATGTAATATTGGCGGAAGCGGGGTAGGAACTGGGCAGCAAACAATTGCCCAATACTTTGGTTATACTGTACCGGGTAAACTACCCTTGTGGATTCAATCAATTGAGCGTATAGATTTTGTTGGCCCTACAATTGCTAATATAGTAAATGAAATAACGGTTAATACAGTAAACGCAATAAATAAAGCTACCGGCTGGATGGGTGCTGATGCAGTAGGGGCAGGGTCTGCAGCAATATTAACTCAAATAATAGCGGGTATTATTACAAAATATATTGGTTTTGATATGACATATTTCACCCGGTCAAGCATATATGACCTTAACTTTTTAAACCCGCAAACAATACCAAGCGAATCGGATTTTGTTAATTTATTTCTAGCCGATGAAATCACACAAGATGGATTTAACTGCATGGTTAGAGCCAATGGGTCATACCCAAGCTGGTATAACAAAATAGCTCAAGCACAAAGAACACGCCCAACAAACGAACAATTAATCCAATTAAATAGGCGGGGAATACTTACAACTGAAGATACAAAAGATCGTATGCGTGGTAATGGGGTAATGAATGAAGGGGAAATAAATCTATTTTATAAGGCTTCCGAGGCCCTTCCTAGCGTATCTGATATTGTTCGTTTCATGGTCAGGGATGCAGACGACAATGAGGTAGCAGCTAGATACGGAACCGACGCAAGCCTTGATACCAAATACGGAAGCCAGTTAAAAGCATGGGCCCGGGGACAAGGCATTACCGACGACGTAATGAAATATTACTGGCGTTCACATTGGGAAATACCGTCAAATACTGCATTATTTGAGATGCTGCACAGGTTAAGGCCTAATAGAACCGGGCAGGGCCTAACCGGGAACGTAACTGTTTCAGAACAAGACATAAAAGACGCCTTGGTAGTGAATGACGTTCTACCATTTTGGGCAGAGCGATTAATGGAGATTTCATATCGACCATTAACCCGAACCGATGCACAACGGGCATATTTTATCGATGCTATAAACGAGAATGAACTCAAAGATGCTTATCTTGACCTAGGCTATAATGATGCTAACGCTGATAGACTGGTACGGTTCACAACGCAACTAAAAGCCAAGCGAAAACAAACAGGGGGCGGAACCGAGAAGGTATCATCAGTAATTAAGTATTACAAGAATTGGCTTATCGGAGATACGGAAGCAAGACAACGTTTAATAAATTCGGGGCTTAGCGAAAATGCTGCCAAGGAAGCTCTAGCAATAGCTGAAACGCAACGTAAGAACGATTCACAATTAGCCTGTATCAAGGGAATAAAAGCACAATTCAAGAGATACATAATCGACGATACCGAGGCTAGGCGTGATCTAGCAGATATTGGCGTAGCTATTGAAAATATTACCCCCCTAGTTGCACAATGGAAGTGTGAACGTGCCAATAAGCCCAAGGAACTTACGGCGGCCCAGGTATGCAATGCTTATAAGAACCTATTGATTGACAAGGAAGAATACTACAGGCGATTAGCTGCAATCGGTTATCAAGAAGATGAAGCGGGAATATTACTTTCAATATGTGCAGCAGGTAAAGGTAATAAGAACGCCCCCGCCAACGTTACGACGGGCGTTAAGCCCCCAGTTGACACAATGGCACAAACGGAAGCAGCTAGGTCTATTATTGATGCAGCAATGAATGAACTAAATCAGCCTTCAGAACCTTAAACGGTTGGGCCCAACCGTTTACCCGACTGCTAAGCTTGCCCTTATCAGGATGGCGATGTAAGGTCAGGGATTGACCCACCACGCCCCCTTGATCCCCCCGGGCGATAACATAAGCCAAGCCATTAAAATTGTCTTGCTGTATCGTCCCGGGGCATATCTCTCGAGCTGAAGATTTCCTACCCGATTGAACCTTAGAACGCCCGTATTCATAATCACCGGGCCCGTAAAACTCCGCTGAACTGGTTGGGGTATCCACTTCCCTTAGTTGGCCCATTGCGGGGCCTATAAGCCCGTTTTTTTTGATTATCTTGAAGGCGTCGTGATTTACTATCAAAGAATCGGTATGCTGATAATAAACGCTGTTTTCGGGGCATAATTCCCGGATTGAACGCATATATTCCCTGGCATTGGCAGTAACAAAGCTAGAAACAGCACAGAATGAGTTACTACCGTCAATAGATTCTACTTTCTCCTGAACGTTTCCCGCAAAGCTCCGGAATATTTTGGGCTTTACATCATTTACCCCAAAGTGCCAGAACTCCCCAAAGTTAACATCGGGCGTAATACCTATTGAATCAACCCATTTAGGGGTACGTTGGGCGAACTTGCCATAGAGGGAATTGAGCATCATTTTAGCAAAACGATCTAGGTGGGGCAATTTCCCCACCCTAGCTTTTTCCCTCTCTGAATACCAATAATTTACATAATTCTTAAAAATCGGGGCAATATTGTAGACTGCAATTCGACTAACATTAAGAACAAGCCCTTCATCAAGAGCCCGCCCCAATTCGTCAGCTGCTAAAACAGTCCAGAATCTCCCAATTGCATACCGTACCTGTTTATCTAATCGAACTACAAAGGGTAGTTTGTCTGTATCAAGCAAAACCTCTGCAATACAACCAGCAGATCGGGCGTAATGGTTTAACTGGGCCATGCTCCCGTGTTCTATGAACTTATAAAGCGAGCAAGGGTATTTAGCTTGGGCCATGCAATAAGGGAATAATGATCGTATATCGAGATGATAAAGCAAATCATCAGAATGGGGCCTGTCATCGAATTGATTCTTAAGTGGGGCAACGTACCCGACAAAAAAGCATTGGATTTCCCCCCCGTGATAACTTTCACGTTCCAACTGTTTCGCCTGTTCGTTGTCATGTATTACGATGTTAACTTTCTGCTTGCCCCTACCGTTTACAACCGTTGGGGCGTGATCATGCCGGTAATTGTTCCACGCCAACCCCGGGGCTGTATAATTCCAGTTACCAAGCTTTTTTGCCTTCCAGTCCATCATTGTTTCAATCATCGTTTTTTCAATGATTTCTACGTCACGGGTACAATACTCCGCCCATTGTTTTTTGGTTCCAGTCTCTCCCGGGAACGGTAGCTTTTCTAGGCCTATTTCCGTACCTATTTCCCCCAACGGTTGGCGGAAATAATTCAAGGTATCAGAAAATACGATAGTGCCCCTGGCTGCCCTGCAACGAATAAAGCAAGGCAAAGAATCAACACAAAATAAGCCTTTCCACGGTCTAGACTTTGTGGCCAAGGGTTTACCTATTGCAAAATCCCCCGGGCGTTCATTTATTATTAATTCCCTGCTGGACAACTTTTCAAATATGTTTAAAGTCTGTAAATCAAAGGCTAGGTTATGGGCGAAAACCCAATTGGATTTCCGAATATTTAATCTAGTGTAAAGAAACACCCAAAAATTATTGATATTCCAGAACGTGTAATACTCCCGATTGATAACCCGGTTATCACGCAATATTACATGGCATACAACGCCCATTCTGAACTTTTCAAGGAAGTTAGTTGTGCTGCCCTTGTGATATATTCGTGTTGTTTCGGTATCAACAAAAAAGACATTCTCAGGAACCTCAGTTCCTGAATTGCAAGATAAGTATTTAGGCATAAAATACCTTTGTTAATATGTTCTTCGTACTATTGAAACAACCCTATTAAACTCAATTCGCTGCTCTGTATCAGTTACTAGATTTCCTTGTGCATCTCTCCGGGGATATTGCAACGCCAAAGGAACGTTAGATAAAGTCATTCTTAACGTGATATCACGCAACATTGGATTTTTATCGAAGTCCATAGTTAAAGTCTTAAAGCTTTCCGCCCCTGTCATGCTGTCAATTGTTTTCGCTAGAACCTTGGCTCGATATGCTACGCCCTTGGGTAAACTGGTATCAACCGGAATCGAAGAACGTGCAATATTTATACCTTGGGCTTGACCAGTAAGGGCCTTGCCCGCTTGAAAAGCCTGTTCACCAAGACGGTATATCGTTTGTAACTGGCGATATGTGGCAGAAAAGAAATAATTCTTGATTGCTTGGGCTGTTTTTGTAATGCCCCAAGGCTTTTGATTTTGAACCCGTATAGCAGCGTATCTACTGATAGCTGCTCCGATTTCATTTATTGACCAACCGTAACCGCCCCCGGGATTCCGTACCATTTTTATTTAGCCTTATTTTTAGGTAGTCTTAGCTTTGCATGGCAATAGTCAACGCCCGATATAGTATGCTGGAAATACTGGATGTTCTTAAGAATCCACTCTTCCTTGCTGATCTTGTACATAATTTTCATTCTTGCCAAGCCATTGGTAAAATCTTCACGACAAGCACACAAATAATCGTAGATTAATTGTTTCTCTTTAACTGATAATACTGGATATGGGAACTCTCTTTTATTTCTGCCCATTGGGTCTACTCCTTATTAATTTCGGGTTTCTTGGTATGTTCTACGCCATTCTCCATTTTGTGCTTATCTTCAGCCGTTCCGCCCGTCGCCCACAGGCCCGGGCCATACTCTTTTAGCGGTAATCTTTTTTTCTCCGGTTGGTTGGGCTTGGGCAATGATTGAGGCAATTTTGGAGCAAGCCGACCTCGGAAGGGGAAAAACATTGATAACGTCGTGAGTAATAACCAAAATATTAATGCAGCCGCAACGGTAGCAGTAATGCCAGCTATACTTAGGTATTTCCACATTATTAACCCTCGCTAAGATTTAGTAATGATAGATCAGATTTCGACGCTATTTTAAAATGTTTCAACCCTGCAATAAAAGGGAGCCCGGTATTGGAAGCAATACCGAGCCCAGCCCGTTGTGAACTATCCAAGTCAAAGTAAAATAATTCCTGGTAAACTTCTACTATGTACCATTTACAGGTCATCGTAGGAACCAAGCGAATACATTCATACTTAGCAGGGAAATATTTCCACCGACCTCCAATACTCTTGGGCTGATCATTTAGGGGCCTTAGTTGCCGGGTTGTTGAGATTGCTTGCCCAACTAGTTGGCGTTGTGGTTGGTACATCGGGGGGCTTCCTGTCATGTAATAGCTTTAAAAGCAGTACATCGAAAATCTCAGATTGTAACACAACTTCCAAAGCCGTTGCAACCTTAGGATTATTGGCGGAAGCCGGGATTGCCCCGGCTTCCACCATTATTGCCAATGCTGAATGGATTAATTCTGCTAAATATCCAGCAGATTTAAGCTCCACAGCAACCCGGGCAGCTATTCGGTTAAAATCCATTATTTAGGCTCCTTTACCTTAGGTTCCTTAACTGGGGCCCCAAGACCGATAAACTCAAGAACTAAGGTACGGTAACCGTTACGGGTAGTAATCGGCTTGATTCGTACCCTTAGGCCCTGTTCATACGGGGGCTGCCCAACGATTGACGTGATTGATTGAAGGGAACTGAATATTCCCTTGCTTACGGTTCCGATGGTTTCATTATCCATCGTTACCAATACAATTCTAACGCTTGGCGTCACTTCACCCGTTTGACTATCAACAAGATCGACGTTATGGGCTAAAACGTGCTTGATTGTCAAAATCTGATTAAGAACGTCGTCAGAACGTTTATCGGCTGTACCCAGGCATTTAACCATTATGCCCTGATGCTCCGGGTTGGTTCGGTCTAGGCTAGTCCATAGCCCCGAATTCCCCGCCCCAAGATCACTTGCCAAGGTTGCGGGCCTTACAGCCAGTTCCTTAACTCCGTCAACTCCAACCTGTAACTGATTTTCCAACATAGCAGACACTCCATATAGAAAAGAAAAATAGGGGCCCTTATTTTTAGCTTACCCGGGGGGCCCCTGAAACCCGGGTTTCCTACCCCAAGCATGGGGGCTAGGTTTCCAATTAATGACCCGATGGCGTAGAATCCCAACCCAGCCACTTAGTCAATATCATTGCGTATATTCGGCCCATATCCCGGGGGCTTAGATTATGGGCGTTACTCCACTTCTCGGAACCTTCAAGCCATACTGCAATCGTTCCATCAGAGGTTGCCATACACGTTGTCATTGCTGCAACGCCAGCCCCCCATTTATCACAGATCAGATTAACTTGAAGCTTGCCATCATAAGGCCTACTGTCCGATTCTGATACGAACTCAACGATTTCAGCAAACATTGCTTGATTGGTCATTACCTTTACTCCATGAAGGTTGAAAAAAACAAAACACCTAACCCCTACCCTACCCCATAATTCGGAAGTGTCAATACTTTTCTTTAATAATTATTTTGGTCAATCAGATACAAAGTAGATAGTGTTATCTAATTACCAACCACTAATTCCCTACCCCACAGGTATGAATATAATCAGATACGAATATCTACTTACCTAACGTTTTTGTGAGACCAGGTACCTGCATTGTGCGGTGGGCTGTATAT
>Ga0209668_10001379_pt1 | contig 10361 bp, 11 predicted proteins | sample FrelakmetPLP11PL_FD_187150 | JGI IMG/M metagenome (GOLD analysis project Ga0209668, IMG submission 187150) | Freshwater lake sediment microbial communities from the University of Notre Dame, USA, for methane emissions studies - PLP11 PL (SPAdes)... | ecosystem: Environmental > Aquatic >... | reverse complement strand
AAGGTGGCGAGGGAGTTCGCGGGCTACGTGGGCGGCGACGTCCGCCGCCCGCTGCGCCCCACGAAACCCGAGGCCCGCGAGGTGCTGCACCGGCTGTACGAGGAGTTGGAGGATCTGACCCAGCGGCAGGACTGAAGTCTGCCCCACGTACGGGGCACCAGTCGGCATGCTACGGCGGGGCAGGCGGGGAACGGGACGTTATCAGCGTGCTATGGGGGGCGTGCTTCTGACTTCTTGCCCCTTGCTTCTTACTTCTTGCTTCTTGCTTCTGTCTTCTGTCTTCTGTCTTCTGTATTCTTTCTTCCGTCTTCGAGGGACCCATGATTCCACTTCCCGAGCGTGAGCGTATCCTCCTCGGCCCCGGACCCAGCATGGTGTCGCCGCGCGTGATGCGGACGATGGCGGCGCCCGTGCTCAGCCATCTCGACGGCGATCTGATGGCGATGATGGACGAGTTGCGCGCGCGCCTTCAGGCCGCGTTCCGGGCGCCCGACGGCTCGTTCTGTTTCGCGGTGTCGGGCACGGGCACGTCGGCCATGGAGACGGCGGTGGCCAACCTCGTGGGCGACGGCACGCGCGTGCTCTCGCTCGTGGGCGGCTACTTCGCCGATCGCATTGCCGGCATGAGCGAGCGGTACGGCGGGCAGGTTACGCGTCTGCCGTACGAATGGGGCAGGGCGGTCGATCCGGAAGCGGTCCGCCGCATATTGAAGGAGCAGCCGGCCGACATCGTCACCGTGGTGCACGCCGAAACCTCCACGGGTGTGCTGAACCCGGTGGAGCAGATTGCGGCCATCGCCCGGGAGCACGACGCGCTCACCATCGTCGACGCGGTGACCTCCCTCGGCGGCCACCCGCTGGACGTCGGGGCGTGGGGCATCGGCGCGGCGTACAGCTGCGCGCAGAAGTGCGTGGGCGCGCCGTCCGGCATCGCGCCGATCGCGTTCTCGCCGGCCGCCCTCGAGAAGCGTGTGAAGGCGCGCAGCTTCTATTTCGACCTTGGGCTGCTCGAGGACTACTGGGTGCGCCGGAAATACCACCACACGATCTGCGCGTCCCTCATCTACGCGCTGCGCGAGGCGTTGATGATGGTGGAGGAAGAAGGGATCGAGGCGCGGTGGGCGCGGCACAGGCACCATCACCTCGCCCTCGCCGCCGGCATCTCGGCCATGGGGCTGTCGCTGCTGCCGCCGGAGGCCGAACGGCTCTGGACGCTGAACGCCGTGCGCGTGCCCGAGGGTGTGGACGAAGCGGCCGTGCGCAGGCAGATGCTGCAGCAGTTCGACATCGAGGTGGGCGCGGGCCTCGGGCCGCTGGCGGGGAAGATCTGGCGCGTGGGGCTGATGGGCGCCAGTTCGACGCCCGCCATCATCCTGCTGTTCCTCGGCGCCTTCGAGTCGGTGCTGCGGGCCCAGGGCGCGAACGTCCCGCGCGGCGCGGGCACGGCCGCGGCCCTCGACGCTTTGGCGGCGAAATAGGGAAACCCGTATGCGGGCCGGCGCCGCGCTCGCGCTCATCGTGCTCCTGTTCCCACAGACGCGGCCAGCCGACACGGCGCGCGCGGATCTCGACCGCCGCCGCGACGCGCTCATCCGCGCCTTCGACCTCGACACGGAACACGCGCGCCTCGACCGGTACGTGCGCACGATCACGCGGGCCTTTCGCGATCCGGCGATCCTGCGCCAGGCGCCGCTCGATCGCCTGCCCTTCGTCGCCGGGAGCCGCCGCGAGTTCCTGGATCGCACCGCGGCGCTCGTCACCAGCCGTCTCGGCGTCCGCCTTGCGAGCTTCAGCGTGAGATTCTCCCGTCTCCCCAAGGACACAGCCGGCCGGGTGAAACTCGTGGACGACCGCGCCAGCATCGAGGTGGCGGACCGCCATCGAGACGACGATGAGGAGATCCTGGCGATTCTGGCGCACGAGTTCGCGCACATCGTCCTCGAGGCGCCGGGATCCGGCGCGACCAGGGCCGAGGCGGATGACGAGGACCTCGCGGACGCCACGGTGGTGATGGCGGGGCTCGGCCCGCTGCTGCTGCGCGTCAGCTACCGGGAAGGGCTCTCCGCGTCGGGACAGAAGGCCACGTGGACCGTGCGGCGCACCGGCTCGCTGCACCCTGTCGCGATCGCGTACCTGACGCTGGTGCAGGCGGAAATGGCCGGGCTCGACGCGGACTCGCGCCGCAGCCTCATCGGCGCCTGGGTGGAGCCCGCGTGGTCGGTGCGAGCGGGGCGCCGGCAGCACGCTGACAGCGTCCCGTTCCCCGCCGGGCCCGCCGTAGCAGGCCGACAGGCCGCTGCTGCGAAGGCGGGCATCCCAGTCTTGCACGTGCAATACGTCCATCACCGAGGATCATATGAAGCCATCCTCATCTGTTTTCGTGCTGGCCGCGCTGGCGCTCGCGGGCATGGCCTGCGCCACCAATCCCGTGACGGGCGGGAAGGAGTTCTCGCTGATGAGCGAGGCCCAGGAGATCCAGCTCGGCCAGCAGTCGGATCCCGAGGTCCGCAAGGAGATGGGTGTCTACGACGATCCGGCGCTGCAGCAGTACGTGCAGGATGTCGGCATGCGCCTCGCGCGGGTGTCCCAGCGCCCTGACCTGCCCTGGCATTTCGCGGTCGTCGATGTCCCGGCGGTGAACGCGTTCGCGCTTCCGGGCGGGTACATCTACATCACGCGCGGCCTGCTGGCCCATCTCGACACCGAAGCGGAACTGGCCGGCGTGCTCGGCCACGAGATTGGCCACGTGACGGCGCGCCACTCGGCCCGCGCCTACACGCGCAGCGCCAGCGTCGGCATCGGCGCGGCCGTCACCAGCATCTTCTTCCCCGCCGCCGAGCCGTTCGCGGCGGCGGCCCAGACGGGCCTCGGCGTGCTGTTCCTGAAGTACGACCGCAACCAGGAAGTACAGTCGGACCGCCTCGGCGCGGAGTACGTGGCCCAGGTGGGATGGGCGCCGTCCGGCATGTCCGACGTCCTCGCCACACTCGGCCGCGTCAGCGCGGCCACCGACCGCCGCGGCGTGCCCAACTGGCTCTCCACGCATCCGCAGCCGGAGGACCGGGTCGTGAAGGTGGCGGAGACGGTCCGGACGCTCGAGGCCGCGCGCGCCGTCTCCGAGTGGACCGTCAACCGCGACGCGTACCGGCAGCGATTGAACGGGCTCGTGTTCGGCGACAACCCGCGCGAGGGCATCGTGCGCGGCCGCGAGTTCATCCATCCGGACCTGCGTTTCCGGGTCCGGTTCCCGGACGGCTGGACGATCGAGAACGGCAAGCAGCGAGTGACCGCGAGCCCGCCGGGCGTGGACGATGCGGTGCTGGTGCTCGAAGTCGTGGCGCAGCCGGCCGGGTCGACGCTCGAAGCGGTGGCGATGACCGCGATGAGCAAGGCCGGGTGCACGCTCCTGCGCGGAGAGACCACGCGGGTGAACGGGCTGCCGGCGTACCGTGGGCTGTACGAAGGCCAGGCGCAGGACCGCAGCATCGCGAGGATCGAGGCGGCCTTCATCGGGCACGCGCGCCAGGTGTACTTCCTGGCGGGAATGGTCAGCCGATCGAAGTACACACAGTTCCAGGCGGCGTTCGACGACTCGCTCCGTTCGTTCTCGCCGATCAGCGCCGAGGACGCTTCGCGGATCAAGCCCAACCGCATCGGATTCATGACCGTCCGCAGCGGCGACACGTGGCAGGGCATCGCCGGGCGCACGGGTGGCCTGATTCATGCACTTGAACTGGCCGTCCTGAACGGTTACGCCGGAAACAGCGAGCCGCCGGCGGGCCAGCGGATCAAAGTTGTCATCGCCGGTGAGTAACGCGTCATGCTGAAGCGGCTCCTGAGGTGGACACTGGCGGCGTGCGCCGCCGGGTTCGCCGCGTTCAGCTACATGTACCTGACGCTGCCGGATGTGCGCATCCTGCGGGCCACGAACCCCGGCACGACCGCGTTCATGGAGCTGCGCGCCCGGGAGGCCGGGAAGGCCGGAAAGGCGCCGCGCGCGATACAGCGGTGGGTCCCGTACGAGCGCATCTCGCCGAACCTGAAGCGCGCGGTGCTCGTGGCCGAGGATGCGGCCTTCTTCCAGCACGAGGGCATCGACTTCGACGAGATGGAGAAGTCCTTCGAAACCAACTGGAAGAAAGGGAAACTGGCGCGCGGGGGCAGCACGATCACCCAGCAGCTCGCCAAGAACCTGTACCTGTCGCCGTCGAAGAACCCCGTGCGCAAGATCGAAGAGTTCCTGATCGCGCGCCGCCTGGAGGCCGAGTTGACCAAGCGCCGCATCCTCGAGATCTACCTGAACGTGATCGAGTGGGGCGACGGCATCTACGGCGCCGAGGCGGCCGCGCGCGCCTACTTCAAGACGTCCGCCGCAGCTCTCGGGCCCGACGATTCGGCGCTGCTGGCGGCATCGATCATCAACCCGAGGCGGTACAGCCCAGCGCGGCCGTCGAATTTCCTGCTGCGCCGGCAGCGGTTGATTCTGCAGCGCATGGGGGGCGTCGAGCCGCCGGCCCAGACGCTCTCGGCAGGTCCGGGCGGCGCCGGAGGGCAGTGATGAGGCCGCGTTCGATCGTGAGGCGATCGCTCCTCACTGCGGTGCCCGGTGACGCCCCTCCGGCGGGCCGGGCTAAAGCCCGCCTCGTCCAGCGCCGACACTCCGGGCAACGCTCCGCGCGGCACCGGGTCGGCCGTTCGCGGAGCGCGCGCGCTTCATGATCAACTACACCGACCATGTCCGCGGGCTGATGGCGGACGTCGTGTCCCGCGTGCCGGCGCTCTCGCACATCGACGTGCGGGAGGTGCTGGTCTTCGCGCGGCTGGGCCGGACGGGCACCCACGGCGCGTATGCGACCTGCCATTCCCTGATGCTGCCCGACAGCGAGCCGGGGTACTACTACTGGCGGGACCGGCGCACGGGGAGGCTCACGCGCCGATCCGAGTGGTTCATTACGCGCTCGCCGCTCGTGCGGATCGGATCGCAGCGCATCACGCACCTGATCTCGATTGCCTTGCCGCGCTTCTGCGACCAGACGCTGAAAGACACGCACAAGGAACACGTGTACGAGCGCGGCAAGGAGTGGTTGGCGAAGCTCGACACCATCGTCCACGAGCTGTACCACGTGGACCCGAACGAGGGCGGCATTCGCCGGAGCGTGAAGGGCGACGGCCGGCCGTCGACGCTGACGCATACGCCGCAGTTCTTCCGGGACGTGCAGCGCATCGTGAAGGAGTACCTCCAGAGCCAGCCCGACCCGGCGGCGTACGAGTTTCTCTCGCTGGACTTCGACGGGCTGCAGCGGAGGTACGGTGGCGTGGTGGGAAGGACGTTCCGCGGGTTCCCGTCGTTTCCGCAGCGCTACCGCGATCGCCTCGCCGACCAGCCGCGTACGCCGCGCGTGATGCAAGTCGTCCCGCTCCGGCAGCGCGCTCATCAGCGCGTCTTCACCGAGGCCGACCTCGCCGAGCGCGCGTTCACCGCGCACGAAGCGCGGCGGATGGAGGATCCATCCCCACGACAGCCCCGCGCCTCGCTGCCGGGATGAACCGGCGGACCAGTCGACCCGTCCTCAGTCTGGCTGGATCCGGCGCGCTTCGAGGAACCGCTTCGCCCAGTAGCTCGACGCCAGCGATTCGATGCGGACGACCCCGCCGTTCTTCGGCGCGTGGATGAACCGGCGGCCGTCCATCGCAATCGCCACGTGTGTCGGATCCGAGCCGGTGGTGGCGAAGAACAGCAGATCACCCGGCCGGATGTCGGTGCGCGCGACGGGCACGCCGATCGTGGCCTGGCGCCTGACGTCACGCGGCACGTTGATGCCGTGGCGCGCGAACACGTAGTTCACCAGGCCGCTGCAGTCGAACCCGTCGGGCAACGCGCCGCCTTCGCGATAGGGAGCACCCAGGAGCGACTCCGCCGTGCGGACAACCGCAGCCCCGCCCGATGTGCGCGCGGCGGGCGGCGGGACGGGCGGCAGCACCCGAACCCGTGGCTGCTGGCCCGCGCACGCCGACGCGAGTATCGCGACGGCGACCACCCAGAGAAACGCCGGCCGGGGCTGTGGCGTAGTCATCCATATCAGGGTATCGGGCGCCGGCCGCGCGGTAAATAGCGGTCACCGGGACTGCTGATTCGGGTCGAATGTCGTTGCGGGAGTCGCGGCCTGTGATACAAACTGGAGAAGCCTGCCCCGCAGCCGATCTTGCGCTGTGGCCTTCGAGGTCTACCCTGCCCCCGACCGTTCTGGAGGATGCACATGCGCTCTGTCACGATGATCGCCGCGGCCCTGGCGGTGGCAGGTCTTGCCGCCACACAGGCCTTCGCGGGCACTGACGCCGCGTTTTCCGCCCGGACGCAGTTCTGCTCGGGAGACGTCGCCCGAGTCAGCCCCTGGTCTGCGACTTTCCCAATCGCGCCGGTGGTTCGCGAGGCCGGGGGGCTTCGCCTCTCCGACCAGGGGAGCCAGGCCGCGCCGGCCCGACGGCCGGTGCCGGTGGAGTACAGCGATGCCTACAAGGTGCGGGCAAAGATCCACAAGATCGCGAGTTTCGCCACGCTCCCGCTCTTCGTGGCCAACTACATCGTCGGTCAGGATCTCTACAACCACCCTGGTGAGTCCGAATCGAACAAAGGCCTCCACGGGGGCCTTGCCGCCACCACGGGCGTGCTCTTTGGCATCAACACCGTGACGGGCGCGTGGAACCTCTGGGAGGGTCGCAAGGACCCCAATCATCGCGGACTTCGCATGACACACGGGATCCTGATGATGGCCGCCGACGTGGGCTTCCTGGCCACGGGACTGCTCGTACCCGATTCGGAGGGGCCGTACACGGACTACACGAGCCGGCGGAGCACGCACCGCACGGTGGCGCTCACGTCGATGGGCATCGCGACCGTCGGTTACCTGATCATGCTGTTTGGGGGAGACTAGCCGTGCCAGCGCCCGAGTTCCTGATTCATGCATCCGAGGGGTGGTCAAGGCTCTACAGCGACAGCAAGCTGGTGTCCACCGGCGTCATCTACGTGCACCTCGCCGGCCTGCTGCTCGGCGGCGGCGCGGCCGTGGCGGCCGATCGCGAAACGCTCAAGGCCGCTGGCGAGGCCGATCCGATTCGCGCGGACCACCTGGCGTTCCTGGGCAGCGTGCATGCGATTGCCGTCACCGGGCTGGCCATGCTGGCCGTCTCGGGTCTGCTGATGCTGTTCGGGGATCTGGAGACGTTCTGGAGCGCCAAGGCGTTCTGGATCAAGATGTGTCTCGTTGCCCTGCTGCTGGCCAACGGCGCGGTCATGCAGCAGGCGGAGCGCGTGGCGCGTACGCTGCCGGCGAAGGCGTGGCGCCAGCTGAAACTGACATCGATGGTGAGCCTGGCGCTGTGGTTCGCCATTCTCCTGGCCAGCACGATTCTCGCAAGCAGCTGAAGAAGGGTTCGGGATGCGCGACGACGAGAAGACAGACGGATGCGCCGGGTGCGCGAGTCGAGACGACCGGCGGGAGTTCCTTCGACAGGCGGCGCTGCTGGTCTCGGGCGCGGTTGTCGCGCTTGGCGGGGCGGCGCCGTCAGCGGCGGCTCTTCCGTTGACCTTCGGACCACCACTCGACGCCTCGGGGAACGAGCTGACCTACCCCGTTCCCGAGGCTGACGGGGCGACGATCGACCGCGACAACGGCGTCATCGTCGTGCGCTTCCAGGGTAAGGCCTTCGCCTTCAACCTGTCGTGCCCGCACGAGAACGCCGCGGTCAGGTGGAAGGCCGCAGTGGCGCGCTTTGAATGCAGCCGCCACGACTCCCGTTACACGCCCGACGGCGTCTACACATCTGGCCGCGCGACGAGGAACATGGATCGCTTCCCGCTGAAGCGCAACGGAAACACCCTCGTCGTGGATGTCTCCCGGCTGATCCAGTCCGACACGCAGAAGGCGCAGTGGGAGGCCGCGGCCATCGCCCTGTAGCCATCGGGCCATCGCCTCTTCTATAATGCGCACATGGAGCAGACGCTCCTCCTCAACGCCTCGTTCGAGCCTCTCAAGGTCGTGCACTGGCAGAAGGCGATCACCCTGTTGTGCCAGGGGAAGGTCGAGGTCATCTCTGTTTACGACCGCGATGTCCGGAGCGTCTCGATCACATTCAAGCTGCCGTCGGTCATCCGGCTCCTCCGGTACGTCCGCATCAGGCACCGGTTCGACTACGTGCCGTTCTCGCGCGCGAACATTTACGCGCGCGACGCGCACACGTGCCAGTATTGCGGACAGACGCTGCCGATGCACGAGCTGACATTCGACCACGTGGTGCCGGTCGCGCACGGCGGCCGCAAGGACTGGGAGAACATCGTCACCTGTTGCGTGTCGTGCAACCGGAAGAAGGGTGGCCGCACGCCGGCGGGGGCCGGCATGCGCCTCATCCGCCTGCCGAAGCGGCCCGAGTCGGCGCCCGCGCTGAGGATCACGATCGGGCTTCGCCACGCACCCGAGAGCTGGCGCGACTACCTCTACTGGAACGTCGAGCTCGAGGACGAGTAGCCTCCGCGCGTCGCCTGACCACCTGTGCCTGATTCCACCAGCCCGCGCCTCGTGTCCGTCGTCCCTTCACTGGCCGTCGTCGGCGCGCGCGTCACGCTGCACAACCACCACCTGTCAGGGGCGGGAGCCGGGGTGCCGCGACCTCGTGTGGGCGGCATCGCCGCGCAGGTAGTGATGTCGGCCACGGGCCGCATCGGCCTCATCGTCCCGGACGGCGTGCCCCGCGGGCGCCAGGCGGTCACGGTGGACGGCGTGGACGGGCATGCCGATCTCGACGTCGGCACGCCCTTCGCGACGGGCGTGCACCAGGTCGACAGCCCGGTGTTCGGCGACGACGGGACGCTTTATGTGACCTTCAGCGGCACGCGGGGACAGCGAGTGCCGGTGTCTGTGTTCAGCGTCACGCGCGAGGGCGAGAAGGCACCGTTCCTGACCGACATCGCCAACGCCACATCGATGGCCTTCGATCCGGATGGCGCGCTCCACGTGACCAGCCGCTTCGACGGCAACGTGTACAAGGTGCTCGGCGACGGGACCACCGAGATCGTCGCGCGCGATCTCGGCGTGACGTGCGGCATCGCGTTCGGCTCCGACGGCACGATGTTCGTGGGCGACCGGAGCGGGACCATCTTCCGGATCGGGTCGTCCACGCACGTGGTGCCGTTCGTGTCCCTGCCGCCGAGCATGGCGGCGTTTCACCTGGCGATGGGGCCGGACGATGCCCTGTATGTGACGGGGCCGACGCTGGCCACCTACGATCACGTCTACCGGATCGATCGCCAGGGTGTGGTCACCGTGGTCTCATCGGCGTTCGGGCGTCCGCAGGGCATGGCTGTCGATGCCGACGGCACGCTCCACGTAGTGGACGCATTGGCTGGCGGAGCAGGGCTCTACCGCGTCCGGCAGGGCGTGGCGCGCGAGCTGGAGCTGGCGGCCCCGGCGCTGGTCGGCGTCGCATTCGATCCACGCGGCGGGCTGGTGGTATCGTCCAACGACACGGTCTATCGTTTCGATGTGGGGTTGCGGCCCTGGAGAACCGGATGAAGCAGTTGTTTGCCGTCAAGTCGCTGGATCGCCTCGTCGGCGAGACCGAGGAACCGACCCACCAGCTCAAGCGCACCCTCGGGGTGGTGCAACTCACGGCCCTCGGCATCGGGGCCATCATTGGAGCGGGCATCTTCTCCTCGGTCGGCTCCGCGGCGGCTGGCGGTTCGGCGCACCTGGGCGCGGGGCCGGCGATCATGCTGTCGTTCGTGCTCACGGCCATCGCCTGCGGCTTCGCGGCCCTGTGCTACGCCGAGTTCGCCGCGATGGTGCCGGTGTCCGGATCGGCGTATACCTACGCGTATGCGACGCTCGGTGAACTGGTGGCGTGGATCATCGGTTGGGACCTGATTCTCGAGTACGCCATCGGCAACGTCGCGGTGGCCGTGTCGTGGTCGGGCTACTTCCAGGAACTGCTCCGGGGGCTCGGCTTCACGTGGCCGGGCTGGCTCGGCACGGACTTCCGTTCGGCAGCGCAGGGCGCTCACGAGGTGGCGGCCACGGCCGCGTCCGGCGGTGATGTGGCCGGCCTGAGCATCCTGGCGCGGCAGGCCGCCGAGGTGTTCAGCTCGGCGCCGCGGATCGCAGGCGTGCCGATCATTTTCAACCTGCCCGCGTTCCTGATCGTCGCCTTCATCACGTGGGTGCTCGTGCGGGGCATCCAGGAAAGCGCGTGGCTGAACTCCGCCATGGTGGGATTGAAGCTCGCCATCATCGCGTTCTTCGTCATCGTCGGCGCCTTCTACGTGAAACCCGACAACTGGGTGCCATTCGCGCCCAACGGCTTCCGGGGGA
>Ga0209668_10001378_pt1 | contig 10376 bp, 6 predicted proteins | sample FrelakmetPLP11PL_FD_187150 | JGI IMG/M metagenome (GOLD analysis project Ga0209668, IMG submission 187150) | Freshwater lake sediment microbial communities from the University of Notre Dame, USA, for methane emissions studies - PLP11 PL (SPAdes)... | ecosystem: Environmental > Aquatic >... | reverse complement strand
GCTTCCGGTTGCGGTTGCCTGCAGGGAACAAGGCCTGAGCGGCATTATCCTGCCGCGGGAAAACGAGCGGGAAGCCGCGATTGTCGAGGGGATCGATGCCATCGGCATTGAGACGCTCTCCCAGGTGGTGGAGTTTGTAAACGGCAGGCTGGAGATAAAGCCAGCCCGGGTAAACCTTGACGAGCTGTTTAATGCTCAGCAGGACTATGGCATCGATTTTTCAGACGTGAAAGGACAAGCGCATGCCAAGCGGGCCATCGAGGTTGCGGCAGCCGGCGGCCACAACCTGCTCATGGTTGGCCCGCCGGGCGCTGGTAAAACCATGCTTGCCAAACGGATCCCGACGATTCTGCCGCGGCTTACCTTTGATGAGACAAATGCAACAAGTTATATAAATTTAAATTAAGAGCCCAGATTATCGTAAAACGGTACAAGAGAGATTTTTTTATAGAATAAAAATAGTGCAGCTTTCCTAATTATTGGCTATGAGGAAAATCCTTTTTTCAGCTATCCTTTTTTATTTTCCCTGTATAGTAATTGTATAGTAGGCGAGAGATGCAAAGTATCTATGATGCAAAAAAAGCGGAGCCAATAACTGACTCCGCTTTTAGAATTTTATGATTAAGGTGTTTTGCTATTTCCCTATCCCATAAATTAATCGTGGTGTTGCACTCACTGGCCCGTGCATAGTTGACTTACCGTTCAGGTCTATATCTTCAAGGTTATAATAATAAGTCTTTCTGTTCTGCACATTGGTATCTACAAACTCATATGATGTGCCTTGGGTGGAAGAGCCTTTAGCAGGGATTAGTGAAGTGTTTATTTTGGCATATTCTCCAGCCTCTGTTTCAGAGCGATAGAGATTGAAACCAGCGTTGTCAACTTCGGAGGCGGTTGACCATTTAAGAGTAATTTTATTATTATTTGGATATGCAGTAAAATCTTCTAATTCGATTAATGTTATATAAACACGCACAGGCCAGATGTAGTGCTTGAAAGCCTTACTCTCGCCGTACACGTAGCCACTGTTCATGTCAAGGTAAACGGCGTGACCGGCATCCCAACCGCCCGACCAGTAGGGATAGGACTGAACATTCGTAAAAGGCGCTGCGGGTATTGTCCAAGTTGAAGGATAACCCGTTGACCACGTTTGAGGCGGGTCGGTGCCCAAACGTTCCAGTTCATGCATAGTTGGAAGCCTCCACTGACCCGGGATTGAACCATCTGTTAATCCTTCTTGTCCGTTTGAAAGGTTTTCTAAATAGGGTTGCGCATCATACCAACTCTTCAATCCACACGGGTTGGCGTTCTTAAGCCAGACAAGACCTGTTCGTGCGTCTGTTACTGTACCATTATTGTTATCATTAAATCTAGTACTTGTTGCTGCTGTGGTCGTTGTCGTTGTTATTGGTATGTATCCCCGAACCGGCCACACACCATATTTATAATAGTAGTGATCAGTATATTGGCCTGATACTTCACCTGTAGGCATATAGATATACGTTGCTCCCTCACTATGTGGAGTACTTGACCAGATACTGGTCTGCACATTAACAAAAGGCTCAACGGGCCTAGTCCAAGGGACTGTCGGATATCCAGATAACCATGTTGTCGGCGGATCTGTGCCAATTTTCTGGAGCTCTTCTTTGGTTGGCAGTCGCCAAGCCCCTGCAATCGATCCATCGCTCAATCCACACTCTCCACTGTTTAATACGGCTGCATAAGACGTCGCGACAACCCACGTTTGTCCACCATAACAGTTAACGTCTTTCAGCCAGACAAGACCTGTTCGTGCGTCTGTTACCGTGCCATCACCATTATCAATAAAATTAAATGAACCGAAAGCAGACCCATACAGGAAAAAGAACGATAGCAAGCAAAGCATTATTAATTTTTTCATTTTATCCTCCCTTTTAAAAAATAAAAAGCCCTCACCAGCAACAATTGCTGATTGTGAGCTTATCCTTGGACTACTTTATAATTTCCCGCCTCTTTTATTTTATCCATTTTCCCCTCTCCTATATTCTGCTTATGATTTGAACTCAAAAAAAGATTTGTTCAAAATTGCCACTATTATACGCTTATGGTTATTCAATGTCTATTTATTAAACCGGCAAGCTTTTGACCAATTTTTAATTAATTTTAAAAATGGATAACTTACCGACTAAAAATTTTAACAGTAACCCTCACCGTAGTCAAATCTACACCCATAATCACTATCTAAACATTCTTTTCACACAAGAATTCTTATAGAAAAAATTATGGCAGGTACCCCGGCAATGAATTCATGCTGGCTGCCTGAGGTAAAGCGAGGGGTGTCTATGGAGAGTATTTCTATAAGCTGTTTAGAGGCTGATATTTGACGAGTATCAGCCTTGAACAGTTTGCTGCTTAGTTTGTATGCCCCTGTTTTCAGCTTCTTAAACGCAAGCAGTTCTGTCAGGGATAACGTTAAGACTGTTTTTCCGTATCCAGTTATACAGGTTCGCTTCTGTTGTCCTGTAGCGGTCAGCAACAAATGATTTGGTAGAGCCGTTTTTCAGTAGGGCAATTATTTCCTCCCTGAAAGCATCAAGCTTAGATTTCCCTGCACCTTTAGGTCTGCCCAGTTTAAAGCCCTTTTCCTTTCTTGCCCGTAATGCTTCTTTTGTTCTGCTGCTTATTAAATCCCTTTCTATCTCAGCAGCTATGCTGAATGCCATAGCCATTACCTTGGATTGCAGACTGTTATTGAGCTCCCAGCCGCCTTTTACTGCATAGATGCAGATACCTTGCTGTTGAGCGATAGACAGGATTTCCATTATTTCAAGCATCGACCGCCCCAGCCTTGACAGCTCAGGAACAATAAGACGGTCACCAGTATTAAGATTGTCTATCAGCTCCTTTATTTTCCGTTCTTTCCAGCTTTTCGTACCGCTTGCCTTTTCCTCAACAAATTCAACTTTCCCAAAGTCCTTATCATTAACAAGGTACAGGATTTCAGCTTTGTTCTTCTCTAAATCTTGCTCTGCGGTGGATACTCTGAGGTAGGCGACTGTTTTGGGTATAATGTTTTTGGGCTGTAATTTCTTCATGGTTGAATCCTCCATTCTATGGTTATTAAATGAAAACCCCAGTTTTCATGTAAAACTATAGCGAACCATAAAATGGAACACGAGCCTTTTCCGGCGGGGATTCCACCTTTTTAAAACGTTCGTTTATGCTTAAGCGATGTAATCGCGAGAAATAAGGGCAGCTGCCATTTAAGCTTTGCAGATGAAGTCATCAATGAATTTAAGCTGCAAGACCCCTGCGCTGTTGATACAGTAAGCTGCACTTTCTCGCCACTAATACCCACCACAAGATATTGATTTTTATTCCTGCATCTGTCCACTTTTATTTGAACCGCTACAATAAGAGACCTTAATGCACCTTAATCATACAATTCTAAAGAGCAGAGTCAGTAATATGCTCTTATATGATTCCCTTATCTTGGAAAAGATAATAAGTTTCCATTAAGTTCCATATCTTGGGAAATTGCCGTTTATTCTTTTTTTTATCGGTTTGTTATTTTTTTGCTTGACTCAAACCTACTTTTATCTATAATTTTCAAAAGCTTAATTTTATGTGAACAAATTATAACTAAATTGATTAACAGGAGACGGCTATATGAAGCGATTTTTATTATCAGCACTATGTTATGCGATGCTTTTAAGTTTATCTTTTGCAGTCCCGATTACATCCAATGCAACGGTTGCACCTGGCTGGGTAAAACATAATATCGGAGCACAGACAAATCCCGTCTACAGTTATGTGAAAGATATTGATGGCGATGGGCAGCCTGACGTGGTCTCAGCTACCAACATACATCCGGGCTTGAAGCCTTCTGAGGTAGTCTGGTGGCAAAACAGGCTTAAACAGGGACAATCATGGAACAAGGTTATTATCAGGTCGCGTACTGATGAGGGTCATGTTGACGGTGCTACAGGAGTACTGGTAGAGGATATAGACAATGATGGGAGAGAGGATATTATTGTGGCTTCAGGTCAAATTGGCGGTACGATAGGGGGGCTTTGCTGGTTCAAGGCGCCTGCAGACCCGACACTGGGCGGGGCAGCATGGCAACGATTTGATATTGATACAACCATTACCAATTGCTATATCAAGGTATACTCCATGGATGTTAATAATGACGGGTGGAAAGACATCATTGTTTCAGCATCATATGGGGCAGTATTATTTATAAATCCCGGAGAACCTGAGAATCCATCTGCGGTATGGGAGAAAAAGCTATTTCCAGCCGATACCGGTGTTGGAATGTATCTGGACGATATTGATAATGATGGTCTAATAGAGGTTATTGATACATTTCATCTGGTGCAGGGTAATGTTTCATGGTTTAAAATTTTTATTGAAGCAGGTGAAATTGTGTTGAACCGAGCCATGATAGTTACCGGACTCAATTCACCGTTTGATGTCTGTTCCCTAAAGGTGAACGATGATATAAATCATGACATGATTGTATCCGCATTGAATAAAAGTGATCAGAATGATCCGGGAAGGCTCTATTGGTATGAAGCTCCTGCTGACATTACAGGCACATGGATACAGCATGTCATTAATAATCAGATCGGGGCAGCTGATGTATACCCTGGAGATATAGATAAAGATGGCAGAGACGACTTCATCGTGTCAGTTTTGTGGGAGAACAGGATTTCCTGGTTTAAAAATGGGCTATTAAATGGTGAAATTGTATGGTCAGAGCATGTGCTGGATGATGATATATTAGTTCCCGGTGACATCACTCTCGCAGACATGGATGGGGACGGTGATTTGGATGTAGAGACAACGGCAGTTTATGGAACCGAAGTTGTCTGGTATGAAAATAAACTTAATGAGACGCCAACAACAACAATACCTCCAACGACAACAATACCTCCGACCACCACCACTACTACAATAAGCCCAACTGTGATTGAATTGTCATCTTTCAGTGTTACCCCCAAATCAGGTGCAATTATTTTGCGATGGTCAACCGCATCAGAAATCGACAATGCCGGTTTCAACCTCTCCCGCGCCGAATCAGAAAATGGACAGTACACAAAGATAAATGCATCTTTGATTCCAGCGAAAGGCACATCCACCCAGGGAGCAGCTTATTCGTATACTGACAGTGATGTGCAGAATAGAAAAACTTATTACTACAAATTGGAGGACATAGACCTGAGCGGCAAGTCAACCAAGCATGGGCCAATAAGTGCAATGCCACGATTGATTTATGGGATAGGGAAGTAATAAATATATATTTTGGAGGATATATTACATGAAAAAAGATTATGAAGCACCAAAGGTTATAACCTATTCAGAGGATGAAATTATCGACATGCTCGGCCCGGCACAAACCTGTTCACCAAGTCCTTGTCCAACGTATCAATAAAAGGTAAGTGGTAAGTAAGACTTTTATTAAAAAGGCGGAGTGATTGGTATTTATGGCTCCGCCTTTTTTGCATCTATATGTAGTGGTACGCAAATATCAGAAAAATGCGCACTTACTGTTTATAAGCGCAACAATTCCCACACTTAAAAAATTCACTACTTCATTAAGAAGTCATCTATAATATACCAGACGAATTCAAATTGCCGTTTTTATCGATATGCAAGCTTGTCGTCACATCCCCACCTCATTCATTCCCATTACCAGTACTCACCCCAGCATCATACTTATAACCAATGCCCTAACAGTAAAATCTCCTATCCGTTGAACAAAATATCATCATCCGCAACCTATAGTGCCTTTTTCATGCCTGTAAATATTCTGCGAAAATAGATTGCTGTTGTGATAATTCTGCCCAGCACTTATAATGCTAAAAATTCCTACCTGCCTTGTAAATTCAGATTAAGGAGAAAAATTGAAATGGCCTATCTAATGCAAATAGGTTTTTCTAATACCGCTCGTCTTTATAGACGCACCTTTTATTTTGAATATAAAGGCATTAGATTTAAGTTAATACAAAACAACTCTCAAAAATGGTGTGATGCATTACTTACAATAATCCCTGATTCTTTTGGGCCTGGGCAGTATAGTGATGAAGATACAAACAGAGTATATGATGCTGCCTCAGAATTTCTCAGTACCCTGAGTTGGGAAAATGATTCATTAGTAAGGTTAGAATATAGTGGCGGTAGAGGTGCTCGCAAAAACTATCAATTACGAAATGCTAAGACTGTTGCTTACACGTTTCCAATGGTTCCATTTAGAGGATATTCCATTGGTAGTGATATTTCTCGGATTCCAAATATTAAAACCAGCGAGCAGCGAGATGCTCTTGTTTTATTTCGGGAGGCTTCCAGCACCAATAACAATTACTTAGCTTTAATTTTTTTCTGGCAGATTTTGGAAATAGGTAAAAATGATGCTATAGGCTGGCTAAATAAAACCTATCAAAATCATCTGAATAAAATCAGGGTTCTGCAGAGTGATTTAGACCAATTACCTATAAAGCATAAAAGGATTGGAAATTATTTCTATGATGATTGCCGAAATGCCATTGCCCATTTATTCAAGCGCAAAACAGGGAGTACAAAAATAAAAATAGACACTTTAGAGGACAATCTCAGAATTGTGATAAGTAAGCGTGTAATAGAAGAATTTGCCAGATATTTTATAAAAGATAGATTACAACTGAATAGCCATATGTATCTTGTAAGGAAAAATGGCAGGGGATTTCCTGTCTATCTACCTGTGGAGGAAACAGCTCAGGTTCATTGTAAACTCGCATATCAAAGGCCCTCTTCATATAAACTAACAAGAAAAAGTTGGCACTAGGCATAAATGAATAGGAAACAGGAAAGCTTCTAGAATGACGGAGAACTGTAGTTTTCTATGAAGCTGTATAAACTATGCCCCCGCAGCAGTTCGTCAATTCTAGACGGAGTATCAGCCTCAGAAATGAAGATTATTATTGCTGCATGCCTTATAGACTTCATTCCCCCTATATCCAGTTCCCTGCATGTTTAAAATCTAATACCCATTACATCATAGCTTGGTAGGGTATTTAAGTTTTCCTTTCACGCACGCGCGCAGGCTCATTCATAGAGGGGGGCGGGAGCAGCAATAGAAGAATAGCGTAGAATGGCTATGGACTGGGAATCAATATAGGGGCATAGGGGTGGTTATATCTGTCAATTATAGGAGAGGAATCAGCCTTGTAATTATAAAAATTCTATAGAAATTAATTCCTAAAAGATTACTAAAATTTATTATCTTAGGCCTCCGAAGGAGGACGAAGATAATTATACTTAAGGCTCTAAAAGAATATTTTATAAAAGACAGGTATAAGGATAAAGCAATAATAATGTATTGCTTTAGCAATACAGGATTATTGGTTGATACTTATACCTGGATACTTAAAATTTCTTTTAGAACTTAAGTTTCGCTACTGCTACAAGACAATAACAAATATTGTCTAATATGCTTTTTGTAATTTGTCTTTATTATATTGACGACTCTCTGAGCCATAATCAATTTGCAATTTCAACGTTAAAAACAACAAGCTGCATTAAGGTGTCTCTATATAGGCAATATATTTGACAAAGAAGTTCTACGAAAACCAATATATTGGATTAATATATTGAATATATTGAACTAAACCCTGGGCTTGAAGTTACGCAGTGCCTTGATAAATTCGGGGGACTTTTTTAGAAATCTTATTTTTCGAATCTTATCTGGTTCGTATGGAACATAATAACCATCTGCGTATAGCGTCCCCTCTCGGCCTACATCACAGAGTTTCTTTATGATTCCATATTTACAGAAAGTTTGGAGATATTTTTGGATATTAATTTTACTACATTCCAGCTCAGCAGTAATTTTCCGATAAAAGTTTTTGTCTGTTACGAAAACAGCGTAATCACGTTCGGAACCATTATTTGAAGTATATTTCATACCACCTGTAATTCTATCTACCTCTGCTACCATCTGTTGATATTCTTTGCCCCTTAAATAATGGTTTTTTTTATCAATGAAATCTACTATTTTTTTAATATAAGGATATTTTTTAAGTGTTTTTTGTATGCGTTCATCTTGTTCCACCCATGCTTTCTCATACCATTTGCTGCTCATTAATTCCTGTTTATATTCTCGAGACATATAGGTCAGCATTTCCTGAAGTGTAGCATAAAAAGTTTTAATAATTTCTTTCCGCCGATAACGTAATTCTATTTTATAATATTTCTCTTGCGATTCAGCGTCATCAAAAATCTCATAATCATCATCTTCTTCGCCTGAAATATTTCTTTGGATATTGTTAGTATCTTTTGGGGGCTTCTTTTTTCTGGGAAAATCAATTCTGCCGTTCTTTTTATCTTCCTCAAAGTTTTCCTCAACCCGTTTTATCTCATAATTTAGAATTCTCTCAAATTCATAAAAAATAGATTCTTTTCTTTCGATGTCCATTTTTCCCTCCTGGTGATTTTATTAAGCTGAAAAACCAAACCATCGAGAACATTTCAAAACATTTACTCTATTATACAGTAAAAATATCGAAGTGATTGGTGATTTTAAAAAAAATATTATTTTTTCGATTGACATATATTTAACTCAGACAATAATTGTTTCTATAATCAATAGAACATAGGGACTAATATGAAAATATTACGAGCAGTTGGATATGTCAGGGTTAGCTCAAAGCGACAAGCCACCGAAGGCGAAAGCTTAAGCACTCAAAGAAATGCCATCAAGGACTGGGCTTCTTCTCAGGGATGGAGGTTAGTGGAAATTTATGCTGATGAAGGAAAGTCTGGTGGAACTGTTGAGGGTCGTCCTGCCCTGAAACGATTATTACATGATGCAGAGGAAAAGAAATTTGATATAGTGGTTATTTACAGGCTGTCAAGATTTGGTCGAAACAATCGAGAACTGCAGAATAATGTTCATATATTGAAAAACTTAGAAATCACTTTTTGCTCCATAAAAGAAAAAATTGATTTATCTACACCGCAGGGAAGATTCTTTTTTGACATGCTGGGCGCTATGGCACAATTTGAAAGAGACATTATTAGGGAGCAGAGTACAGAAAATAAAATTGCTATTGCAAAAAATGGCATTCCCTCGGCAGGAAGATTACCCTTTGCACGTAAGTACAATAAAAAAACAGGTAAATGGACTTTAGATGATAAAAAGGCCAAACTAATTAGGTGGGCCGCAGAAGAATATTTAAGAGGGCGATTCTCTCTGAGAAAAATAGCAAAAGACTTGAGGCAACGGCATGGACTAAAAATGGCTCATATTACATTGGTCAGGATATTTTCATCACGGTGTGGTGATAAGTGGATAAATAATTTTAAAGATGAAGAACCCATTGTTTTTAAAATACCGCCCATCTTAGATAAAAAAACAATTGCCGCTATCAGGGATAGGTTAGAGTTTAACAAGATAAATAACAGAAAAGATGTAAGAAAATATTTGTTAGTGGGATTTTTGAGATGTGAAAGTTGCGGTAAGGCACTAATAGGGCAGTCACAGGAAAATAAATATGTGTATTACAGGCATCCAGGAAATAGTGATAGGGCGTGTAGAAGTTTTTCCAGCATGTCTGCAGAGAAGATTGAAAAGGCGGTCTTTTATACAATATTCAAAAATACTTTTGATGTTAAGGGATTCCAAAAAGCAATCAAAGATTCACTGCCAAAGGTTCAGGAAATTAGTTCATTAAAAAAGAATATAGTCACTATAGAAAAAGAGATAAAAGCTGTGGATAGGGATATGTCAAAATTAGTAGATGCAGTCTTGAAAGGCACATTAAATCAGGCAACTGTAAAAAACAAGGAAAAGGAACTGTATGAGCTACAGCAAGAATTAGTTGCTGAATTAGAAGTTAAAAAAGCTAAATTAGCTTCCATGCCAGACCCGGTAAAAATCAAGGAAGAGGGTGAAATGCTCAGATTAAAGCTTGCCAGCTATTTTGGTTCAGAAGAACGGCTTGCAACCATGAGCTTTGATGAGAAACGGGAGTTATTACATTTTTTATTTGACGGGAAAGATGAAGATGGTAAACCGTATGGAATCTACATAAATAAATATGACGGCGATAAGTGGGATTATTTGATTAATGCACGTCTCTTTGGTACAATTAGAACGTTAAAAGGAAATGAAATAGACTATTGGGGCGAAGGTGGTGGAGGTGATAGCGAATTTAAGTATAAGACCTGTTGCATTAGTGGAGGCAATAGAGACGACCAAGGTTCACAGCGTGGCCGGGCTGCTGGGCCATGTCTCACCGCTGATTGTCCACCGTCCATTTCGCTCTCCCCACCATACCATTTCCGATGCCGGCCTGATCGGCGGCGGCACCATCCCGCGGCCCGGCGAGGTGAGTTTGTCCCACAATGGCGTATTA
>Ga0209668_10001377_pt1 | contig 10376 bp, 2 predicted proteins | sample FrelakmetPLP11PL_FD_187150 | JGI IMG/M metagenome (GOLD analysis project Ga0209668, IMG submission 187150) | Freshwater lake sediment microbial communities from the University of Notre Dame, USA, for methane emissions studies - PLP11 PL (SPAdes)... | ecosystem: Environmental > Aquatic >... | reverse complement strand
TTGGGGCAGCCGTCGTTGCAGTCCGCCGTACCGTCGTTGTCGGTGTCCGTGTCGGCGACGCCGCAGCCGCACTGGCCGGGAGCCGTCTTCAGCGGGTCGTTGGGGCAGCCATCGTTGCAGTCAGCGGTGCCGTCCGCGTCGGTGTCGGTATCCGCCACACCGCAACCGCAGATGCCCGGAGCGATCTTCAGCGGATCGTTGGGGCAGCCGTCGAGGCAGTCCGCCGTGCCGTCCGCGTCGGTGTCGGTATCCGCCACACCGCAACCGCAGATGCCCGGAGCCGTCTTGAGCGGATCGTTGGGGCAACCGTCGTTGCAGTCCGCCGTGCCGTCCGCATCGGTGTCGGTGTCAGCCACACCGCAACCGCAGATGCCCGGAGCGATCTTCAGCGGATCGTTGGGGCAGCCGTCGAGGCAGTCAGCGGTGCCGTCCGCATCGGTGTCGGTGTCCGCGACACCGCAGCCGCAGATGCCCGGCGCCGTCTTCAGCGGGTCGGTCGGGCAGAGATCGTTGCAGTCAGCCGTGCCGTCCGCATCGGTGTCGGTATCCGCGACACCACAGCCGCAGATGCCCGGAGCGATCTTCAGCGGGTCGGTCGGACAGCCGTCGTTGCAGTCGGCCGTGCCGTCCGCGTCGGTGTCGGTATCCGCCACACCGCAACCGCAGATGCCCGGAGCGATCTTCAGCGGATCGTTGGGGCAACCGTCGTTGCAGTCAGCCGTGCCATCCGAGTCGGTGTCAGTATCCGCGACGCCACAGCCGCAGATGCCCGGGGCGATCTTCAGCGGGTCGGTCGGACAGCCGTCGTTGCAGTCCGCCGTGCCATCCGAGTCGGTGTCAGTATCCGCGACGCCACAGCCGCAGATGCCCGGAGCGATCTTCAGCGGATCGTTGGGGCAGCCGTCGTTGCAGTCCGCCGTGCCGTCCGCGTCGGTGTCGGTGTCAGCCACACCGCAACCGCAGATGCCCGGAGCGATCTTCAGCGGATCGTTGGGGCAGCCGTCGTTGCAGTCCAGCGTGCCGTCTGCATCGGTGTCGGTATCCGCCACACCGCAACCGCAGATGCCTGGAGCGATCTTCAGCGGATCGTTGGGGCAACCGTCGTTGCAGTCGGCCGTGCCGTCCGCATCGGTGTCGGTATCCGCGACGCCACAGCCACAGTTGCCCGGAGCGACCTTCAGCGGGTCGGTCGGGCAACCGTCTGCGCAGTTGAGTGTTCCATCACTATCTGTGTCCAGATTGCAGTCATTTCCGAAGAGTCGGGTGATGCGATTGCGCTTTGTACCGTTGTAGCTGCTGAAGTATCCTCCGATCAGCACCTCCCCACCCGGCTGCAAGCCCAATCCGGTCAAGCTGCCATCCAAACCCGTACCGATATTGAAGCTCGTATCGAGGCCGCCATCGGCATTGAGTCTCGCAATACGGTTGCACGGTGTGCCGTTGTAGCTCGTGAATTGTCCGCCGATGATGATCTTCCCATCCGGCTGAACGACGATCGCGCTGACCTCACCGCTCGCCCCCAACCCGAGAGAGAAGCTCAGATCGAGGCTACCATTGGAATGGAGACGTGCGATGCGATTGCAGGGAATGCCGTTGTAGCTGGTAAACACACCTACGATCAGCACTTTCCCATCCGGTTGGAGGGCCAGCGAGCGGATTCCGCTGGCCCCAACCCCTGAGTTGAAACTCGCATCCAAGCTACCATCGGCATTGACGCGCGCCATGTAGTTGGACGGCGTACCGTTGTAGGCAGAAAAGGTTCCTGCGAGGAGCACCTTCCCGTCCGACTGCAAAGCCAGAGCTCGGACAAAACCACCAGAGGACCCAAAGGTCGTTCCCGTTCCTGAATTGAAGCTCAAGTCGAGGCTGCCATCGCTGTTCACACGGGCGATGCCCAGGCGGTCGATGCCGTTGTAGTTGGAGAAAATCCCTCCGATCAGCACCTTCCCATCCGGCTGCACAGCAAGCGCGTTGACCGCATTGTTTGCGCCCAACCCTGGATCAAAGCTCGTGTCGAGGCTGCCATCGGAACGGACACGCGCGACGAAAGGGCGGTTGATGCCGTTGTAATTGGTAAAATTACCCCCGATTAGAACCTTTCCATCCGGCTGCAATGCCAGTGCCTGCACAGTGTTATTCGCACCCGTGCCCGGATTGAAACCGGCATCGAGGGCACCATCGCCATTCAAGCGGGCAATGCGTGAACGCGGGGTGTCGTTGTAGATGGTGAAGAACCCGCCGATCATCAACTTGCCATCGTTCTGAACAGCGAATGACAAGATCCCGGCATCCGCGCCAGTGCGAGGATTGAAGCTCGCGTCCATGCCGCCACCGACATCCACGCGCACCAAGCAATTTCTGGCTCGGTCATCGTAGAAGTTAAAGGAACCCGCGACCAGCATCCGGCCATCCGCCTGCAGAGCCAATGACTTGACATCGGAGTTTGCACCCGTTCCAGGATTAAAACTCGCATCGAGGCTGCCATCAGCATTGATGCGGGCGACGCGGTTGCGGAGGATGCCGTTGTAGGAGAGAAAGCGACCGCCGATCAGCACCTTTCCATCCGGCTGCAGGGCGATGTCGAGAACCGGCGATGATGTGGCAAAAGGCTCAGCGACTGCCCCAGTTCCTGGGTTGAAGCTTGTGTCGAGGCTTCCATCGCTGTTCACACGGGCGATGCTTTTGCGCGCGATGCCGTTGTAGGAACCCATGCCGCCACCGATGAGGATTTTTCCATCGGGCTGCAACACGATGGATTCGACCCTAGTTGTTCCCGTTCCTGGATCAAAGCTTGTGTCGAGGCTGCCATCGCCGTTGATACGCGCGATGCTATTGCGCGCTATGCCGTTGTAGCTGTTGAACTCTCCGCCGATGAGCACCCGGCCATCCGACTGTAGGGCAAGAGTTTGGATACTACTTTGAAAGGATCCAAAGGTCGCCCCCGTTCCGGGATTGAAACTCGTATCAAGACTGCCATCGCCATTGAGTCGCGCAATGCGGTTGCGCGGCGTGCCGTTGTAACTCGTGAATAGTCCGCCGATGATGATTTTTCCATCCGGCTGAACAGCGAATGCGCTGACCTGGTTATTCGCGCCCAATGCGGGATCAAAGCTCGTATCAAGGCTTCCATTCGTGTTGATACGAGCAACTCGCGCCCGCGGCGTTCCGTTGTAGGAAAGGAACAAGCCGCCGATGAGCACCTTTCCGTCTGGTTGCAATGCCAGCGAACGGACACCGAATCCAATACCTGTTCCGGGGTCAAAGCTCGTGTCGAGGCTTCCATCAATGTTGAGGCGTGCGATATTGAGGCGAGGCGTGCCGTTGTAGCTGGAGAATTCACCTGTGATCAGCGCCTTCCCATCTGGCTGCAAGACAACCCGGTTGACAATCTGGTTGGCCCCATCTCCGTAGGCGCCGTTATCCACGGGGTTGAAGCTGGTATCAATGGCACCAGCCTGTGCAGGCGCGTCCTGAAACAACGACATCGCCACGACCGCCAGCAGCGCGCCGAACCTCGCTCGCCACCCTCGCGCACGTGTCGCGAGCGGGGTATTCGCATAACTGGAGACGGATTCCTGGACGGCAAGGGCCTTATGGCTCATGTTCAAAGCAACGGGGGGGGACGGGGGGGAGGAGCAAGAGCCGGTAAGGCGCCGGCTTGGGGGCATGACCCCCGCGGAAAACTACCCCGCCTTTCGCGGCGAGGCGGAGGAACCTGGATGAATTCGAGCCTGCGTGCGGAGTGTCCTGCGCGCTAACCGTGCTGCGCGCTCTTCGTGCTGCGCGCTGAACGGCCAGGGCATGAGCCGGCTGCTTCGTGATCCGTCTCCTGGGCGCCCAGCCTGCGTGGCGAGCGACAGCTCACCCACTTAGACGAGGGGCTCGGCTTCCACAGACACAAGCAACCAGAGGAGCACTTTCGTGCCGCCGCGACTACTCGCCCCTGTCACCTCACGGCCAGAGGATCTCCACGCCGTTGGTGATGTTGTACGTGCTGCCCGCGGGTGCGGGGCAGAAGCTCGCGTTCGCATCGCGGTAATAGGCCTGGTAGTACCGCTTCGTTCCCGGCGCTATCACATCCCCGAGTGCGGCCGACTGCGCCCGCACCGAGAGATCCCCGCCCATCGGCGCAACCGCCATCCCGCCGCTCGCCGACTTCACGTACAACCGCTTCAACGAGCCCCCCACGCAACGCAGGCCGTCGCCGAAGCTCGCCGGCATCGGGAAGCTCGCGCTGCCCTGCAGGAAGATGGTCAAGCTGGTCGGCAGTTCGCCGGTCGAGACAAGCACGACCGTATCCGAGCTCAGAGACCCGTACGCCCGGAGCACAGCGCCGCCCGTGCCGGCCGAGTTGTTGCAGCCCCGCTCGGGCAGCCCCAGACTCGAACAGGGGCACAGGACTCCATTGGTTCCATCTCCGAAGCAGTAGTTCAGCCCCACCGCCTCGCAAGCATCCAGCACGCCGTTCTGGTTGAAGTCCGTCGCGCTGCCGCTCGCGAGCTCGCACGCATCGGGCACCGTGTTGGCGTTGCAGTCGCTCGCACCCGCTGCGATCTCGCAGGCATCGCCGAGCTGGTCCGCGTCGCAGTCCGTCTGGCTGGTGTTGGCAACGCTCGGGCAGTTGTCGACGCAGTCGGGGATCGTGTCCCCGTCCGTATCGGTCTCGGGCGTGCCGCAACCGCAAAGGCCGGGAGAGATCTTGAGCGGATCGTTCGGGCAGAAGTCGACGCAGTTGGGCGTGCCGTCATTGTCCGAGTCCGTGTCCGCCACACCGCAGCCGCAGACGCCGGGAGCGGTCTTCAGCGGGTCGTTTGGGCAACCATCGTTGCAGTCCGGCGTACTGTCATTGTCCGAGTCGGTATCCGCAACGCCACAGCCGCAGACGCCCGGAGCAATCTTCAGCGGGTCGTTCGGGCAGAGATCGTTGCAGTCCGGTGTTCCGTCGCTGTCGGCATCCGTGTCTGCAACGCCGCAGCCGCAGAAACCTGGATTGACCTTCAACGGATCGTTGGGGCAGCCATCGTTGCAGTCCGGCGCGCCATCGTTGTCGGTATCCGTATCCGGATTTCCACACCCACATGATCCCGGCGTGAACTTCAATGGATCGTTAGGGCAGTAATCGTAGCAATCCTCAAACCCATCGCCATCTGTATCCGTATCCGCAAGACCGCAGCCGCAGGCACCCGGGCCGACCTTCAGGGGATCGTTCGGACAACCGTCAAGGCAATTGGCAGTCCCGTCCCCATCCGAATCGCTGTCGGCAATCCCGCAACCACATACGCCCGGGGTGACCTTCAGAGGGTCGTTTGGACAACTATCGACACAGTTGGAGGCCCCATCACCATCGGTGTCAACGGTGCAGTCATCCCCGATCACTCGCGCGATGCGGTTGCGAGGCGTAGAACCGTACCTGGTGAACTCGCCGCCGATCAGCACCTTGCCATCCGTCTGCAGGGTGAGCGTTAGAATCCTATAATTTGGCCCATTACCAGGGAGGAAACTCGTGTCAAGGCTACCATCGCTGTTGACTCGTGCGATGTGGCTGCGCGGAGTGCCGTTGTAGCTGGTGAATTGGCCGCCGATCAGAATCTTGCCATTCGGCTGTAAGGCGAGCGTCAGGATCCTGCTGTTTGCCCCGGAACCGGGGCTAAAGCTCATGTCGAGGCTCCCGTTGCTGTTGAGGCGCGCGATCCGATTACGCGCCATGCCGTCGTAGCCGATGAAGTGACCGCCGATCAGAATCTTGCCATCCGGCTGCACAGTGAGCGATTCGACCCCACCGTTCGCCCCGGTTCCCGGGTTGAAGCTCGTATCGAGGCTCCCATCGGTGTTGAGGCGCGCGATGCGATTGCGTGATGTGCCATTGTAGCTGGTAAACGTACCGCCGATCAGAATTTTGCCATCCGGCTGCACAGTGAGCGATTCGACCCCACCGTCCGCCCCAGTACCCGGGTTGAAGCTCGTGTCGAGGCTACCGTCAGGGTTGAGACGTGCGATGCATTTGCGCGGCGTGCCATTGTAGCTGGTGAACCATCCACCAATCAGCACCCTACCATCCGGCTGTAGGGCGAGCGACCAGATCGTGCTGTTCGCACCGGTGCCAGGGTTAAAGCCAGTGTCGAGGCTACCATCGCTGTTGACTCGTGCGATGCAGTTGCGCGGAGTGCCGTTGTAGCTGGCAAAGGCACCACCAATCAGAATCTTGCCATCCAGCTGCAAGGCGAGGGATGTGACATGCAGGTCGGATGTCAAGCTCGAGATTCCCACATTGGGGTTGAAGCTCGTATCAAGGATTCCATCGTTGTTAAGGCGAGCGATGCAGTTACGCGGCGTGTCGTTGTAGCCGGTAAAGGCACCGCCGATCAGCAACCTACCATCCGGCTGCACGATAATAGCTTCGATATCATTATTAGATCCGGTAACTGCGTTAAAACTTGAATCCAAGCCTCCGTCGCCACTAAGGCGCGCAATGCGATTGCGAGGCGTACCGTTGTAAATGGTGAATTCACCACCAATCAGAATCTTGCCATCCGGCTGCACAGTGAACGAGTTGAGCCAACCATCCGCCCCGGTTCCCGGGTTGAAGCTCGTATCGAGGCTCCCATCGGTGTTGAGGCGCGCGATGCGATTGCGCAATGTGCCATTGTAGCTGGTAAACGCACCGCCGATCAGAACCTTGCCATCCGGCTGCACAGTGAGCGATATTACCGCATCGTCCGCCCCAGTACCCGGGTTGAAGCTCGTGTCGAGACTCCCATCGGCGTTGAGTCGCGCGATACCATTGCGCGAGGTGCCGTTGTAGCTGGTAAACGCACCGCCAATGAACACCTTGCCATCCGGCTGCAGGGCGAGCGACCTGATCGTGCTGTTCGCACCGGTGCCAGGGTTAAAGCCAGTGTCGAGGCTACCATCGCTGTTGACTCGTGCGATGCGGTTGCGCGGAGTGCCGTTGTAGCTGGTAAACGCACCGCCAATGAGCACCTTACCATCCGGCTGCAGGACGAGGGACCAGATCGTGCTGTCCGCACCGGTCCAAGAGTAAAAGCCAGTGTCAAGGCTACCATCGCTGTTGACTCGTGCGATGTGGCTGCGTGGAGTGCCGTTGTAGCTGAAGAACTCGCCACCGATCAGCACCCTGCCATCAGGCTGCACGGCAAGCGAGTAGACCAAGCTGTTCGCACCGGTGCCGGGGTTAAAACCCTCGTCAAGGCTCCCGTCGCTGTTGAGTCGTGCGATGCAGCTGCGAGGGACACCATTGTAGCTGGAGAAGTCGCCACCGATCAGCACCCTGCCATCAGGCTGCAGCGCGAGCGCTCTGACATCTGGAAAGTTCGCGCCAAGCCCATTGCCTTGGTTGAAGCTCGCATCTAGGGTCCCATCGCTGTTGAGGCGCGTGATGCGATTGCGCGGCGTGTCGTTGTAACTGGTAAAAAATCCGCCAATCAGCACCTTGCCATCCGGCTGCAGTACGAGCGCGTTGACAATGCTGTTCGCCCCATCTCCAGAGCCGACATCGGATGGGTTGAAACTACTGTCATGGGCGCCAGCCTGAGCACTCGCATTGCGCGCATATCCAAGAACGGCCAATAGCGCGAACAGCAAAAGCAAGCACGACTTTCGCAACGCTACGGCCGCACGACTTAGGTGTTGTGAGCAAGCAATGGGCGACACAGTCGCAGCCTCAAGTCTCGAGGGACGAATTTGGGAAGTCATAGACACGCGCATCAGGCCTCGCCCGATGATCCGAGCACAAGAAACAAGAACGAAAAGCCTCTTACCCTGCGTAGCACATGGCGAGAACGACTGGTGATTCTACCCCATCCCAATCCATCCCCAAGCACTCGCCACGCCTACCTTGCTCACGACACATCTCGCCCTCACCCTCCCCTATTTTTTTCACCACATTCCTGTCCCGCAAACACGCTTCCCCGCGCTTTACGCTACAACCCGTCTCCACCAATCACAATGCCGTCCTCTGGCCCACGCCCGCCGTGCCCCATCCCACTCTCGCCTCCTTCGCTTCCTCCGCACCCACCACCTGACGACAACGCACCGCACCACCTCCTTCTGCGCTTCAGCAACGCCATAACACGCCCTCTGGCAACGCCTCGCCCTCCGGCTCACCCAGGTTCTGCCACGAGCCCACAGCCCTCTCCAATTCCTCACCACTCCCCACCCGCCATCACCCCATCACGGCCGTAGCAACTCCACCCCGCTCGCGATGCCAACCATGCTCGTCTGCTGCGGGCTGCAGGATGCACGGATTGGACCCCGGTTGTCGGCTCTCGCCCTGCCGCGCCGCTGCTCAGGCCGGACAGATCCCCCAGCCGCGTCGAGCGCGGTCGAGGCCTGAGTTCGGTGCCCACGAGGTACATGGTGCAACCGAGGGCTGCATTGCTGATCGAGAGGCGCTCGTGCGGGCCGCCGACGCAGCGCGGGCCTTGGCTGAATAAGAACGGCCCTCTGCATGGAGCCTATGCCCTTGAGCCAGACGCAGGGCGGGCTCGGAAACGAATCGGTGGTAAGGAGCCTCACGGCATCCGCGCGGAAACAGCCGATCGCCTCCAATCGGGCACCGAGCGTGTTGGCCTGCTTCGTGCAGCTGAGGCCGGGGATGCCGAAGCTCGTTCAGGGGCAAGCGTTGATGGAAGAAGCTCCATCTTCGTCTGCCCCTGACTGAACGCCCGCAGCAACTACGGCCAGAGGATCTCCACGCCGTTGGTGATGTTGTACGTGCTGCCCGCGGGTGCGGCGCAGAACGCTCCGCTCGGATCGCGGTAGTAGGTCTGGTAGTACCTCAGCGCACCGGAGGGAATCGTGTCCCCCAGCTGCGCCGAGCGGGCGCGGATGCCGAGCTCCGCACCCTGCGGGTAGATCGCCAGCCCGCCCACCGCCGCCTTGGCCGAGAGGCGCTTCAGCGCACCGCCCGTGCAGCGCAGACCATCGCCAAACACAACCGGCTGCACCGCCGCCGTGCCCTGCAGGAAGATGCATAGCGAGGTCGGAAGCGTGCCCTGCGCAGCCAGCACCACTGCATCCGGGTTGAGGTTGCCCATGGCCTGAAGCTTCGCACCCTGCGCGTTCACGGAGTTGGCGCAGCCACGCCCCGCAGCACCGAAGTTGCTGCACGGGCAGGCCCCGCCGCTCGCATCACCGAAGCAGAAGTTTAGTCCCACCGCCTCGCAAGCATCGAGCACGCCGTTCTGGTTGAAGTCCGTCGCGCTGCCGCTCGCGAGCTCGCACGCATCGGGCACCGTGTTGGCGTTGCAGTCGCTCGCACCCGCTGCAATCTCGCAGGCATCGCCGAGCTGGTCCGCGTCGCAGTCCGCCTGGCTGGTGTTGGCGACGCTCGGGCAGTTGTCGACGCAGTCGGGCACCGTATCACCATCCGTGTCCGTATCCGGTGTGCCGCAACCGCAGACACCGGGCGAGATCTTCAGCGGATCGTTCGGGCAGAAGTCGACGCAGTTGGGCGTGCCGTCATTGTCCGAATCCGTGTCTGCCACACCGCAGCCGCAGACGCCCGGAGCAACCTTCAGCGGGTCGTTGGGGCACAGATCGTTGCAGTTCGGCGTTCCGTCGTTGTCGGAATCCGTGTCCGCTACGCCGCAGCCGCAGACGCCCGGAGCAACCTTCAGCGGGTCATTGGGGCACAGATCGTTGCAGTTCGGCGTGCCGTCACTGTCCGAGTCCGTATCCGCAACGCCGCAGCCGCACAGGCCAGGTGCCGTCTTCAGCGGATCGGTCGGGCAGCCATCGAAGCAGTCTGCCGTTCCGTCGTTGTCGGAATCCGTGTCCGCGACGCCGCAGCCGCAGATGCCCGGAGCAACCTTCAGCGGGTCATTGGGGCACAGATCGTTGCAGTTCGGCGTGCCGTCACTGTCCGAGTCAGTATCCGCAACGCCACAGCCGCACAGGCCAGGTGCCGTCTTCAGCGGATCGGTCGGGCAGCCATCGAAGCAGTCTGCCGTTCCATCGTTGTCGGTGTCCGTATCCGCGACACCGCAGCCGCAGATGCCCGGTGCGACCTTTAGCGGGTCATTGGGGCACAGATCGTTGCAGTTCGGCGTGCCGTCGCTGTCGGAATCCGTATCCGCAACGCCGCAGCCGCACAGGCCAGGTGCCGTCTTCAGCGGATCGGTCGGGCAGCCATCGAAGCAATCCGCGGTGCCATCGTTGTCCGTGTCGGTATCCGCGACACCGCAGCCGCAGATGCCCGGCGCGACCTTCAGCGGGTCATTGGGGCACAGATCGTTGCAGTTCGGCGTGCCGTCATTGTCCGAGTCCGTATCCGCAACGCCGCAGCCGCACAGGCCAGGTGCCGTCTTCAGCGGATCGGTCGGGCAGCCATCGAAGCAGTCTGCCGTTCCGTCGTT
>Ga0209668_10001376_pt1 | contig 10378 bp, 9 predicted proteins | sample FrelakmetPLP11PL_FD_187150 | JGI IMG/M metagenome (GOLD analysis project Ga0209668, IMG submission 187150) | Freshwater lake sediment microbial communities from the University of Notre Dame, USA, for methane emissions studies - PLP11 PL (SPAdes)... | ecosystem: Environmental > Aquatic >... | reverse complement strand
GGGCGTGCACAGGGACGGGGCCGACGCGGAGCTGTGCGTGATGCCGGCCACCAACGTGTACGCGATCCCCGACACGCTGGGCGACGAGGAGGCGGCGTTCACCGAGCCCGCGAGCGCTGTCATCCCCGACGAGGCCGCGCTCGACGAGACGATTCGCCAGGCCGCCGTGCTGACCGCGGCGCTCGAGCTCCTGCCGCAGGGCCTGGCAACGCTCGGGATCCTGCCGGTGCAGCTCAAGCTCGTCGCCGACATCGGCGCGGCCCACGGTCATCGCATCGACGCGGGTCACGCGAAGGAACTGCTCGCGACCGTGGGGCTTGGCCTCGGCGGCCAGGCGATCGAGGGCTTCGCGCGCCGCGCCCTTGGCCGGCTGGCGGGGCGGTTCGGCGGCGCGCTGGTCGGCGGCCTGGTCGACGCGGCGACCGGGGCGGCCGCGACGTTCGCGGCGACCTGGGCGATCGGGCAGGTGGCGAAGAGCTGGTACGCCAGCGGGCGGACACTCGACCCGGCCGACGTGCAGGCACGTTTCGCGCGAGCCCTCGAGGACGGGCGCGGCGCGTTCGACCTGCTGCAGGATGCCGTCGAGCAGAAAGCGCGTGAAATCGCGGGGGCGGCTCGCTAGGAGCCGGTTCGCGTCCCTCGCCTTGAGTCCGGGGCCGACACTCCGTACAATGCGGGGACACCGTTGTGGTATTCGCAACCCCCTCCGGAGATCGCATGTCCACTGTGATGGAACAGCTGCTGCGCGAAGAGCACCTCCAGGTGCGCGACGCGGCGCGCAAGTTCGCCCTCGAGGCCGTGTTGCCCGGGGCCGCGGGGCGCGACGAGCGCGAGGAATTCCCGACCGATCTCGTCCGCCAGATGGCCGACCTGGGCTTCCTCGGCCTGCCCTACGGCGAGGACGTCGGCGGCGCCGGCCTCGATACACTCGCCTACTGCATCGCGGTCGAGGAGATCGGCCGCGTCGACGCGTCGCTGGGCATCACGCTCGCGGCGCACGTCTCGCTGGGCTGCGGCCCGATCGCGGCCTTCGGCACCGACGCGCAGAAGAAGAAGTTTCTCGTGCGCATGGCGTCGGGCAAGGCGCTGGGCGCGTTCGGGCTCACCGAGCCCAACGCCGGCTCCGACGCCGGCGGCACGCAGACCACGGCGGTGCGCGAGGAAGGCGGCTGGCGCGTCAACGGCACGAAGATCTACATCACCAACGGCTCGGTCGCCGAGGTCGTCGTCTTCACCGCGAAGACCGACAAGGCGAAGGGCACGCGCGGCATCAGCTCGTTCATCATCGAGACCAACACGCCCGGCTTCAAGGTGGGCAAGCGCGAGAACAAGATGGGCCTGCGCTCGTCCGACACGGTCGAGCTGCACTTCGAGGACATGTTCGTGCCCGCCGACCAGCTCCTGGGGGCGGAGAACATGGGCTACAAGCAGTTCCTCTCGACGCTCGCGGGGGGGCGCATCTCGATCGGCGCGCTGTCGCTGGGCATCGCGCAGGGCGCCTACGACGCGGCGGTCAAGTACGCGATGGAGCGCAGGCAGTTCGGCAAGCCGATCGCCGAGTTCCAGGCGGTGCAGTTCATGCTTGCCGACATGGCGCTCAAGATCCAGGCCGCGCGGCACCTCGTCTACGACGCCGCGTGGCGCAAGGACCACGGACTGCCGTACCAGAAGGAAGGCGCGATGGCGAAGCTGTTCGCTTCCGAGGCCTGCACCTGGTGCGCCGACCGCGCGATCCAGATCCACGGCGGGATGGGCTACATGCGGGAGATGCACGTCGAACGCTTCTTCCGTGACGCGAAGCTGATGGAGATCGGCGAGGGGACGAGCGAGATCCAGCGCATCGTCATCGCCAAGAACCTGTTGAAGGAAGCAGGCTACGCCTGGGAAGGAGACAAGGGATGAGCTTCACCCCGGTCATCGTGGCGGGCGCGCGGACGCCCATCGGCAAGTTCCTCGGCGGGCTGGCCCCGCTCACCGCGCCGAAGCTCGGCGCCATCGCCATCGCCGAGGCGATGAAGCGCGCGCAGCTGGGCGCAGGCGATCCCGACGAGGTCATCATGGGCCACGTCGTGCAGGGCGGCGCGGGGCAGGCCCCGGCGCGCCAGGCGCAGCTCGCAGCGGGCATCGATCCGGCGATCGGTGCGCTGACCATCAACAAGGTGTGCGGCTCGGGCCTGAAGGCCGTGATGCTCGCGGCGCAGGCCGTGCGCGCGGGCGACGCGAAGATCATCGTCGCCGGCGGCATGGAGTCGATGTCGAACGTGCCGCACTACCTGTACACCGGCCGCACGGGCGTGAAGCTGGGTGACGCGAAGCTGGTCGACGGCGTGATCAAGGACGGGCTGTGGTGCTCATTCAACGACAGCCACATGGGCGTGCTGGCCGAGTTCACGGCGTCGAACTCGAAGATCGGTCGCGCCGAGCAGGACGAGTTCTCCGTGCAGTCGCACCTGAAGGCGGCCGCGGCGATGAAGGCGGGGCGCTTCACGGCCGAGATCGCGCCGGTGAGCATCGCGCAGCGCAAGGGCGACCCGGTCGTGATCGCCGACGACGAGCCGGTGCGCCCGGACACGACGATCGAGGGCCTGGCGAAGCTGCCCAGCGCCTTCCAGAAGGACGGCACCGTCACCGCCGGCAACGCGCCCGGCCTCAACGACGGTGGGGCCGCGCTCATCGTCATGGAGGAGCAGGAGGCCCTGCGCCGCGGGCTCAAGCCGCTGGCCAGGATCACCGGCTACGCGACCGGTGGCGGCGAGCCGAAGATGCTGTTCTACGCGCCCGTCGTGGCAGTGAACAAGCTGCTGCAGATCACCGGCAAGAAGCTCGACGCCTACGACCTGATCGAGGCCAACGAGGCGTTCGCGGTGCAGGCCCTGGCCGACGGCAAGGAGCTGGGCTGGGATTGGAGCCGCGTCAACGTCAACGGCGGCGCGGTCGCGCTGGGCCATCCGATCGGCGCCTCGGGAGCGCGCGTGCTGGTCACGCTGCTGTACGCGATGAAGGACCGCGGCGCGAAGTCCGGACTGGCGACGCTGTGCCTCGGCGGCGGCAGCGCCGTGGCCCTCGCCGTCGAGAGCTGGTCATGAGCGTCATCGGGGTGGTCGGCGGCGGCACGATGGGGAACGGCATCGCCCAGGTCTTTGCCGCGAAGGGGCATGCCGTCCTGCTGCTCGAGGTGGACGAGGCGCGCCTCGAGCGCGCGACGAAGTCGATCAAGGGTTCGCTCGACCGGATCGTCAAGAAGGGCACGCTGAGCGAGGCCGATCGCGACGCGACGCTGGCCCGCATCCACGGCACGACGAAGGCGACGGAACTGGCGAAGGCCTCGCTGTGCGTCGAGGCGATCGTCGAGGACGAGGCGGTCAAGCGCTCGCTGTTCGCCACGCTCGACGGCATCCTGCCCGAGGGCGCGATCCTCGCCTCGAACACGTCGTCGATCTCGATCACGGCGCTGGGAGCGGCGACGAAGCGCGCCGATCGCGTGATCGGCATGCACTTCATGAACCCGGTCCCCGTCATGCAGCTGGTCGAGATCATCCGCGGCCTGGCCACCAGCGATGCGACGTACGACGCGGTGAAGCAGTGGACCGAGGAGCTGGGCAAGACTCCGGTCGAGGTGCAGGACTACCCGGGCTTCGTCTCCAACCGCGTGCTCATGCCGATGATCAACGAGGCCGTGTTCTGCCTGATGGAAGGCGTGGCCACGAAGGAAGCCATCGACTCGGTCATGAAGCTGGGCATGAACCACCCGCTGGGTCCGCTCGCGCTGGCCGACCTGATCGGCCTCGACGTGTGCCTCAACATCATGCGTGTCCTGCACGAGGGCCTGGGCGACTCGAAGTACCGCCCGTGCCCGCTGCTGATCAAGATGGTCGCCGCCGGTCGCCTCGGCCGCAAGTCGGGCGCCGGCTTCCACGACTACGCCACGGCATGATGGATTTCGCACTCCCGCCCACCCACGTCCAACTGCAGTCGCGCGCCCGGGATTTCGCCGGGCGCGTCCTGCGTCCGTCCATCGCGACGCTCGACGCTGAGCGCCGCTTCCCCGTCGAGCACGTGCCGCTGCTCGCGGCCGAGGGCTTCCTCTCCATTTACTGGCCGGCCGAGCATGGCGGCGCCGGGCTCGACACGCTCGCCTACGCAGTCGTGCTCGAGGAGATCTCCCGCGTCTCGCCGGCGCACGGCATCATGATCTCCGTGCAGGTGTCGCTGGTCGGCGTGCCGCTCCTGACGTTCGGCACGGCGGAGCAGAAGGCCTCGTGGCTGCCGCGGCTCGCCCGCGGCGAGATGCTCGGCGGGTTCGCGTTCACGGAGCTCGAGGCGGGCAGCGACGCCGGCGCAGTGCGCACGCACGCGCGGCGGGAGGGCGACGGCTGGGTCCTCAACGGCGAGAAGGTGATGGTCACCAACGGGGGCCCGGCCGGCGTCTTCCTGGTGAGCGCCACGACCGATCCCGCCGCCGGCGCGAAGGGCCTGTCCGTGTTCCTTGTCCCGGGTGACACCGCGGGCATCACGCGCGGCGCTCGCGAGCGCACGATGGGCCTCAACCCGGCCGACGTGCGCAGCCTGCACTTTGAGAACGTGCGCCTGCCCGCCGACGCGCTCCTGGGCGAAGCGGGGCAGGGGATGAAGGTCGCGCTGGCCGCGCTCAACGTGGGGCGCATCGGCGTCGCCGCGCAGGCCGTGGGTATCGCCGCCGAGACGACCGATCGCGCCGTCGCCCATGCGCGGACACGCCGGCAGTTCGGCAGGGAGCTGGCGCAGTTCGGTGGTGTCGGTGAGATGCTGGCCGACATGGCCGTCGATCGCGACGTGGCGCGGCTGTTCACCCACGAGGCGGCGACCGCGCGCGACCGGGGCGAGGACTTCGCGCCCCTGGCCGCCCGCGCCAAGTGGACGGCCAGCGAAGCCGCGGTGAAGTGCGCCGATCGCTGCATCCAGGTGCACGGCGGCTGGGGATACCTCGAGTCGACCGGCGTCGAACGCTACGCCCGCGATGCCCGCGTCACGACGCTCTACGAGGGCACGACCGAGATGCAGAAGCTGCTCGTCGCCCGCCACGCCGTCGCGACGGGAGGTTGAGCATGGACTTCCGTCTCTCCCCCGACCACCAGCAGGTGCGCGACATGATCCGTGACCTCGCCACGAGCGAGTTCGCGCCGCACGCCGCCGCCTGGGACCACGACCGGCTGTACCCGGCCGAGGCGCTGGCGCAGCTTGCCGAGCTGGGCTTCTTCGGCCTGCTCGTGCCCGAGGAGCATGGCGGCGTCGACTACGACCCGATCGCCTACGCGATCGCGCTCGAGGAGCTGGCCCGCGTGTCGGCCGCCGTGTCGGTCATGCTCTCGGTGCACAGCTCGGTGTGCTGCTGGCCGATCGCGACCTACGGCACCGACGAGCAGAAGGCCCGCTTCCTGCCCATGCTCACATCGGGCACGATCGGCGCGTTCTCCCTGTCCGAGCCGGGCGCCGGGTCCGACGCGGCCGCACTGTCGTGCGCGGCGCGCCGCGACGGCGACCACTACGTGCTCAACGGGACGAAGAACTGGGTCACCAACGGCGCGCACGCCGGGGCGATCGTGCTGTTCGCGCGCACCGATCCCGATCCGGCCTCCGGCAGCAAGGGGATCACGGCGTTCATCGTCACGCCGGACCTGCCCGGGTTGTCGATCGGCAAGCACGAGGACAAGATGGGCATCCGGGCCTCGGACACGGTCGAGATCGCGCTCCAGGATTGCCGCGTCCCGGTCGCGAACCGGCTGGGTGCCGAGGGCCAGGGATTCAAGATCGCGATGTCGACGCTCGACGGCGGCCGGATCGGCATCGGCGCGCAGGCGCTGGGGATCGCCGGGGCGGCGTTCTCCGAGGCGGTGCGCTACGCCGACACGCGCATGACGTTCGGCAGGAAGCTGCACGAGCACCAACCGGTGGCGTTCCTGATCGCCGAGATGGAGCGCCGCGTGGCCGGCTCCCGCGCGCTCGTGTACCGCGCCGCGTGGAAGAAGATGCAGGACCTGCCGCACCGCATCGACGCGTCGATGGCGAAGGTCTACGCAACGGAGGCGGCGACGTTCGTCACCCACCGCGCGATCCAGATCCACGGCGGCTACGGCTACGTGAAGGAGTACGCGGTCGAGCGCTACTACCGCGACGCGCGCGTGACCGAGATCTACGAGGGTGCGAGCGAGATCCAGCGCATGGTCATCGCGCGCGAGCTGGTCGCCGCGGCCGCGCACGCCGACCCTGCGACGACCCCCCGCACCGCGGAGACGACCTCATGACCCCCCGTTCGAAAGTCGCCGTCCTCTTCACGAAGCCCCGGACGGTGCGCGAGGACTACTCGCGGCTGATGGACCTGGCCGGGATCCGCCAGGCGCTGCCGGTCGGGCCCGAGACGTCGCTGCGCATCAACATCTCGTGGCACGTATACATGCCGGCCTGCTCGACGACGCCGTGGCAGCTCGAGGCGGCGATCAGGAAGCTGATCGAGATCGGACACCCGCGCGAGAAGATCTACGCGGCGCAGAACCGCACGGTGGTCGTGGACTGCCGGGTCGGTGCGGTGAACAACAATCTGCAGCCGGTGCTCGACCGCGAGAAGGTCGACATCCAGTACCTGAACGAGCCCGGCACGAAGTGGGTAAAGTACGAGCCGAAGGCGAAGATGCGCGTGCTCAACGAGGTCTTTCCGAAGGGGATCCTCGTCCCGCAGCGCCTGATCGGCAGCAACGTCATCCACATGCCGACCCTGAAGACGCACGTGTTCACGACGACGACGGGCGCGATGAAGAACGCGTTCGGCGGGCTGCTGCAGGAGAACCGCCACTGGACGCACGCGGTGATCCACGAGACGCTCGTCGACCTGCTCGCCATCCAGAAGGAGATCCACCCGGGGCTGTTCGCGATCATGGATGGCACGGTCGCCGGCGACGGCCCCGGTCCGCGCGCGATGCGCCCGAAGATCGCGAACCTGATCCTCGCCTCGAACGACATGGTGGCGATCGATGCGATCGGCGCGAAGCTCATGGGCATCGACCCGATGGGGCTCAAGTACATCCGCCTCGCGCACGAGGCGGGCCTCGGCGTCGGCGATCCGGCGGAGATCGAGATCGTCGGCGACGACGTGAAGGGCGTGAACCTCCACTTCTCGCCGGGCGAGGACACGCTCGCGTCGCGCGGGCAGAAGCTCATCTACTGGGGGCCTTTGAAGCCTCTGGAGCATTTCCTGCTCCGGACGCCCATCGTCCCCTGGGCTTTTGCCGCTTCGCGGCTATATCACGACGCGTACTGGTACCCGTTCGTGGGCAAGCCGCGGGTCGAGGAGATCCTCAAGAGCGAGTGGGGCAGGCTGTTCCAGTCGTACGGGCCCGGGCGGACCGTGGCGGATGACTGGACCGAGGCGCCGGCAAAGAAGTAGGGGGGATACCGCGACGGGAAGCAGGGAGCAGCTCGGCGCTCATCGCCACCCTCTCGCTCTGCCTCGATGATCGCGACCGGTTGCTTCGATGTGCCCGAGCCGCATCCGCCGGAGGATTCGAATCGATCCGAATCGAAGCGACGGCAGGTCTGCGAACGCGCCGCCTGCGCCGTCCATGAAGACGGAGCAAGTCGGTGCACCTGTGACGGGGCAAGTCGACCTGAGCAATCGCCTACAGCCGCACGACTCGCAGCGTTCGCCTTTCGCCAGCAGCCTCGAGCGTCGCCAGGTAGATCCCCGGCGCGACGCGCGTTCCCTCCGCAGAGAAGCCGTCCCACGCGATGCGATGCGGGCCCGCGGCGCGGACGCCGTCGCCGGGCGAGGCGAGCGCGCGCACGAAGCGGCCGCGCACGTCGTGCAGGCGCAGGCTCACCGGCGCTGGCGCCGCCTGGCGCCACGCCAGCTCGGTGGCGCGATCGCCGCGCGCGGGTGAGGGGTGCGCGCCCGTGAACGCGAGCCCGCCCGCGCCGCCGCCGGCTGCATCGTCGACGCCGGTCGTGGGGCCGATGTAGCGGAAACGGCGCACCTCGCCCGGGCCGGACGAGGGCACGGTGCGGTAGAGCATCGTGTACCAGAGCGAGCCGTCCTTCGGGCCCACGTGCATGCTCGTGATGTAGCGCGGGCTGTCGGCCCAGTCGGTGGGATTCGGCTGCCCGTACTCCGGCGGCGCCAGCGCCCAACCCGGGCCGCTCGGCGCGAGGCGACGCACCCAGCCCTTCCACGTGTCGCCCATGAACAGCTTGCCTTCATTGTCGAGCGGGAACGGATCGGTCGCACCGACCGGCGCCCGGTAGACCGGTCCGGCGAAGACCGCATAGCCCAGCCCGACGTGCTCGTACTGGTAGTCCGCGCTGACGAACGCCGTCGTGTCGGCGCCGACGCACGTGAGCGCGGTGCGCACCGGGCCCTCGTAGTGCGGCCAGCCGAAGTTCTGCCCCCCGGTGCAGGCGAACTCGATCTCCTCCCAGCCGTCGTTCCCCACGTCGCCGATCACCAGGCAGCCCGTGGGCGGATCGATGGTGAAGCTGAACGGATTGCGCAGGCCGTAGGCCCACACCAGGCGCGCGGCGCTGTCGGCGTGGGCGACGAACGGGTTGTCCACCGGTGTGAGCGCGGAGTAGCTCGGCGCCGGGCCGCCTCCCGCGGGCATCCCCGACACGTCGAGGCGCAGGATCTTGCCCTGGAGCTTCGTCAGGTCCTGCGCGCGGCACGGGATGTCGTCGTCCCCCAGCCCCACGTAGAGCATGCCGTCGGGACCGAAGCGCATCGTGCCGCCATTGTGCTTGCCGGCGACGTCGGGCAGCGCGCCAAGCACCACGCGCGCCGAGGCCGGGTCGAGCGTCATCGCGCCGTTGCCGGCGAACGCCAGGTCGCCAGTCAGGGTGTAGCGCGTGACGCGAATCTCGTTCGGCGACGAGTGCGTCGCATGCACGTAGAGGTAGGGCCGGGCCGGAAAGCCGGGATCGACGGTGACGCCGATGAGGCCGGCCTCGCCGCCGCTGCGCACGCCGGGGATCGTGCCCACGACGTGGACCGTGGCCGGGGAGCCGTCGACGACAAGGCTCACCTGCGCCGTGTACTGGCCGACCACGAACAGGCGCCCGTCGGGCAGGAATTGCGAGTTCGACGGCGCATCGATGCCGACAGCGACCGACTCGTCGAGGAAGTACGTCGGCCCCGCGGCGTCCGCGGGACGGACGATGGTGGCCAGAGAGAAGAGGGCCAGGGAGATGCCGAGGAGGGAGCGTGGGCGAAGGCGCATGGGGTCGTGTACCTACTCTGCCGTCGCAGGCGACGGCGCGTGAGGTCCCCCCTGGACGAACTCGGAGAGCACGCCCGCGGTGGAGCCGGGGTGGAGGAATGCGACGAGACAGCCGTCCGCGCCCGGGCGGGGCGTCGGGTCGAGCGCCTTGGCGCCGGCGCCCTGGGCGTGCGTGACGGCCGCCGCCGCGTCGTCGACGAACCACGCGAGGTGATGCAGTCCGGGCCCGCGTGTCTTGATGAACTTCGCCACCGTGTTCGACATGTCGTGCGGGTCGAGGGGCTGGATCAGCTCGATCGGGATGCCGGCGCACTCGATGAAGACGACGAACAGGCCGCGACCGTCGAGCCGCTCACGCGAGCGGACTTCGGCGCCGAACAGGGCCGCGTACTGCGCGGCGGTGGCTTCGGCATCCGGAACGGCGATCGAGACGTGGGCGAGCGCGCGGGCGGCAGCCCCCGGCGGCGGAGTGGTATGCTGGCTCATCCAGCAAGGATACGTGACCCGGGCCGGCGGATCCAGCCGCCGCCCGCGCACCCCGGCCCGGAGCCCCGACGATGACGCCCGCCGAACCCCAGGAATCCACGAAATTGCCGCCGAACTCGTCCGGCACCGCGCCCCTGCGCGGGATTGCCGAAAGTCTGGCCCGCATCCGCCACGCGCTCGAGCACGGAGACATCCCGGCAGCGCGGCACGCGGCAGGGCACCTGGTCCTCCACCTGGACGCGTTGCCGGAGGATCGTGCGGCATACGAGAGGTTGTGCGACGAGGCGGACCGGGAGCTGTCGGCGGATCCGACGGCGTGGGATCAGTCGCGCGGGCGGTAGTCGCGCACGTAGCCGATCAGGTCCTTGTAGAAGTCGTTGTAGCCGAAGGCCTGCATCTCCTCGATCGCCTCGGCGTTCGTCCAGCCGTCCACCTCGATGCGGTAGAGCGCGCCGAACATGCCGGTGCGGTCGGCGCCGCGCGCGCAGTGGAAGAACACCGGGCGCTGTGTCGAGTCGCGCACGATCGAAAGGAAGCGCGACACCTGCGCCTCGGTCGGCGGCGACGAGCCGAACAGGTCGCACTGGATCGGGATCTCGACCAGCGGCAGGCCGGCACGTGCGGCCTGCGCCTCCTCGTCGTGGTGCTGGCGG
>Ga0209668_10001375_pt1 | contig 10386 bp, 8 predicted proteins | sample FrelakmetPLP11PL_FD_187150 | JGI IMG/M metagenome (GOLD analysis project Ga0209668, IMG submission 187150) | Freshwater lake sediment microbial communities from the University of Notre Dame, USA, for methane emissions studies - PLP11 PL (SPAdes)... | ecosystem: Environmental > Aquatic >... | reverse complement strand
AACTCTTTTGTTCATCGGAGATGGTTTTAAAAGAAAAGAGAAACAATATATTTTATCAATTGGCAATGTTGACATCAAAAGATCAACCAGCATAGACTCAATTCAGGTTTACCTTGATGGAGTCCTCCAGAAGGAAGCAGGGGTTAAAATAATGGATGACGGAGATTACAATTCTTCTGTTTGTTACAAAAGAGATATCATGCTTACCTTTGACGATGGTTCGACAGCAAAGCTCAGCGACCTGATCTCCCCTTCTATGGAGACCCTTAAATCCGTTACAAAGGCGATGGAAGAAATGTACTTTTCCAAGCATATAATTGATTATATAGCTTTCAGCATATATTATAATAATCACTGATAAGCAACTCTTTCCTGCTACAAATACCCTCCCAGCCCACGAAGGCAGAGATGCTCAACCTGAGGTCTCTGCCTTTCAATTTTTAACACCAATTCTCTGCAGAATCAAAACAGGAGTTTTCCTGTCTGATAAACAATAAACGACAGGATCCAGGCTATACCTGTAGTATAAACAACAGTAAACAAAGGCCATTTCCAGTTTCCTGATTCCCTTTTAATGGCAGCGATCACCCCGGCACACGGGAAATAGGTAAGTATAAATATCAAAAAGGAAAAAGCAACAAGCGGTGTATATGCTTTCTTTCCCGGCTTTGCCTCAGAAGATTGCAGCTTTTCAACCAGAGACTTTTGCATCCCCTTATCATCAGTTTTATAAAGTATCCCCAGGGTGCTTACAACAACTTCCTTGGCAGCCAGACCTGATAAGATACTTGCACTGAGCCGCCAGTCAAATCCGAGAGGTCTCATTACAGGTTCAACTCCTTTACCAATAATTCCGAGAAATGAGTTATCCCCGGGCATCCCCAAGCCATCAGCTGAAGTTTTTGTTTTATAGGGAAGATTACTTAAAATCCAGATTATTACAGATGCCAGAAGAATAACTCCACCTATTTTTCTCAGATATATCCCTGTCCTGAACCACACATGTTTTACCACGCTCCTCATAGTTGGCATACGATATGGAGGAAGCTCCATTACAAACGGGATATCAGCCGATTTTATAAAGAACTTTTTCAAAAGTAATGAAGATATAATTGCAAAAATTACTCCCAGAAAATAAAGTAAAAACAGCACGGAGACCTGGTTTCCAGGGAAAAAGGCACTGATGAACAGGATATAGACCGGCAACCTTGCACTGCACGACATGAACGGGATTATCAGCATCGTAATGAGCCGGTCGCGCCGGCTTTCAATTATCCTGGTCGCCATAATTGCAGGAACATTGCACCCGAATCCCATGAAAAGTGGAATAAAAGACTTGCCATGCAAACCTATTTTATGCATAGCCTTATCCATTATAAATACCGCTCTGGCCATATAACCAGTATCTTCCATGAATGATATAAAAATGAAAAGAATAATAATATTCGGAAGAAATACCAGGACACCGCCAACTCCTCCAATTACACCATCAACAAGAAAGGTCTCAATAATTCCTGATGGAAGGATAAAGGAGATCAGATATGACAGTTTTCCTACAAGCAATTCTAACCAGAGTTTTGGGAAGGCTCCAATAAAAAAAGTACAATAAAATGTTATCCACATAAAAAAAAGGAAGATGGGAATTCCGAGATATTTATTTGTCAGATAGGTATCAATAATCCTGGTGTTCTTATGCTTTTCTTTCCTTCCTTTTTTATAAGTCTCTTTAAGTGCCCCTGAAATGAATCCATATCTGAGATCAGTAATGATGGACTCCGGTAACTCGGAATAAATTTTCCTCAGCCTTACTTGTTCCTTTTTTGCCGCTTCAATAATTTCCGGGGAATTAACACAGTTCTTAATATCGGATGGAAAGATATTTTCACTTTCAAGAAGCTCTGTTGCAAGGTATCTTGAGGAAATAAAATTTGTAAAAGCTCTGTTTTCTTCAAGCTTTATCTTTGATTGAATTGCGCTGACGGAACTTTCAATTTCTGTCCCGTAATTGATATGGATATGTCTGACAACAGGTTCTTTGTTCTCATAAACCTCAATTATCTTTTCAAAAAGCTCCCTGATCCCTTTACCCTTTGAACTGACAGTAGGTACTATAGGAACTCCAAGCAATTGGGCTAGTGACTGATGATCAAGAATCTCCTCCTTTTTCTCCAGCTCATCATACATATTGAGGGCAATTACCATCTGAATACCCATATCTATCAGCTGGGTTGTCAGATACATGTTCCTTTCAAGGTTGGAGGCATCAATTATATTTACAATAATGTCAGGCTTATTGTCAAAAACATAATTCCTGAGATATATCTCCTCGGGTGAATAGCTTTTTAAAGAATATGTCCCGGGAAGATCGACAATAGAAAATATGTATCCAGATTGCTTATAGACTGATTCCTTGGAATCGACTGTGACACCGGCATAATTAGCAACTTTTTCCCTTGATCCCGAAGCAAAATTAAAAAGAGTTGTCTTTCCTGAATTTGGATTGCCGACAAGTGCTATCTGTATATTTTTGCTTCTGTCGAACCAGAAATCATTCTCCGATTCCGATATCAGGATGCCATTTGACCGTTGAGCTTCCCCGGGTTGACGGTCCTTTGCTATCTCTATCAGCTGGGCCTCACTGTTTCTGAGTGAGATATGATATCCCATAATCATGTATTCAACAGGATCACGAAGAGGTGCTTTTTTTACCACTTCAACCTTTTTACCGGCAACAAATCCCATTTCCATGAGTCGCTGCCTGAACTGACCTCTCCCCTTTATCTTAAGAATTATCCCCTCTTCTCCTTCAGCAAGCTCGTTTAATGTTGTCATTTAGAAACTGTGGATCAATTATGTAACCGAAAAATCGATAGATTGTTCATTCCTGAAACACAGAGAATATGATCTTATAAAAATAAGATACAGGAAAGGCTGATCAAACAATACAGAAAAGATGCATCATACAAGATATCGTTCAATAATTTCATTACATTCCTTCCAGAATGAATCAACAGCACCTTTATCAATACCTGATTTAAATAGTTTTGTTTTGCCTGATTTATAAACCATACCATTAACCAGATCGTCCTTCCGGATTATATTATAGAACTCTCTGGCAATAATAACGGGATCCCGCATTACTGGTGCTGCGATTCTGTACAATACTCTGAACCACTCTTTTTGCATCCTGAATATTTCTGATCTGAAAACTCCAGGATCATAGCCAATACATCTGAGATTATAGCCGGGGTATTTAACGGGAAGATAAGAACACATTAAAGCAAGGGAAAGCTTAGAACCGGAATATGCTTTAAATGGTTTGTAATCTTTACTTCTGTATCGAATCGCAAGCTCTTTTTCAGCTATCCTGTATACTGGCGAAACAATAGCAGCTATTTTCAAAGGAGTGTCAGGCTTTGTATTATTTAAAATAATCTCATTTATAAGAAGATGCGATAAAAAATTAACCTGAAATGTGTTTTCAAAACCATCGTCTGTAAACAGAAACTCAGGATTACCCAGAATACCGGCATTATTTATCACAATATCAAATCTGCAATCCCCGCATATTTTTTTTAAAGTCCCGGAGGTCTGTTTCAGGTCACCGAAGTCGGCCTTTATAAATGTGAATCTGGTGCTGCACCTGGGTGTTTTTGTCAGGTTTCTGCCTGTAGCCACTACATCATACCCCTCATCCAGGAATTGATTGACAAGAGCAAATCCCAATCCTGTTGTACCTCCAGTGATAAGAATTCTCCCGGAATCTGCTACGGATTTATTCATTTAAACCAATTTCATTTTATAGGGATGTCAAAATAATAAATTATACAATGAAACTTTTAATAAATTTGAACAAATAAATTCAAGTTACTGGTTACCGGATATTAGTTATTTGTTGTTTCAGTCTAAAAACTAACCTTCAACCATTAATCGGTATTTGATATGAATTCTTTCAAAATCTCATATAGGATTATGAAAAAATTATTAATCATCCCTTTTTTCGCAGTTTTGTCCTTTTCAGGATATTCTCAGGCCAATGCTGTTTATCAGAGAGGACTATCTGCAGAGGAAAACCTTAAAGCTATATCCAAACTTGGTCCTTATTCCGCCGGAGGTATAGGCTTTGATAACAGATATGAGGGAGTAAAAGGTACTACAAGAATGCTGGATACATTGCTTACTTCATTTCTTAAGATCAGAGGGCAGGATTATTTTATTCAGCTTCTTGCTGATATTGATGTAGTTAATAACTTTGTCGTTTATCAGGACCCGAAAAGCAAAAAACTTCTGACACTACCTGTTGATGTAGTATCCGAGCTCATAATAAGCACTGAGGGGAAGGAGCTTCTGTTCAGAACAACTTCAGGAAAGGTTTTTGAAAAAGAGATGAAACCTCAAAGGTTTTGTCAGATCCTAAATGACGGACAATATCAATTTATTAAGATCCCGCTTAAGAAATTTGTTGAAGCTGCCTACAAAGGTGCCTACAGCGCTGACAGAAGATATGATGAATTTCAGGATAGCCAGAAATACTACCTGATAAGCTCCGGTCAGGTTTTTCATCAGATTCAGCTTAACAAAAAATCTGTTTCAAAACTTTATCCTGACAAGAAAGATCTGATCGATCAGTCGGTTGAGGAAGAGACATTCTCTGATAAGGAGGATATGATAATTTCCATTCTTTCTAAATTCTGAAATCAAAATTCACATCAGCTTAAAACTCCTGATAGTTTTTAATTTGAATAGAAATTAAATTTCAGTTAACTTTCTGCTAAAATTAATTTGCATGAATATGAAAAAGTACAATCTGTTTCTTGGCATCGTGATAATTATTCTGATCAGTTGCTCAAATCTTTTCTCACAGGACTGGACACAGTTCAGAGGTGTGGGACGTGACGGCAAGGTAACAGGTTTCAAAATGCCCAAATCATGGCCAGCAGAGCTTAATCAGGTGTGGAAAGTGAATGTTGGATCTGGTGATGCAACACCACTTCTTTCCGGTAAAAGGATTTATCTGTCAGTAAGGCAGAATGCTAATGAAGTGATCCTTTGCCTCGATTCAGAGACTGCAAAAGAAATATGGCGCAGTCCCTACCCTGCCCCTGCTGTTACAGGACCTGCAGCATCGCATCCAGGACCGAGAAGCACACCTTCACTGGCAGATGGCAAACTTGTGACTTTTGGAGTCTCGGCAATCCTTTCCTGCCTTGATGCAGGTACAGGTAAACTCCTATGGAGGAGAGAAAATACGGAAAATGCTGTTCCTCAGTTTTTCACGGGAATGTCAACCCTTTTAACCGATGGATTGTGTATTGTCCATTTAGGTACAAAAGATAAAGGACAAATAATTGCACTTGATCTTTCAACAGGCAAGGAAAAATGGAAATATGAGGGTGACGGACCATCATATTCTTCTCCTTCAATAATGATTACTGATAAGCAGAAGCATGTTATTGTTCATACCGAGAAAAACCTTATTGCTCTCTCCCTCAATGACGGCAAACTGCAATGGCAGGTACCTACTCCTGTTCAGCAGCGTTATTATAATTGCACCAGTCCATATATAGACGGCCAGATAATTTATTATACAGGACAGGGTACGGGAACAAAAGCTATCCAGGTCATAAAGGAGGGTGATAAATTTATAACCAAAGAACTTTGGAGCAATCCCGAAATAGGTGCAAAATGGAATACTCCGGTATTAAAAGACGGTTATCTATACGGGTTTACAGATCAGAGAAGAATATATTGCATCGATGCAACAACAGGCAAAACAGCCTGGTATGACAGTGCTGTAAACAGCGATTTTGCGACTATTGTCGATTGTGGTCAGGTTTTAATAGGATTACCAAGCACAGGGAACCTGCTCGTATTGAAGCCCAATCAGGCTGCATACACCGAACTGGCAAAGTATAAAGTGGCTGAGACTCCCGTTTATTCATTCCCTGTCATCTCCGGTAATTTTATATTTATAAAGGATTCCGAGTCACTTATGATGTACAGGATCGAATAATTTCAGATCTTCTCTTTCAAAAGAATCTGACGAAGCTCATTGGGAGATAAATTTTCCTTTATTTCCCCACCTTCAGTGACAGTTATTGCTCCTGTTTCTTCAGATACTACTACTACAAGTGCATCGGTATGTTCTGAAATTCCTATAGCAGCCCGGTGTCTCATCCCATAACGTGCAGGCAGTGATACCCGGTCGGTTATGGGTAATGGACACCTTGCAGCAAATATTTTCCCGTCTTCAATTAAAACCGCACCATCATGAAGAGGTGAATTTTTGAAGAAGATAGTTTCCAGAAGCTCTGCACTTATCAGCGCATCTATCCTTTCTCCTCCTTCAGAATAAATGTCAAGGCTGCTTTTCCTGCCAAGGACTATTAAAGCACCTGTCTTCCTGGAAGCCATGGATTCCACGGCCCTTACAATCTCTTCAGCCTCTTTCGGACTGCCTGCCTCCTCTTCGACAGAAGAAAATATCCTGCCGAAGGAGAACCTTCTTCTTTTCATATACCGGTTACCTATAACAAGGAGGAACCGTCTTACCTCCTGCTGGAATACTATAATAAGTGCAATTACGCCAACACCAATTACCTGGCCAAGCAAAGCACCAATAAGTTCCATATTAAGTGCCTTCACAACAAGCCAGAAAATGTAAATCAGAAATATCCCTATAAAGATGCTCAGAGCGGCAGTCCCCCTTATGAGTTTATAAAGCTGGAAAAGAATTCCTGCAACAAGAAAAATATCTATTAAATCAAGTAAAGTGATGTGAAAAACCATATTAATCAGCCTCTTTTTTTAATCTGCCAAAAAGCTTTATTGCCTGGACAGCTTCTTTTACATCATGAACACGCAAAATATCTGCGCCGTTCAAAAGTGCAACAGTATTCAGGACAGATGTTCCGTTAAGTGCGTCCTCGGGAGTTATTTTCAGTGTTTTCCAGATCATAGACTTTCTGGAAATACCAACTAATAAGGGTAAGCCAGTTATTGAAAAATCACCAAGATGATTGAGCAGCTCAAAATTTTGACTGATGGTTTTTCCAAAACCAAAACCAGGATCGATGATTATGTCATTCACACCCTTCGATTGTAGTCTGACAATCCTTTCACCAAACCACCTCAGGATGTCCGCTGCAACATCATCATATACAGGATTTTTCTGCATGGTCGAGGGTACTCCCTGCATGTGCATCATTATATATGGAACCTGAAGCTTTTCAACAATACCAAACATATTATCATCTGCCTCCCCACCTGAGATATCATTAATAATAGCCGCACCGTAATCCAATACAGCTTCCCTGGCTATCTCTGATCTGAAAGTGTCAACCGAAACGATCGCTTCAGGAAATAACCTGGTGACCAGCTTTAAGGCTTTCAGCACCCTGTTTTTTTCTTCCAGGGAAGTGACATTTTCCGCACCAGGTCTTGATGAGAAGCCTCCAATATCCAGAATATCGGCCCCATCTTCTATCATCCCCGAAGCAGCTTTAGCTATTTCTTCCTCTGTGGTGAACCTGCTGCTTTTGTAGAATGAGTCGGGAGTAACATTAATTATTCCCATCACTCTGGGGACAGAAAGATCAATCAGATTACCTTTTACATTGATATACCTGGATTTGGCAATCATCCCTCTTTTATTAAACCTTCAAAATTAATGTATTTAATTAAAAGTCGTCATACCTTTCATCTTTGATCTGACGTTATTACTTTTGTGACTTATGAAAAAGAATTATCATGAAGCTTCTGGTTATTGAAGGAGTTGACGGATCAGGAAAATCAACACAGATAAAAATCCTGACTAAGCATTTAATAAGAAATGGCTATAACTGTGAATTCCTTCATTTCCCCAGAACTGATGCACCATTTTTCGGAGAACTTATTTCAAGATTTCTCAGGGGAGAATTCGGAGCGCTTAATGAAGTTGATCCTTATCTGGTGGCTTTGTTGTATGCCGGCGACAGGAAAGATGCCGCTGATAAAATCAGGGAATGGCTCGGAAGCAACAGAATTGTGCTTCTCGACAGGTACACTTATTCAAACATCGCCTATCAGTGTGCAAAGATTGATGATGACTTGTTGCAGGAAAAACTTATGAAATGGATCCTGAAACTTGAATTTGATCACTTTTCCATTCCAAAACCCGACCTGAATATTTTCCTGGATGTCCCTGTCTCATTTACTGAGACAAAACTCATGGGAAGAAGGTCTGGCAGTGACAGAGAGTATCTTAACGGAACAAAAGATATCCATGAGGAGAGCCTTAACTTTCAGAAAAAAGTAAGGGATATTTATATGAAGGTTGCAGGATCGGACGATCGTCTGGTGGTTGTCGACTGTGGCGACAAGAATGGAATAATTAAAACACCGGAGTTGATCTCCTCACTAATTCTGAATTTGATTCACCTGAGAGGAATAATCTGATATGAAAATCTTACTTTTAGTCAGCAGGGTAATTGTCGGCATAGTTTTCATGTTTTCAGGAGTCGTTAAGGCTATTGATCCCCTGGGCTCAGCATATAAATTCAGTGATTATTTTCAGGCTTTCAATCTTATTTTTCTTAAACCTTTTTCACTCTTTCTGGCGGTGATCCTGTTTACTGCAGAATTTATTTCCGGTTTTTCTGTGTTTACAGGTTATCGTCAAAAGGCAGGTCTATGGGGAGTCGGCCTCCTTATGCTGATATTCACTCCTCTTACCCTCGTTCTGGCGTTGACAAATCCGGTGTCAGACTGTGGCTGCTTCGGCGATGCAGTTCATCTCACCAACTGGCAGACATTCGGCAAAAACATAATCCTGGCAATCATGGTTTTGATCCTGTTTTCTGGAAAAAACAATGCAAAACATATACTCACCCCTAATAAGGAATGGTTAGTTATTTTGACAGTATCGATTCTTTTTGTCATTTTTTCTTTATTGAATATCAGGTATTTGCAATTGTTTGATTTCCTTCCATACAAATCCGGCACAAGCATTTCCGAAGGCATGAAAATTCCTGAAGGCAAACCTGCTGATCAATACCAGACCACATTTATTTATGAGAAGAATGGATTGCAGAAAGAATTTACACTCGAAAATTACCCGGCTGATGATTCTGCATGGAAGTTTGTAGATCAGAAATCTGTTCTGATAAAGAAAGGGTATCAGCCACCCATACATGATTTCAGCATCACTGCAAAAGATGGTACCAGCCTCACGGATATGATCCTTTCATATCCGGGTTATACACTTCTTCTGATCTCAACAAAATTAGAACAGGCGGATAAGAAGCATCTTGAAAAAGGATTTGAACTCGGTATGCATTGTCTGGATAAGGGAATAGACTTCGTTGTTTTAACATCTTCCGGGAGTGACGAAATAAATAAATATAGTCAAAACCTGACTATCTGCACCGCTGATGAGGCAGCGCTGAAGACTATTGTCAGGTCAAATCCAGGCTATTTGCTGTTAAGGAATGGGGTTATAGCCGGAAAATGGTCGTGGGCAACCATTCCTTCAAAAACAGAATTCACCGAAGATCTTAATAAACAGAAGGTTGATAGTATGAATAAAAAAAGAAACATTCTTATCGTTTACTCATCAGCGCTATCAGCAATAATGCTGTTTTTGTTGATAAGTTCCATTTTCTCAAAACAGAAAGGAATATCTTAAAACAGATCTTTGTATGTTGATTTACTGATCCTGATATAAATAATCATAAACCTTAAAATAATTATTCTATGAGAAGGAAAATTGTAGCTGGTAACTGGAAAATGAATATGGATCTATCTGATGGACTAAAGTTCGCAGAATCATTAGACGCTTATTTTAAATCGAAACCTGTAAAAGCCGATGTAATACTTTGCACACCATTCATTCACCTTGCAGGTGTTTCAAAAATCACAAAAAATGGCAGGCTTCTACTGGGAGCGCAAAATTGCTCTTCTGAACCATCGGGTGCTTTTACAGGAGAAGTATCAGCTCAGATGATAAAAAGCACTGGCGCCGGCTATGTAATTATAGGGCATTCTGAAAGAAGAACATACTATCATGAAGATGATGCACTTCTGAATAGGAAGACACTGCTTGCAATATCTTCCGGTCTGAACGTAATTTTCTGTTGCGGCGAAGTTCTGCAAGAAAGAGAATCCGGTAAGCATCGTGAAGTTGTAAAAAAACAGCTTGAAGATGGTTTATTCACTCTCAAGGAGGGAGATTTCAAGAAAGTTGTAATTGCCTATGAACCGGTCTGGGCAATCGGAACAGGATTGACCGCGACTCCTGAACAGGCACAGGAAATGCATAAATATATCCGCGATCTTGTGAAAGTCAAATTTGGCACTGATGTTGCAGATGATCTAACTATACTTTATGGCGGCAGCTGCAAACCATCC
>Ga0209668_10001374_pt1 | contig 10406 bp, 6 predicted proteins | sample FrelakmetPLP11PL_FD_187150 | JGI IMG/M metagenome (GOLD analysis project Ga0209668, IMG submission 187150) | Freshwater lake sediment microbial communities from the University of Notre Dame, USA, for methane emissions studies - PLP11 PL (SPAdes)... | ecosystem: Environmental > Aquatic >... | reverse complement strand
CACGCCGTATCGGGATGTTGCGCGACCGGCTCGAGTCCGGGATTCTCGGCCTGGTGCCGGGTTCGGTCGTGAACGGCGAGCCTGCGGCTCGCATCCCGAACACGAGCAACATCAGCTTCGAACGGGTCGAAGGCGAATCGCTGGTGATTGCGCTCGATCTGGAGCGCATTGCCGTGTCGACGGGATCGGCGTGTTCATCCGGAACGCTGGAGCCCTCCCACGTCCTGCGCGCGATGGGCCTGTCATCCTCCCGGGTGCAGAGCGCCATCAGGTTCAGCCTCGGGCCCGGGACGACCGACGCCGAGATCGATCACGTCCTCGACGTTTTGCCGAAGCTCGTCACCCGGCTGCGGTCGCTGGGCGGCCGCCGTGGCTGACTCGCGGATGCGTGTCGTCGTCGCCATGTCCGGGGGCGTGGACTCGTCGGTGGCGGCCGCGCTGCTGGTGGACGCCGGCCATGACGTCGTCGGCGTGTCCATGCAGCTCTACGACCAGGCGCATGGCGACTCGCGGTTCGGCACGTGCTGCACGATCGACGATCTCCACGACGCGAGGCGCGTGGCGGCGGCGCTCGGCATTCCCCACTACATCGTGAATCTCGAGCGGCGATTCGAAGAGGTGGTCGTCGGCAACTTCGTCAAGGAGTATGCCGCGGGACGGACGCCAATCCCGTGCGCGCACTGCAACAGCGAGCTGAAGTTCTCGACGCTGGTCGAGCAGGCCCTCGGCTTCAACGCGGACAGAGTCGCGACCGGCCATTACGCGCGAGTCACGCAGGACCCGGCCGGTGTCTATCACCTCTGGCGCGGCGCTGACGATCGGAAGGACCAGGCGTACTTCCTCTTCGCCCTGACGCAGGAGCAGCTCGCCCGGGCGATGTTTCCGGTCGGGGAGATGCCCAAGGATGCCGTCCGGCGGATCGCCCGGGAGCGCGGGCTGAGCGTGGCCGAGAAGCCCGACAGCCAGGAAATCTGTTTCGTGCCGGACGGCAACTACGCGGGGGTGGTTGAGCGGCATCTGCCGGCGGACCGGGCGGGGCTGATGATCGACACGGAGGGCCGCGTCGTAGGACGGCACGACGGCGTCCATCACTTCACGATCGGCCAGCGGAAGGGGCTCGGCGTCGCCCTCGGCGACCCTGTCTACGTTGTCAGGCTGGATGCGCTCAGGAAACTGGTCACCGTGGGGCCCCGGTCCGCGATCGAGCAGGCCGCGCTGACGGCGTCGGGCGTGAACTGGGTCGCCGGAACGCCGCCGCGCGGCACGATACGTGTAGAGGCGCAGATTCGCAGCCGCCACGCCGCTGCACCGGCGCGTGTGACGTTCTTCGCGCGCGATCGCGTTCGCGTCGACTTCGATACGCCGCAGCACGCGATCACGCCAGGGCAGGCCGTGGTGCTCTTCAGCGGTGATGAAGTGCTGGGCGGCGGGTGGATAGACTTGCCTGACGCCGACCAGGCCTGATCCGCGGGCCGCTCGCGGGGCAGGGCGATTTCCCCTCGTGCAGCTATCCTTCGCGGCGGACGCAGGACTGAAGTCCTGCGCCACGTACAGATGCTCCCGCAACGCAGCACTGACGTCCCGCGCCGGTCTGGCAGTACGTGGGGCAGGACTTCAGTCCTGCCTGGGATCGTCAGTGCCCGCCGCCCTCGATGAAACGTTCGGCGTCGAGCGCGGCCATGCACCCCGACCCGGCGGCGGTGATGGCCTGGCGGTAGGTGTGGTCCTGCACGTCACCGCAGGCGAAAACCCCGGGTTCCATCGTCTTCGTCCCGTCGTGCGTGTTGATGTAGCCGTTCGCGTCGAGATCGAGTTGTCCGGCGAACAGCCCGGTGTTCGGGGTATGCCCGATGGCCACGAACACGCCGTCCACCGGCACCTCGCGAATGGTGGTCGTCTTCACGTCACGTAGAACGATGCCCGTCACTTCGCCCTTCGACGCGTCGTTGATCCTCTCCACCACACTGTTCCACGCGACCTCGATCTTCGGGTTGGCGAGGGCCTTGTCCTGCATGATCTTCGACCCGCGGAACGCGTCGCGGCGGTGGACCAGCGTGACCTTGGAGGCGAACTTGGTGAGGAAGATCGCTTCTTCGAGGGCGGAGTCGCCGCCCCCCACGACGGCGATCGGCTTGCCGCGGAAGAAGAACCCGTCGCAGGTGGCGCATGTGGACACGCCGTGACCCATCAGCGCCCGCTCCGACGGCAGCCCGAGCAGTTTCGCCGACGCCCCGGTTGCGATGATGAGCGCCTTGGCCGTGTAGGCGATCCCCTCGGCGACCACGCGGAACGGCCGCGACGACAGGTCCACCGTCGTCACGTCGCCCTGGATGATCTCCGCGCCGAAGCGCTCGGCCTGCGCCCGCATTTCGGCCATCAGGTCGGGTCCCATGATGCCGTTCCGGAAGCCCGGGAAGTTCTCCACGTCCGTGGTCAACATCAGTTGCCCGCCGGCGAAGAGCCCCTCGATGACGAGCGGCTTGAGATTGGCTCGCGCCGTGTAGACGCCAGCCGTCAACCCCGCCGGGCCCGATCCGATGATGATGATGTCGCGTTCGGTATCCACCTGCGTGCCCCGTGCTGTACTTCGTGGCGCAGGACCTCAGTCCTGCGGACTGCAAGTCGTTGTCGGTGTCTGGCAAAGTTCCCAGCGCCCTTGAGTCGCCGTAGCGCCAGCGGAAGCGCCTTGGCGAAGGCGGCTAGATATGCGCCGACACCATCTTCTTGAGCTCGTCCTTGCTGACAAGGCCAACGATCTGGTCGACAGGCTTGCCGCCCTTGAACAGGATCATCGTGGGAATTCCACGGATCCCGAACCGGGCCGACACGCCGGGGTGATCATCGACATTGAGCTTGCCCACCGCCATCTTGCCGTCGAGTTCGGCCGCGACGGCGTCGATCGTCGGGGCCAGGCGCCGGCACGGAGCGCACCACTCCGCCCAGAAATCCACGAGCACGGGCACGGGCGACGCCTGCAGCGTCGAGTCAAAATCGCCTTCGGTCAATGTCAAAACCTTTTCGGATGCCATGATTGCCTCACGTCGATGTCATTTACGTCCTAGCCGGCCTCTCTGCCGGCCTGCTTCCAATGATTCACCTTCCGGGCTTTCGTTTCAACGGCCCGTTCCGTCAGCCTGGGACCGCCAGCGCGCGAGCCCGTTCGTAGACGCTCACATATTCGCGCGCGGACGCTTCCCAGGAGTTGTCCTCCCTCATGCCGGCCAACTGGATCCGCCGCCATGCGGCCGGTCGGGCAAACCACCCCAGGGACCGCCGGAGGGCGCCCATCATCGCATCGGCGGTGTACGGCTCAAACGTGAACCCGGTCCCCTCGCCCGTCGCGTCGTCTACCTGCCGGACCGTGTCGTCGAGGCCGCCGGTCGCTCGCACCACGGGGACGGTGCCGTATCGGAGGCTGTACATCTGGTTGAGACCGCACGGTTCGAAGCGAGACGGCATGAGGAACATGTCCGCTCCCCCTTCGATGAGGTGCGCCAGGTCCTCGCTGAACCCCACCGTGACCGCGACGCGGTCCGGGTGCCGGGCGGCCAGGCTCTTCCACATGGATTCGTACTGCGGTGTGCCGGTTCCGAGAATCGCGAACGATGCGTCAAGTCCGAGGAAGGCGCCGGACGCGACGGCCGCGGCGATCAGGTCGAGCCCCTTCTGGTCGACCATGCGCGACACCATCCCGATGACCGGCCTGGCCCACTGCCCGGCACCGTTCATTCCGAAACGCTCGAGGAGAGCCCGCTTCGCGACGGCCTTGCCGGACATGTCCTCGGCACTGTACCGCGCGGGCAGGAGTGCGTCGGTCTCGGGATTCCAGGCCACCGTGTCGATGCCGTTCCGGATGCCGGCAAGCACGTCCGCACGCCGGCGCAGAATGCCTTCGAAACCAAACCCCTGCTCAGCGGTCTGGATCTCCTGCGCATACCGCTTGCTGACCGTGGTGACGATACCGGAGTAGTTGATCCCCGCCTTGAGGAAGCTGACGTTGTTCCAGAACTCCAGGCCGGCATCTGTGAACACGTCCCAGGGGAGATCCAGTTGCGGCAGCACCTCACGACCGAAAATGCCCTGGTAGGCGAGATTGTGAATCGTGAAGACCGTCCCGGTTCCCTTGAAGGCCGGATGCCCATCGAACCGTTCCCTCATGTAGACCGGAACGAGTCCCGTCTGCCAGTCGTGCGCGTGGACGACGGACGGCCGTTCGCCCAGTCTGGCCGCGCATTCGAGCGCCGCGCGCGAGAGCAGCGCGAACCGCCGGCTGTTGTCCGGATAGTCCCCGCCGCCGGCGCCGTAGACATCTTCGCGGTCGAAGTAGGCCGGGCAGTCCACCAGCCAGAAACGGACGCCATCGTCCTGCCGGCGCTCGAGAACGCGAAATCCCGGCGCGGCGAGCCACGCGCCCTGCGTGAACGCGGCTACCTCCACGCCGTCATCGACACCGCGGTAGCGCGGCGTCGCCACGGTGACGCGGTGCCCCAGACTTGCGAGTGCCCCGGGCAGCGCGCCACCAACGTCACCGAGGCCTCCCGTCTTGGAATACGGGATCGCCTCGGACACGACCATGAGAATATCGAGCATCTCGTCTAGTTCCTTCTGGTCTGCTGCCGGGCCTCGCTCGCCTTCCCGGCGGCGAGGGCCCGTGCTGCGGCCTCGGATTGCCCCTGGCGCAGGAGGACATCCGCCATCACGAAATGGCCCAGCGGGGCGAGCGGCGAGTCCGGCGCGAGTTCCACGCCTTTGCGTGCCAGGCTCAGGGCCTCGCTCAGGTTGATTCCAGCGTCCAGGTACGCCTTGGCGAGCGAGATGCTCCCTTCGGCAAAGGCCGGGTTCGCGGCGACCGCCTGCTTGAGGGCGGCCACCTGCGCGGTCGTGTCGCCCTTCTTCGCGCAGAGCACGCTGAGGTTGTACGCGGCCTTGTAGGCCGCCGCGTGCAGCTCGAGTTCGCGCCGGTACTCCGCTTCCGCAGTACGATCATCGCCGCGGGCTTCGGCGACGAGCGCCAGATTGTAGTGCGCGAGCCGCACGTCGTCCTTGATCTCGATCGCGGCCCTGACGAGCCGCTCCGCCGTCACGAGGTCGCCGCGCTGAAAGGCGATAACGCCCAGCGCGTTCATCGCCGACGCCTCCCGCTTGTCGATCTCGAGCGCCTGCTTGAAGTTGGTCTCGGCCCGCGCGGCGTCCCCGCGGTCCAGGTAGATTTCGCCAACCTGGTAGCGGACGTGCGCGTTCCGCGGATCGATCGTCAGGTAGTGCTCGTACCCGGCCAACGCGGCATCATCGCGGCCAAGCCGCCGGTACGCGTTCGCCATGTTGATCACCGCGAGGTCGTAGTCGGGCTTGAGCACCAGGGCCTGTTGAAAGTACTTGATCGCTTCCTCGTACTTCCTGACCTTGTAGTAAGAGTTGCCAAGCTTGAACCACGCATCGATGACGTTCGGGTCTTCCTTGACGACGCGGTTGAGCATCGCCACCACCCGCTCGAACGATCCGTCTTCCTTCGCAATCTCGCTGGAATCCGTCAGCAGATTGAACAGCTCGATCTTGTCCTTCGGATCGGCACGAGCCGTGGTCGGCGCCGACACGGTGGCGACGAACGAGCCGACATACCCAAGGGCCGCCAGCCGGGCGCGTGCCTCGGGATCGATCTCCGGCGTTCCCTGCCGCGCGGCGCCGCTCGCGGCCGCATCCCGTTCCTGGGTCCGCAGCCGGGCGATCATCGTGTCCGCCACCGACCGGCGCTCCGCGTAGAGATTCACCGTCTCGCCCGGATCCTGATCGAGATCGTACAGTTCGGGCCGCGGCGCATCGATGACCTTGAAGCGCCCGGCCCGCCACGCCCGAAGCTCGCTCCATCCATAGTGGTGCAGCGGGTACAGCGCCTCCGCATACCCTTCCAGATCGAGCGTCTTGCGGGCACCGGTCATCAACGATGCGAGGCTCACCCCGGCGATGCCCGCCGGAGCAGGGACGCCCAGCAGGTCCAGGACGGTCGGAAGCACGTCCACGGACCGTACCGGGTCCGCGACCCGTCGATGCCGCATCAGGTCGAACGGCGCGCGGATGACAAACGGCACGCGCGTCGTGCTTTCGTAGATAAAGAAACCGTGCGTGCCCTCACCGTGCTGGTCGAGTCCCTCGCCGTGGTCACCCATGACCACGACAATCGTCCGATCGAGCAGCCCGTTCTGCTCGAGGAACCCAATCACCCGCGCCACCTGCGCGTCGGTGAATGCGATGGCGCCGTTGTACGGGTGATCCTCGTACCGGGACTTGAACGGTTCCGGGGACGTATAAGGGAAATGCGGATCGTAGAAATGCAGCCAGGCGAAGAACCGCTGGCCCTTCACGCGTTCGAGCCAGGGCAGGGCCTTGTCCACGACCTCGTTGCCCGGCCGCTTGATGTCGCCCAGGCCGAATCCGCCGATTCCGGCGAAGTTGAAGTCGTCAAGATAGGTGTCGAATCCCTGGTTCAGCCCCCATTTGCCGTCGAGGACGTAGGCGCCGACGGCCGCGCCGGTCTGGAATCCGTGCGCCTTGAGGATTTCCGCCAGGGTGAGTTGCGATGGCGCGAGGAAGAACCCGCCGTTGTCGCGCACACCGTGGACCGGCGGATACTGGCTGGTGAAAATGGTCGAGTGCGCCGGCAGCGTCAACGGCGCGGAGGCCATGGCCTGCTCGAAGAGGACGCCTTCCGAGGCGAGCCGATCGATGGTCGGGGTTTCGATGGGTTCGTAGCCGTACGCGCCGATACGGTCGGCGCGCGTGGTGTCCAGCGTGATGAGGAGCAGGTTGAGGTCGGACCGCTCAACTCCGCCGACGAGCCTGCCAAGCTCGAGTCCGGTGGCGCTGCGCAGCGGACGCGTGGCCGCAAACCACCAGGCCGCCGCCCCCCCGGCGGCGGCAAGCGCGATGATCGCCGCCGACCAGACCAGCAGCCGGCGTCGCCCGCCTGCGCGGCTGTCCGCCGCCGGCCGAGGGGCTGGCGCCTGTGACGATGATCCGGTCGAGCGAGGAAGTTTGGCCATCGAGTAAGTTGCAGACCGTCAGGCGAGCCAGGTCTCGTCGCGCGTCCCCCTTGCCATGCTCGCGCATCCTGAGGATGTCGTCAACACACGCGATCGATGGCCGGCCGCGTATGGTTGCACCGTTCCCGCGGCGGGTCGTTCTTCGTCGAATTGGATGCGCGCTCCAGCCGCTTGGATTCTCCGCATGGCGCCAGGCTGGGCGCGCTTCGTGCGTCCTTATTCCGCAAGGAGTTAGCGGTAGTCCCTCCCCGCGGTCCACCCCGTAGTGTTGGCAAGGCGTTTGAAGTATACTCCCCAGTCGTCAGGCTATCGGCCTCAGTGTGCGCCGAGGGGCTCCTCGATTCAAGGAGGAATACTACGTGAGACTTCAGAACCGATCCTCGCAGTGGGTCATCCGCGTGTTAGTCGTCGCGCTGGCCGTTGCTGCCGCTCCCCTCCCCAGTTTCGCCGGGGAACCCAACACGCCGGCCAAAGCACGTCCGTCGCTGACGGTCTTGATCAAGCAGGCCGCGGCTGTCACCCCCGTGACGGCAGCGCGCGCACAGACGGCCGGAACAAAGGCCGACAAGTCCGTGCTGGACTCAGGCTCGTTCTTCAAGTCGAAGGCCGGCCTGATTGTCATCGCGGTGGTTGCCGCGGGGACCGGCTACGCCATCTACTCGGCGAGCCACGACCGCATCCACTCGGTAGTCCGGCAGGGCCAGTAGACAAGGAGGCAGGTGTATGAGACGAGCATTGAGCGTAGCGCTCCTTGTCGCGTTCGTCGCGGCCGCCGGCGTGGTCAGCGCCCAGACGCTGACCGGCACGGTTTCGGGCAAAGTGACGGACGAACAGGGTGGCGTCCTCCCCGGCGTCAACGTGACGCTGATCGGCAAGACCGGTTCCCAGATTCAGGTGACCGATTCGCAGGGCGAGTTTCGGTTCCTCGCACTGAACCCGGGCCCGTACTCGGTCAAGGCAGACCTCCAGGGGTTCCGTCTGAAGCAGGAGCAGAGCTTCGACGTCAGCATCAGCAAGACGGTGGACCTCAAGTTGACGATGGCGGTCGGCGGCCTGTCGGAAACGGTTGAAGTCACCGCGAACTCGCAGACGATCGACACCACATCCGCGGCAACCGACTCCGCCATCAGTCAGGAACTCCTCTTCAGCATGCCAATGACGCATGCGAACCCGGCAGTCAACCTCCTCAACTATTCACCGGGCGTCAACAGCGGGTCGGCTTTCGGCGGCGCATCTGACGGAGCCAACTCGCTGATGCTCGACGGGGTCGACACCCGCGACCCGGAGGGCGGCACGGCCTGGACCTTCTACAACTTCAACATCATCGAAGAGGTTGCGGTCGGCAGCCTCGGCCAGCCGGCGGAGTACGGCGGCTTCACCGGGGCGATCGTCAACACGATCACCAAGTCCGGCGGCAACCGCTTCTCTTTCCTGTCCGAGTACCGTTACACCTCGGACAGCCTGGGCAGCAGTAACGCTACGGCAGACCAGATCGAGAAGAACATCAACCTGGCAACGCCGGTCAAGATCACGAACCTGAAGGACTACACCGTGCAGCTGGGCGGCCCGATCAAGAAGGACAAGCTGTTCTTCTTCGCGAGCGCACAGCGCTATGTCAGCGAAGAGTACCGGCCGCCGGTCCGTTCGGAGGTCAGCCCGCGGTTCAATCTGAAGCTGACGTACCAGATGACGCCCAACGATAATCTCATCGGGTCGTTCCAGTACGACAGCTATAACCAGAAGGGTCGGACGGGCCTGATTCCCGGGTACGCCGTCTCGAACCACGACCAGACGATCGATCAGGACTCGCCGGAGTTCATCTACAACGGGCAGTATCGCAAGGTGTTCGGCGCATCGACGTTCTTCGAAGCGAAGTTCACCGGGTACTGGGGCTACTACGACCTCAACCCGGTCAGCCCGCTGGCCACGCATCTCGACGGCGACAACTCCGCGTACTCCGGCGGAGCCGGTTACACGGCGCAGTACGACCGGACCAGGAACCAGCTGAACCTCTCTCTCTCGAAGTACGCGCAAGCGAAGGGTCAGCACAGTTTCAAGTTCGGCGCGGAAATCGAGCGTAGTTCGATTCGCGACCGATTCGTGTATTCGGGCGCCACGGCTGCCACCCCGACCGGCGTTTTCTATTACGACCTCTCTGGCCCGTACACCGCGTATGGGTACTCGTACGACCTGAAGGGCAAGAACAAGCGCGAGTCGTTCTTCGCCCAGGACCAGTGGAAGATCAATCGCTTCACGGCGAACCTCGGCATCCGCGGAGACCGGATTCGAGGCGAGGCGAAGGACAGCTCGCAGAACCTCTACTCGACGATGTCGTGGGGACCGCGGGTTGGTGCGGCGTTCGACGTCACCGGGACGGGGACTTCGGTGCTGCGTGCGTACTACGGACAGTTGTACGACAGCGCGGTCTTCTCGTCCTGGAGCCGCGCGGTTCCGGGTCTGACGCCCACGACGTACTACGATGTCGGGGCGAACTGGTCGACCCTGACGCCGTACAACACCGTCCAGCGGTCGTATTCCGTGGCCGACGGCATCAACCACCCGCGGGTCGATGAATTCAACGTGTCGTGGGAGCAGCAGTTCAAGCGCACGTACAAGTTCACGGTCACAGGAATCATGCGTGACTGGAAGAACTTCGTGAACTCGGTGCTCAAGGACGCGACGTGGACACCGTTCACGTACACGCCCGTCTCCAATCCGGAAGTTCCTCTGACGCTGACCCCGCTGACCCTGTACAAGTGGGCGAACCCGTCGAAGGTGCCGTCGTTCCTGATTCAGAACACCGACACCGTCACTTACAAGCTCTCGAACGGTCAATCCGTGGCGGCGCCGAAGGCGGCCCGGTCCTACCGCGGGCTGATGCTCGTCCTGCAGCGCGCCTACAAGGACCGCTGGCAGGCGCAGGCGTCCTGGGTCATTTCGAAGACCGAGGGCACGATCAACAACAGCACGTACGCCGGGATCTCCAGCGGCCAGTTCGAAACGCCGAACACCATCCTCGTGAACGCAGACGGTCCGACGGGGTACGACCGCAGGCACGAAGTCAAGGTCTTCGCCGGGTATCAAATCCCGAAGATCGAAGTCGCCGTGAACGGGTACTACAAGTACCTCTCCGGCTACCCGTACACGCCGTACGCCCGAATCAGCCGGAGCTTGACGGCATGGACCGGGACGCTCAACGTCAATATCCAGCCGCTCGGCAGTCATCTCAACGACAGTCAGTCGTATGTGGACCTGCGGGCGGAGAAGGTCTTCGACGTCGGCATCCACCGCTTCGGGGTGTACGCCGACTGCCAGGACAACCCCGACACCCACCGCCTGGTGGTCGACCAGCTCGTGGCCGAGGCGGTG
>Ga0209668_10001373_pt1 | contig 10410 bp, 9 predicted proteins | sample FrelakmetPLP11PL_FD_187150 | JGI IMG/M metagenome (GOLD analysis project Ga0209668, IMG submission 187150) | Freshwater lake sediment microbial communities from the University of Notre Dame, USA, for methane emissions studies - PLP11 PL (SPAdes)... | ecosystem: Environmental > Aquatic >... | reverse complement strand
GCTCCAGGCAAATTCCATCTCAGGGATGACTAATGTTTCCTGCTCTCTAAGCCATAAGTTCCATAACACAGCCCACATATCTGCACACCAGCTTTGGAATCCTTTATTCTCGCTCTCAAAGAATTGCTTATTGATATTTCCTAAATAGGTTTTAATCATTAAACAATCCCCCATAATCTTTTCCCAAAAGCTACCACCTATGTTCTTAAGAAGATATTGTGCTCCTCCAGAATGTAGATTGTGCTTCTCTGCAACATCTCTTGTAACTCCTACTAAACTTGTTGCACCTGCTAGAACATCTATGTTCTTATATTCTTCTAACTTATCAGGTTTAACATCGTTTATTTTACTATCAAAATATGAAGCATTGATGTAACCATTTGTATCAGATAGATAGTTTATATCATCATCTAGGTAGGCATCAATATTGAATTGTTCTGTAAATACAACATCGCAATCACAATAAAAAACTGCCTTATTCACCATCTCTGGATGCTCATTGAAATATTTCATTAAGCAATATGGTCTTAGAACAGGGATGTAAACTGATAAAAGTTTACTAACCTTGTCCACATCTTTCACATAAAAGAACTCAGATTCTGGATAGAGAGCTTCTAGCTCTTTCCATTTTGTATTGAATTCTCTAAAGTCAGGAGTGAATATAAGCGAAATAGCCCTATCACTCTTTCCTATGTTCTTAAGACTCTCTAACCATGTGTGAACTTGCCAGATATAATAATTATCATCTGGACAGGCTTGGATGAATTTCAAATCCTTCATATATGTAGTTTGTTGGTTTTATAACTATTAAGGAGGGCATGTTCCCCACACTGGTTGAGGTAGAATCCATGCTGCTGCACCTGTAGCAAAACTTGTAGGTTCTGCTGGAATTAATGTTACACACCATCCACTTAAGTTTTGATTAAAAGATGTAGCATTAAAAAACATAGCCAACATACTATTTACGTTTGAAACATCCCATGAACTAATATCTTGATTAAATGCAGAATTATTAGCAAACATAAGTGACATTGATGTAACAGCTGAAGTGGTCCAGCTTCCTATAGGTTGATTAAATGCAGATGCTGCTGTAAACATGTTATTCATTAATGTTACACTAGATGTATCCCAATTATTAATTGATGATGATCCACCATTATTAAATAACGATGCACCTTCAAACATGGTTGCCATTGTTGTTACATTGATTGTATTCCATAATCCAATGTTCTGATTAAACGCTGATGCATAATAGAACATGTTTTCCATAGTGGTAACATTAATTGTATTCCAACTACTAATGTTTCCATTAAATAAAAATGCACCTGAAAACATAGCATGCATATTAGTAACACTACTTGTATCCCATACATTAAGGTCTTGATTAAATTGGGTACAATTAAGGAACATATTTTCCATAATAGTAACACCACTTACATTCCACTCATTTATTCTATTAATGGTAGTTAATGATGTACAACTAGCAAACATATTAGTTAAATCAGTTGTACCAGTTAAATTTAACACATCTGTTACACCACTTAAATCTAGATTAGTACAACCAGCAAAATTGAAGTTACTAGTTCCTAATTGTAAATTTCCCCACTGACTAATACTTATTATTTTTTCTGCAGTGCTACCATTATTAAACGAAAATTCAACTATTGTTCCATTTATTATTACTATATAATCACCAGCTATGGCATATGTATGAGTTCTATCTGCATAAGAGTTAGAAGATGTTGAACCATCCCCCCAATCAATTGTTCCACTGTATGTTCCAGCAACTTTGTAAGGCAATGATATTGATTCATCAGGAGATGATGTTCTCCAAGTGCTAATAAATAGAAAAGGAGGTATAGTAGTAGTACTGGTGGTGGTTGTAGTTGTAATTATATTTGGATTACAGCACTCATAAGCATCAATCTCCTTCCATCCTCCTGATTTAGGTTTGAACCTATTCATACGAGGACCTCCAGGAATAATCCTGCCATCTCCATCATAGCGTACATACGCTTTTAAGTCTCTTTTATCCATTATGGTGCAGTTGTGGTTGATGTTGTTGTTGTGAGAGCAGCTGTAACAGCAATAAGCCTTTCCAATTGCTTAGAGATTTGCCAAAGCAAATTGCTTTCATTACTCCATCCTATTTGTTTATTTGGTATTGACATTTTAATTTATTTTAATATATTTCTCTCCATTGAACAGAAGCACCTACTGTTGTTGTTGTTGGTCCTAGATTGGTAACAGCAATTATATAGATTTCTGAATCTGTGGAGCTATAGTTTTGTGAAATGTAATTCTGTCTTGCATTTGATGCACTTGGGTCAGCATTTACAGCTCCTCTATTTCCAACAGCTGCAGAAACATATCCTGAAGCAAACGTAAGACCGTCTGTATAAGCTGTAGCATTTACACTAAATTCTACAGCAGATCTTGCGTCTACAGGATTCCATGTTTCTCCAGTTAAATAGGAGGCATTTGGAAGCTTTATCACTTTATATGTAAGAGGTTCTTTCACTGAATAAAGACTGAATTCTTGTAGACGAGCAAGCACTCTATTTGGATAGGTTTGGAATGTATTACTAAGTCTAATTGCTAGCAAAGGAAGCGTGGCTCCTGAAGCAACAGACCTTAGTGTTGTGTTTAATGTTGACCAGTCTTGACCAGCATCAGCATCACCACCCTCACTTATAACTGTTGAGCATATCTGATTGAAGGATCCACCTGTTGTAGCTCCTGTATTAAATATCTCACATCTTACAGGCAAGTTTGGATTAGCCATATAAGGAACATCAATTGTATTAGATGTTCTGAACTCATGAGCTATTACAAATTGTCCATTTACCAAAAATCCACATCTCACTCTACCAAGACCAAGCCATGTAAAGTCTGTAAAGAAAAACTGTGTTTTGGTTATATCTAAATTATATCCTGAAGGTCCTGTACCGTTACATTTATCAACATTCCAAGAAGCTTGTGCCACTTTAGAAGCATCGCTTGGTGTTCCGCTAGTGTTTGTTCTTACACAAAAACTTAAGACACCAGCACCATTCTGTTCAAAATAGATACCATCATTCTCATCAAAATAGCCTGTTCTTTTTGTAACATTAGTAACAGCTGCTTTAAAGCAAACAGTTGAGAATATTAGCTGACTCTTTCCAGGGATATAGTTATGATAGATTTTTGTCTGATGAATAGCACTACTTGCAGGGTTTGATGTTGTAGCTAATAAAGCACTTGACTGATCTGGTTGAAATGTGACAGTTCCACCATTTGCAAGCTCATCTAGAAAGTTTATATTCAATCCGTAGATGTGCTTATAATCTCCAAGAGTGAATGGTAGAGATTCTCTAAGTCTAGCAAAAGCATCCAGTCCTGTACTATCAGCATATGTTACAGCACTATCAACTGTAATATCATTTAGCGTAGACGTAATACCAGAAAGCCTGTTAAGTTCTTTTAACAGTTCCCAAAGAAGATTGCTCTCTTGGCTCCAACCTATTTGTTTTGATGGTATTGCCATAATCTTACAAAATTATACATTATAAACTGATTAACAATGAACTAACGAAAATTTAAGTTAACCTACATTGTTATCTTCTAACTTTTTTAATTAAACTTTTCCTTGCCCACGATAGTTCTTTTCAGAACGATCATGTTTATTGAAACTCTTTTGAGCCTTTCCCTTTTTCCTTTTGCCAAAATTAACTTTTTTAGCGTCTGAAGAACCTTTTCCTTTTGCCATTACAATAGAATTGACAGTATTATTAATATGAAGAACATAGCATAATAGGGGAAATAACCATATTTAGCCTGAAACTTGTATGAGAGTTTATCAATTATTGATGTTGTAGTGGATGATATATAATCAAACCTAAGTCCTCTAAACAAGTTGAGAGCTGTGTCAAACACTATTCTTCTCAGGGATAGCAAGCCTATTATAAAGAACCAGTCTTTTAAAAGACTGACAGGAGCTAATAGGAGAATGTAAAATAGACTGTTTAGTCCATGATAAATCCTTTTATGAGCCTTTATTCTTTTAGCATCGTGATAGGCATGTGCAATATTCAGTGCTGTGAAAAGGAAGACTACTAGAAATTTAACTAGCATTATGCTTCCAAAACAGCTTCAATTGCAACAAGGATTCCCATAACTTCCATAAGAAGAGCTATACTCCAGAAAGCAGAGAACACCCTGTTTCCTTGGTCATCTTTTCCTACAAACTTATCTTTAAATCCAAAATACCCTGTCATCAATGCAGCAGATAGAATGGCATAAATTGGTGTTATTGCAAACACTAACCATCCACCACCATTATAAATCCATTGAGTTCCTACATCTGTTTTCCAGATGGCTATCTGAGCTAATGTTCCAAAAAGAAACCCAAGGGCTCCAAAAATTCCTGCTTGTCTTAACTTTTTCATATTGTTTGTTTTAGTTTTAAGCTTCGTTAGTTGACAAAGAACCATTGCCTGCAAGAACTACTGACCTGATATTCAATGGTTTACTGTTATATTCAGGTCTACGTGCACCATTAAGTCTTGATTTAGCAATACGTACAACACTCACTTTGTTTCCTTGGTTGCCACCAAGAACATGATATGCTGTAGAATCCTCACCAACGTAAAATCCTACATGTCCACCACCATTTCTTTTGAATGTAAGGATGTCTCCCAGCTCAGGAGCTGTTACATTTACACCAAACTTGTTCCAGTTAAGAGCCCATAGAGGATCTTTTACAACTGGTCTTCCTGCACGATGTATGCATATTGCTGTAAAAAGTCCACACCAAGCTGTTTCATCTGATGTATAAACCTTATTTAAACCAAGTTCTTTTGCCCAACCCATAATTACAGGATTGTGTTTTCTTCCAACAGTTTCCTCAACACCAAAAAGCTCTACAGCTTTTAGTAAATGCCTTGGACCATCTTCTTGGGATAGCCATTGATATGCTTTAGGTAGGTTCATTTAATTTTTATATATGTTGATAGTCCTATTTGAAGATTTCCATTCCACCCAACAGATGCTCCAACCACTCTATCTTTCTTATCCTTATATAGACCAGCCACATTTACGCTGTTTCCAGAGAGCTTATTTCCTACAGTGACCATAGGACCAATGTAAAATTCTTTCTTAGCTGGGACAGATTTAACTATTGTAACTGTTTTCTCTGGGAAAATAACATCTACACTTAAGCCAACACCTATAGATTTATTAGCATATACAGTGTCATCCACTGTAATTAGACCATATTTAATAGGGAACTTTGTAGAATATATATTCTTTGAAAAAAGTTGATTTCCCAAAGATTTATATTGTTCTAAAAGTTTAGGGTAGTTTGTATCAGGAACATATTCAACATCTACCAACCACAAAGTGTCTGTTTCTCCCTTTATATATTTAGGCTTACTACGAACAGTGTCATGCACCTCTATATATTTAACCACTGTATCTATCCTTGGAGGAGAAGCAACGTCATTATTACATCCCCTATATTGTATAAGGTTTACAGTAATTAGAGCTAAAATTATAAGAATTACAGCAGTTTTATTCATTTTACATGTGAATAAATGTCAAGAAAATATTGAATAGCAACACCAACTGAAATAACAATACTAACAGTCCATACAAGTTTTTTTCTAAACTCTTCGTCTTTCTGTTGTTTTTGTTCAAGTGTTACTATTTTCTCTTTAAGAATCTCAATGTCATTCATGAATCCACCAGTTTTAGTTAGACGATTGCCAAGAATAGCATCAATCACTTGAGTGAGCTTACTGTCAATGACGTCAATCTTTTCTTCCATTTCTGTAAGTCTTAAATCCATCGCTTTAAGTTCGTTTGTATAAGAATCTTGTTCCATAATGTTTTACATGATGTTCTATATAAAAAATAACACAGCTTCTTACAGAGAAGAGTGTTAAGTTATTTAATTGTTTGTAGAGAGATTTTGCCTAGAGCAAGGCATAATATAGCATTAACTAAAGGGTACACCTTTAGGTGACAAATCTAAGTAATTAATTTGAAATTACCAAATATTTTTTTACCTTCGCTATATGAGATATGATTTTATAGAAATAGGCACATCAGACTTTGATACACTCATTCAGAAATCTAGTGACACCACAATTGGGCTGAGTGTAGAACCCTTGAAGCACTATCTTGAAAAGCTTCCTAATAAACCTGGAGTTACAAAAGTGAACGCAGCATTGTCTAATATAGATGACTATTTAGAAATATATCATGTTCCAGTGAGTGAGATAGAGAGATGTAACCTACCATATTGGGTGAGAGGCTGCAATAGCTTATCAAAGCCCCATCAATATACAATGGATAAAATTGGTGCAGATTTGTATAATCAGATTGTTCAAATAGATAGAATTCCTACAATTACATGGAAAACGCTAATCAATCAATACAATGTAGAGAGTGTAGAATTTATCAAAATAGATACAGAAGGACATGAACACATCATCCTTAAGGATTATTTTGACATGTGTGAGAACAATCCATCAATGTATGCAGACAAAATTATGTTTGAATATAATCAGAATTCAGATAGAGCTGCTCTTGATAGACTAGTTTCTTCTGTGGATATGTATGATTTTGAATTGTGTGATTTTGACATGGTGTTAACAAAGAAGAAAATAGTAGATAGGGCGTATGTTTTATATGCCACTCCTTCCTATATTAACACTGTTCAGGGATGTGTTAATTCTATTAAAACATTTAGTGATGTTCCAGTGATGGTGTACATGCTTAATTCTGATTTAAAGGTGGAAGGTGCTAAAACTATAAACTGGAAATGTGATGTAGAGGATGTTAAACAAAATGAATATATAGATAGAAAGGATGCAAGGATATATAACATCCTTATAAATCGTCCATTGATTGTAAAAGATGCTTTATCTAGAGCCAATATAGTGGCTTACATAGATGCTGATAGTGTGGCTACAGATCAGATAGATAACATATTTAGCTATTTTGATGAGAGTTCTATACATCCTTATTTTGTTGAGGGTATGTATAACTACTTAATGGTAGGTGGTAATACTGATATCGAAAGACCAATATTAGAATTATTTGATGTTCAAAGAAAAGAAATGTATAGACAGACAGGCTATTTTGTGGCTGGTCAGGAATGTATAAAGTTTCTAGATGAGTGGTGGGACATGTGTAATCATCCACAGATTAAAGCCAGTCCTGCTAAATATGCACCATTTCATGAAGAAACTGTAGCTAATCTACTTCTTTGGAAGAACAACTATGATTTAGGACTTCCTTATATATATGTAAATGGTGGGCTAGATAGGATTGATGAGATATATTTCACTGGACAGGACAACCTCATTAGAGAATGGGTGAAGATACCAGCTAGTAAGGATAGGTTATTGTTCTTTCATGGAGAGAAGAATAAAGATGTAATGATGCAAATGACTAAAAAGCTTAATTCAAAATTAAGAATACTCTTCCTAGCCCCACATTTATCTACAGGTGGAATGCCTGCATTTCTTCTTAAAAGAATAGAAGCTCTTGGAGATAGTGTAAACATTTATGTTGTAGAGCATTCAGATTTAAGTCCTGATTATGTTGTACAAAAGAATGAGATAAAGAAACTTATTAAAAACTTCTATACCCTAGGAGAGAATAAGCTTGAACTAATTGATATTATTAAAAACAATAATATTGATATAGTGCACATAGATGATGTGGGAGAAGCAATAGATTATGAGTTAGCTAAGCAGCTATATAGAAATGATAGGACATGGAGAATAGTAGAAACCTGTCACAATGTAGCATTTAATCCAGATGTAAGTAAAGTGTTCTATCCAGATGCTTATGCTTTCTGTACCCCTTATCATGAGAAGACATTTGCTAATGTAATTAATTACAGTGAGACTATAGAGTTTCCTATAGATGCAAAATCTAAATACCCTGAGAAGACAGGCATAGTTCTTAATGTAGGACTATGGACTCCTGGAAAGAATCAAGCTGAAGGAATAGAAATAGCACGTAACAATCCTGATTTAGAATTCTATTTTGTAGGAAACCAAGCTCCTAACTTCCAAGAATATTGGAAACCATTAATGAAAAATCTACCAGAGAATGTCACTGTGTGGGGGGAGAGAAGTGATGTAGATGAGTTTATGAAGAAAGCAGACATATTTATGTTTAACTCTACATGGGAATGTAATCCATTAGCTCTTAGAGAAGCAATATCATATGGTCTTCCTATCATAGCTAGAAATCTTCCTCAATATGGAGATATGTTCACTGAATATTTACAGCCTATTGATACAGATTTAAATACAATACAAGCTAATTATACAATTCCTACAGATAATACATCTGACATATTTGGAAGTAGACATATAAATTTTTATAATAAGGTAGTATCACTACCTATAAAACAAAAAATATCAACAAATAGAGTGAACATCAGCCAACATTTTATAGGGCAACCATTCTTAGAAATCTTAGGGAACAGTGATGCTACATATCACGTTAAATTCTTTGATGATGATGACAATTTATATCACCAAGACAGAATAAAAGCAAACCATTGGGTAAGACTAAATCGTAGGTATTACACTAAATGGAGAACAGAGGTGTGGGAGAATGATACATTAATATACGAGAATATACTAAACCTATCTGATAAAAGAGTTTTTATATCCTTTGATAGTTCTTCTCTAGGAGACAATATAGCTTGGATGCCTTATTGCTTAGAGTTTAAAAAGAAACACAACTGCCATGTAATAGTGAGCACGTTCAAGAACTTCTTATTCAAAGATGTTTATCCAGAGATTGAGTTTGTTGAACCAGGAAGCGTTGTTTCAAATATATACACTCAATATAAACTAGGATGGTTTTATAATAGTGATAGTGAACCAACTTTACCTAATACAGTGAACCTACAGAAGTGTGCTACTAACATCTTAGGACTTGATTATCAAGAGATTAAACCAAGAATAAACTATCAAGTTGGTAACAATTTATATGGTAAATATGTTACGATAGCTACAAACTCTACAGCAGGGTGTAAGTTCTGGCTAAAAGAAGAATGGCAGAAGGTGATAGACCACCTAGTGCATAATGGATATAGTGTTATAAATGTTTCCAAAGAAGGAAACTTTTTTAATAACTGTATACAAATAGAAGACACTTCTATGGAGAACACTATAAATGTAATTCATCATAGTGAGTTCTTTATAGGACTAAGTTCAGGACTAAGTTGGTTAGCATGGGCACTAAACAAACAAGTGGTTATGATTAGTAACTTCACTGAAGATAATCACGAGTTTAAATGTATTAGAGTAACAAACAAAAGTGTTTGTCATGGATGTTGGAACAATCCCAATTTCAAATTTGATAAAGGAGATTGGAACTGGTGTCCTATACACAAGGGTACAAACAGACAATTTGAATGTCACACAACTATAAAATCCACTGATGTTATATTTAAACTACAGGAATTAATATAGTTGTGTGAAATTTTATGCCACTTTATATATAAGCATTGCTGTACCAGCCATTACAGTTGTTGTTGCAGCAGTTTCTGATCCATGATAGAGCTGGAAGTTACCTGATGCAGTGACGTTTAAATACACATCAATCACTGTTAACATATCTGAGTTAATAGCATCCACAGAAGCTGAAGGACCAAGGTTTGGTGCAGTGGTTGACTTAGTTCTTGTAGATGAGTGTTCCATGATGGTATTACCTACAGAGTTCATAGTAGGAGCATTCGATGTTGCTGTTGTACCTGTTGTACCCCATCTAAGTGTAGCTGCTAGTGTAGAAGTACCTGTATGGTTTACACCAAATTTAACACCCGTTGTTAATACTGATGATTGATACCTAACCATTATATTTATCCAATATGTACCAATACCAAGAGTTGTTGTTAAACCTGTTACAACAGTACCTGTTGTTGTAGCATTTGATTGGTTTGCTGCTAATGTTACAATTTGAGCATTGGTTCCACTTACACCTGATGTTCCACTAGTACCTGTTGTACCACTAGTTCCATTAGTACCATTCTGACCAGATGTACCATTAGTACCGTTCACTCCATTTATACCACTTGTACCACTAGTACCTGTTGTACCACTAGTTCCATTGGTACCATTTACTGAAATACCACTTGTACCTGAAGTTCCTGTAGTACCACTTGTACCATTTGTTCCATTAATTCCACTTGTGCCATTAGTACCATTAATTCCACTAGTTCCTGAAGTTCCTGTAGTACCAGAGGTACCGTTAGTTCCATTTACAGTGATTCCACTTGTGCCAGATGTACCAGTGGTTCCACTAGTTCCATTAGTACCATTCTGACCAGATGTACCACTAGTTCCTGTTGTACCACTAGTTCCATTAGTACCATTCTGACCACTTGTACCACTAGTT
>Ga0209668_10001372_pt1 | contig 10411 bp, 9 predicted proteins | sample FrelakmetPLP11PL_FD_187150 | JGI IMG/M metagenome (GOLD analysis project Ga0209668, IMG submission 187150) | Freshwater lake sediment microbial communities from the University of Notre Dame, USA, for methane emissions studies - PLP11 PL (SPAdes)... | ecosystem: Environmental > Aquatic >... | reverse complement strand
GGATGTGCCTGATCCGATGGTGATGGCCGGAAGGTTCTGCGAACCATTCCCGGTGGAAATGATCATACGGGGGTACCTCACAGGCAGCTCCTGGAGAACTTATAAAAGCGGTTCCCGGTCGATCTGTGGTGTGCCGATCCCTGATGGGATGCGCGAGCATGAACGCTTTCCGCACCCTATAATCACTCCTACTACCAAGGCGAAAGAAGGTCATGACGAAGATATTTCCCGGGAAGAGATCATCCGGCAGGGACTTATTTCAGAAGAAGATTACATCCTGCTTGAAAAATATACCATGGAGATTTTCCGCAGGGGAAGTGAAATAGCAGCAAAAATGAGCCTGATTCTGGTAGATACCAAGTATGAATTTGGCAAAGCCGACGGGAAGGTTTACCTCATCGATGAGATCCATACACCCGATTCATCTAGGTATTTCTATGCCGAAGGTTATGAGGAGCGGTTTGCTAAAGGGGAACAGCAAAAGCAGCTATCCAAGGAATTTGTCAGGGAATGGCTGATGGAAAACGGTTTCCAGGGCAAAACCGGGCAACAGGTTCCATTTATGTCCGATGAATTCGTCGAATCCGTCTCAGAGAGGTATATTGAGCTTTACGAGGGCATTACCGGTGAGAAATTCGTCCGTGAAGATGCCAGCAATGTTGTCAGCAGGGTAGAAAGTAATATCAAAAGGCTTTTGGAGAAACGCCAGGATTCAGGCGGTCTATTCAATCATACCCAGTAACTCCGTCATTTCTTCCCGTTTTACAGGATTTCCGGACTGGTCATAAATAAAGATCAATTCGTTCATCATCCGGCGGATGATCGTTTTATTATCGCATGGGATAAAAAAGGAATCTTTTCGTTCCAGCTTTAGCTGTTTGATAAATAGCTCTATTTCATTTTTCGTGAAGACAGCCCCTTTATTGAAAGGATTAATATAGAAAAGGACATCGCCTTCCGGAATATCCCGCTGTGTAAGCATGATCTCATCGGTATAGGCCAGGACAAAATGGCGTGGCAGATCGACACCATAAATTGGAATATGCAGGCTCTGTGAGATGGAAATGTAGATAATGCCAAGGATGAGCGGGCTGCCTTTTTTTGAATCAAGAAGGTTATTGATGTAAAAATTTTCGGCTGAGTTGATATTGGTAATATTTCCAGCCAGCTTATGGATATCGAACAAAATGTGGTTGATCACTTTGACCTTTTCCAGTCCGGTCAGGTTCTGGTTCAGTTCAAGCCAGACATCCTGCGAGAATGCACCGATCTTTTTAATGATAGCATCTTCATCCAGGTCGGGATATTGAAATTTGGTGACAAGAAGGGTTCCCTTCAGCAAGTCATGATACCCGAACTGTGACCATTCGTTCAGTTCTTTTTTCAGGCTTTCGAACTGGATGACATGGATCAGGTCCTCGATGCGGTGCTGGATAAACGGATCAAAAGTGTTCTCCCACAAATGTTCGAGGACAGGTACTGCCTCTTTGCCATGGGCAAAGATCCGGTCACGGATAGTCTGGAAAACTTCCTCGTTGGGTTCATCCATCAGGCTGATCAGTGCATCGAGTTCTTTATTCTTTGATTTCTCCGTCATTTTTCTTTTAGTCGGTAGTCATCAGTCATTGGTCATTAGTCATCGGTCATTAGTCATTGGTCATTAGTCAGCAAACTATAACCTTCAACCTTAAATATTCAACAACAAATATGCCATCAGCTAAATTAACAATTCATTTCCCAAATAGTTCAGGAAGTCATTTTTTTCAGAACATATGAAATCAGCTTTTCTTCATCTTCCCTGATGTTCTTCGTATATTCTCCTGTTGCCCGGTTAGCAAGGAGCACACATATACTTGCGATTTGGTGGCCCAACATATTTCCCAGGCCAAATAAAGACGATGTTTCCATCTCTAAATTAACGATGCGGTGATTCTTATATGAAAATTTGGCCATAACATCAAGCATCCTTGGGAAAGAACTGCGAAGTCTGAGCTGCCTGCCCTGTGGTCCATAAAATCCGCCTGCAGTGGCCGTTATACCCAAAATTCCATGGGATGACAGCTTATGAATCAGCGCTGATGTTCCAGGAATGATATATGGAGTGGGAAGAAATGCCGGCCAATCGGTTTGCCTTATAAATTCCCTGGTAAGATCATGGTTAACCACTTCAGCCAGTCTCCGGTAATAATGCAGCGATCCATCCATCCCCAGGCCATGAGAGGCTGTAACAATTGTCCCGACAGGAATATCGGCATGTATTGTTCCTGAAGTACCAATTCTCACAATTGTCAAGGTATGGTGATGCTCCCTGGGTTTCCTGGTTTCAAGGTCAATATTGGCCAGTGCATCAAGTTCGTTCATTACAATATCAATATTATCAGGGCCAATACCCGTAGATAATGCCAGCAAACGAATGCCGTTCAGGCTTCCTGCATGGCTGACAAACTCCCGGTTTTGACGTCTGAATTCCACATAATCAAAATGATCCGAAATCGACGTAATCCTGGCAGGATCGCCGGACACAAGGATAAGATCAGGTACTTCCTCAGGTTTAAGTTTCAGATGATAAATGCTCCCGTCAGGGTTAACGATTAAATCCGCCTCCTTCATAACTGTATTTATCTGTGTTATACATGGTGAATAAACATCAAAATTAAAATTCCCTGACGATCTGACACGTCCTTATTTGATATTAATTTTGCAGTATGATAGCAGAGATCATCAGCATCGGTGACGAGCTCCTTGTCGGACAAGTCGTAAACACCAACGCCACCTGGATGGCGCAACATTTGCACGAAATCGGGATTCCGGTCCGAAAGGTATCCGCTATATCTGATGATGCTTCAGAAATAACCCAAACTCTTGATGAAGCGTTTGCCCACGCAAATATAATCCTGGTTACAGGCGGACTGGGCCCGACTAAAGATGACATCACAAAGAACACTTTATGCTCCTATTTCAATACAGAGCTTGTATTCCACCAGCCTTCTTTCGAATATATCAGAAAGTTCTTTGCTAACCGCGGTATTGAAGTCACAGAGTTGAACCGTAAGCAGGCGGAAGTGCCTGCAAACTGCACACCATTGGTGAACCATATCGGCACTGCCCCGGGGATGTGGTTCGAAAAAGATGGAAAGATCCTTGTTGCCCTTCCCGGTGTACCCTTTGAAATGGAAGCCATGATGGAAGAATACATCATTCCCCGCCTTGCCGGCAAGGATAACCAGAAGGTTGTAGCTCATAAGACCATTCTTACGCAAGGGATCGGCGAATCTTTCCTTTCCGAAATGATCAAAGAATGGGAAGAAAACCTCCCTTCAAATATGAAGCTGGCTTATCTTCCTCAGCCGGGTCTTGTGAGGCTAAGATTAACCGCTTATGGTGAATCGAAAGAAAAAATCCTGTATGAGATTGAAAACCAGGTAAAAACCTTGCAAAGACTGATCCCTGATCTGATTTACGGCTATGGCAATGATACAATGGAACAGGTAGTGGGCAGATTATTGATAGAAAAAAATTACTCTTTAAGCACAGCCGAAAGTTGTACCGGAGGTTACCTTGCTCACATGATCACCAGTGTTCCCGGCGCATCGGATTATTTCCAGGGTTCTGTGATCGCCTATTCTAATGAGGTCAAACACGTTTTCCTAGGGGTGTCGGAAGAATCACTGAGGCAATTCGGGGCAGTAAGTGAGCAGGTGGCAAAAGAAATGGCTCGTGGCGCCCAGCAAAGATTTAACACTGATTTGGCAGTGGCAATCAGCGGCATTGCAGGGCCTGGTGGAGGAACGATTGAAAAACCTGTTGGCATGGTATGGATCGCCGTTGCTTTCAAAACCGGTATTATAGCACAGAAATTCATATTCGGCGAGCACCGCGGAAGGAATATAAGACGGGCGGCTTTTGCCGCATTGAATTTGCTGAGGGTCGGCTTGCTGAAGTAGTTGGGGTGTTGGACAGTCAGCGGTAAGCGGTCGGCGGTCAGCAGTCTACTGATTAACAATTTAACAATTTAATAGATGAGAATAACTAAATCATTTAACGTCAGCATCATCCTCATCCTGTTTATCTTTACTTCATGCTCATCCCCTATGAAGAAGCTCACTACAGTTCCCGACATCGACATTAATAAGTATTCCGGTAAATGGTATGAGATAGCCCGTCTTCCTAACTCTTTTGAAAAAGGCTTGGTTTGCGTCACTGCCGAATATCAGCCCAGGGAAGACGGAAAGATATCGGTTACAAACACCGGGCGAAAAGAGGATGATATTGCCAGGGTTAAATCAGTTCATGGAAAAGCATGGGTGCCGGATATAAATGAGCCGGGCAGGTTAAAGGTTCAGTTCTTCTGGCCCTTTGTGGGAGGGTATTATATCTTTCATCTCGACCGGGAAAACTACCAGTACGCTTTGGTAGGTGATCCATCCAGGAAATATCTCTGGATGTTAGCCCGTCGACCAAAGATGGAGGAATCGCTTTACCAGGAACTGATTGAAATCGCAAGAAAAAACGAATTTGCCACTGATAAGCTATTAAGGGTGAGGCAGGATTGCAGATAGCTGGCAGGCAGCAGTCAGCGGTCGGCGGTCAGCAGTCGGAAACCAGAAACTTGAAACCTGAAACAATAGAACAATTGAACTATGTTAAATCCGTGCAGGAGAAGATAGTCCTGGATCGTTTTAAAAAGCATTATCCGGAATTCCCAAAAGGCAGGGTTATTAAATTCTTTTCTTCTCACTTCAAAAAACTTTTGCTTAATTCAAAAAAAATACCGTTCTTTGCACTCCAATTTGAAAAAGTAATCGATTAAACTTTAAAACATGGCACGAGTTTGTGAAATAACCGGGAAAAAGCCCATCAAAGGAAACACTGTTTCCCACTCCAACCATAAGACACTAAGGAGATTCCTCCCTAACCTTCATACTAAAAGGTTTTTCATCCCTGAAGAAGATAAATGGGTCACCCTGAAAGTTTCAACAGAGGCAATCCGCACCATCAATAAAAAAGGCATAACTGCCTGCCTCAAAGAAGCCAGGGAAAAAGGATTTACCGCTAAATAGGCATAACAACCCCCTAAATATAAAGTGCTGTCGCCTTTTCAGGTTGGCAGCATTTTTTATTGGCATTGCCGCTGTAGGCAGTTAAAATAAAATCCTGCTCAGTCCGTTTAAAAGATATCAGTATTTTTACCATTCCCAAATAAACCTGAAAAGAAGAGCCCCGCGAAAGGCATGAAAATTTACCCGGTCATAGGTCTGGCAATATTGCTGCTGATGCCATTATTTACGGATGCTCAGAAGAATCAGAAATACAACGAGGAATATTATAAAAACCTTGTCCAGTTTTCTGGCGCCGTCGTTACTGGCGACAGCCTCAACCCCGTAGCATTTACCCATATTATCGATCACAATATAAACTTCGGGACCATCAGTGATTATTATGGCTACTTTTCCTTTGTAGCACGTAAAGGCGATACGATCAGCTTTTCAGCCATCGGTTTTAAAAAAGCTAAGTTTGTCATTCCTGATACTATACAGAATAATCGTTATACCATGTTCCAGGTAATGGCCACAGACACAATTTACCTGAATGAAACGGTGATCTATCCCTGGCCTACAAAAGAGCAGTTTAAAGAGGCTTTTCTCAGCCTAAAAATTCCCGACGACGACCTGGAGATCGCCCGTAAAAACCTTGAAAGGTATGAACTATACGTCCGCGCCCAGGCCATGCCAATGGACGGGAGTATGAATTACCGGAACTATATCGATCAGACTGTCAGTAAATTATATTATGCCGGACAGACCCAGCCTATCAGCTTGCTGAATCCTTTCGCCTGGGCACAATTTATTAAAGCCTGGCAGGATGGGAAATTCAAGCGGAAAGAACAATAAACCCAGTAAAAAAGCCTAAATGAAGATATACAATTTCCTCATCCTGTGCTTGATGCTGAGCATCTTCTCATCTGCCCTGTTTTCACAGGAAAATGCGGTGCTTTCCGGTAATGTCAGGGATCAGGATAACAAGCCGATTGAGCTGGTGAACGTGGCCATTCTTGGGAGTACGTCAGGCAGCACAACCGACCAGGAGGGTAACTATGCACTCATTGTTCCCTCAAAACAAGAAATTACTGTCGACTTTTCATTCATTGGTTATGAATCAAAAAGATTCAAAATCAACTTGCAACCAGGTGACAAACGCGAGCTGAATGTCGTTATGACTTTGAAATATACCGAATTGAAAGGTGTTGAAATCAAAGACAAACAGGTCAGGAGTTATAATTATGTGCGCCTGGACCCGAAAGAAGCAAAGTTAATACCGACACTAAGCGGGGGGATTGAGGCCATGCTGAAAACATTGCCGGGTGTAAGTTCAGCAAATGAGCTAAGTTCACAGTATTCGGTCAGGGGTGGAAATTTTGATGAGAACCTGGTCTATGTCAACGGCATTGAAATATACAGGCCATTTTTGATCCGGGCCGGCCAGCAGGAAGGATTGAGCTTCATCAACTCCACGCTGGTTTCAGGGATCATATTTTCTGCAGGCGGATGGGATGCAAAATATGGAGACAAAATGTCGTCGGTACTGGATATCACCTACCGAAAGCCTGACTCTGCGGCAGGTTCAGTCCAGCTTAGTTTGCTCGGTGCCGAGGGGCACGTAGAAGGACTGACAAAAAATAAAAAACTGACTTTCCTTGCAGGCGCAAGGTATAAAACTAATCAGTATATCCTGAAAGGACTTGAAACAAAAGGGAATTACAGGCCAAACTTTGTAGATGTGCAGGGTGTGGTGACTTACGAACTGAATGATAAGTTCCAGTTATCCGTCCTTGGTTATTATTCGAGGAACTCGTACCTTCTCGTGCCAGAAAGCCGTCAGACCAATTTCGGCACCATACAGGAAGCTTACAGGCTTAACATATATTTTGACGGACAGGAAGTCGACCGCTACCGCATGTACCTTGGGGCATTTTCAATAGACTATAACCCTAATCCCGGGCTGATGCTGAAATTCAATTTTTCAGGTTTCAATACAAGTGAGAGCGAGACATTCGATGTCCGGGGCCAGTACTGGATAGGCAAACTGGAAAGCGCATTCGGCGATGAAGAGTTTGGCAATGTGACGGAAGTTCAGGGAGTAGGAACCTTTATGGATCATGCCCGTAATTATCTTGATGCAGGTGTGATCAGCACAGAGCACAAAGGAAGCTATGTCAGGAATAAGAACTTCATTAACTGGGGGCTTAAGTACCAGCATGAAAATGTCGATGACCATCTCAATGAGTGGGAAATGATAGATTCGGCGGGATATTCCATTCCCAATCCGCCGGTTGTCATCGGAGGAATCACCGATCCTAAACAACCTCTTGAACTTAATGACGCAGTCAGGTCAAATGTCGGACTTTCGACCAACCGACTTATGGGATATTTACAAAACACATGGGACCTGCTCGGAGAAGGCCGTGACCTCAGTATAACAGCCGGTATCCGATTCCATTACTGGGATTATAACGGCCAGTTCCTGCTCAGCCCGCGGGCTTCTATTGCCTATAAGCCCATGTGGCAAAGGGATGTTGTTTTTCGGTTTTCAACAGGATATTACTACCAACCGCCTTTTTATAAAGAACTTAGGGACCTTGAAGGAAACCTGAACCCCGAGATCAGGGCCCAGAAATCGATCCATTTTGTTGCAGGGATGGACTTGAATTTCCTTGCCTGGGGACGCCCTTTTAAATTTACGACGGAAGCATATTACAAATACCTGGATGACCTGATCCCTTATATCGTCGATAATGTCAGGATCAGGTACATTGCTGAGAATAATGCCCACGGCTATGCTACCGGCATCGATTTTAAGATCAACGGGGAATTTATCAAAGGGACCGAGTCATGGGCCAGCCTGTCTTTCCTTAAGACCATGGAAGATATTAAAGATGATTACTATTATACTTACTATAACGAAAGCGGTCAGAAGATCATACCTGGTTATACATTAGACCAGACACCGGTCGACAGCATTCGGACAGAACCCGGGTATATTCCACGGCCAACTGACCAGCTGGTAACCTTTGCCCTTTTCTTCCAGGACTTTCTCCCTCTTATCCCTACATTCAAGGTCCATCTGACCCTTATTTTTGGTTCTGGCTTACCTTTTGGTCCGCCCGATTCACCCCTTTACACACACACGCTGAGATACCCTCCATACCGCCGTGTGGACATCGGATTTTCCAAGCTTCTTATCGGTGAAAAAACAAAATTCAAAGACAAGAATCCGCTGCGCTATATCGACAATGCCTGGATAAATCTCGAAGTATTTAACCTGTTCCAGATCAGCAACACGGTTTCTTATATCTGGGTTAAGGATATTAATAACAGGCAGTACGCGGTCCCAAATTACCTTACTCCAAGGACGATCAACCTGAAACTGATCGTTGAATTTTAACCGGCCCTATTTTATTTAACAGAATTTTAACAAAAAAGGAATTGACATCAAAGCTTTTTGTGTTTACTTTTGCTTCATAGAATGAATCTAAATTAATTAGTCCCAAAAATGAAAGAGACAAAACTTGAGAATAAGAAGATTTTGGATATTCTGAATGGGATGAGAAATAAATGATTTTTTATAGGTACAGTTGTTTGAGTCTCTTCAAATAACTCTTTTGGTTTGGTTAATAATCGGCAAACAGGTCACGCGCCCGCGTGGCCTTTTGCTTTTTATATCAGTATCGTTAAGAAATTTTGCGGTTAGAAGGAAAGTATGGATTTCCCGATAATGTCCACCGCTTCCCCGATCTGATCTTCATTAATTACCAGCGGAGGGGCAAACCTGATAATATGTTCGTGGGTTGGTTTGGCCAGCAACCCGTTTTCGGCCATTTTTACACATACATCCCAGGCCGTTTTGCCGTTTTTCGGCCTGACCACAATGGCATTGAGCAGTCCTTTACCGCGAACCAACTGGATCATATCCGACTTGATATTCTCAAGTTCTTCCCTGAAGATCGATCCCAGCCTGGCTGCATTTTCAGCCAGTTTTTCATCCCTCACCACTTCAAGTGCGGTAATAGCTACGCGGGCTGCAACCGGGTTTCCCCCGAAAGTTGAGCCATGTTGTCCGGGCTTAATGCACATCATGATATCATTATCAGCCAGTACGGCTGATACAGGGTAAACCCCGCCGGAGAGGGCTTTTCCAAGGATGAGCATGTCCGGCCTGACCTGTTCATGGTCACAGGCAAGAAGTTTACCGGTTCGGGCAATGCCCGTCTGTACCTCATCTGCAATAAATAAAACATTTTTAGCTTTGCATAACCCATAAGCTTTGGAGATGTATCCTTCGTCCGGGACAAAAACGCCTGCCTCACCCTGGATGGGCTCAACGAGGAAACCTGCAACATTGGGCTGTTCCAGGGTCCTGGCCAATGCATTTAAATCGTTGTATGGAATCGTTATAAAGCCGGGTGTATATGGGCCAAATCCGCCGCGGGCATCTGGATCGGTCGACATAGAAATAATGGTGATGGTCCGGCCATGAAAATTATTCTCACACACGATGATCTTTGCTTCATGCTCAGGGATGCCTTTTACATCGTAAGCCCATTTGCGGCAGAGTTTCAGGGCGGTTTCGACTCCTTCAGCACCCGTATTCATCGGTAATACTTTTTCGTATCCAAAATACCCTGTCACGAACTTTTCGTATACTCCAAGCACATCACTGTAAAATGCACGGGAAGTCAGCGTCAGTGTCTTCGCCTGGTCGATCATGGTCTGCACGATCCGCGGGTGGCAATGGCCCTGGTTCACCGCTGAATAAGCTGAAAGAAAGTCAAAATATTTCTTTCCTTCCACATCCCATACATAAACTCCTTCTCCTCTTGATAATACAACCGGTAAAGGGTGATAATTATGAGCGCCGTACTTATCTTCCAGATCCATAGCAATTTTAGAGGTCATCACATCAAGCATTTCCATAAAGGGTTTCTCAAATTAAAAATTGAAAATTAAAAATTAAAAATTGTGGAGCAAAGGTACATTTTTGGGGATGAACAAAAAAGGCTTCGGAAAATTATTACTAAATCTTTATTATCAGAAAAAATGCCGGAAAGGGAGCAGAAGCCATTCAATAAATTTCTGGAACCGTGGCCGGTCGAGCCATTTTTGATAATTAAATGGTTCACTCTGGCTGATGGTCTCTTCGATATGATGGTTCAACTGGTGGATAATCATTTCTTCCCGCCCAACAAGAACGATTTCATGCATGTAGCGGAATGAACGGTAATCAAAGTTCGGTGATCCGATGGCGAATATTTCCTGGTCGACAAGGATGGCTTTGGAATGGAGGTTTGCCGGCAGGTAGTAACGGAACTTCAATCCTTCCTGGTGCAAAGGGCCAAGATAGCGGTTACGAAGTA
>Ga0209668_10001371_pt1 | contig 10412 bp, 10 predicted proteins | sample FrelakmetPLP11PL_FD_187150 | JGI IMG/M metagenome (GOLD analysis project Ga0209668, IMG submission 187150) | Freshwater lake sediment microbial communities from the University of Notre Dame, USA, for methane emissions studies - PLP11 PL (SPAdes)... | ecosystem: Environmental > Aquatic >... | reverse complement strand
GCCATAGAGCAAGAAGCCTGCCCTTTGGGATTAGCCCCGACATGCAGTAGCACTGCCGCATTAGTCATGGGTGATGCCATTGCTATATCTTTGCTTAATATGCGAAATTTTAGCAGTGAGGATTTTGCTAAGGTTCATCCAAAAGGGCAATTAGGTCGACGTTTATTATTAAAAGTGGCTGATATTATGCACACTGGAGCAGCTATTCCCATCGTAAAATCCGGAACCTCTTTAGTTCACACTTTATTTGAGGTTTCACAAAAAAGACTGGGAATGACTGTAATTACAGACAAAAACCAACATCTCTTAGGAATTTTTACTGATGGTGATCTTAGACGAGCCATTGACCAAGGATTAAACCTTCAAAATACTCCGGTCGATCAAGTAATGACTCTTAATTGCAAAACAATAGATAAAGATAGGCTGGCTGCTGAAGCATTACGAATAATGGAAACTAACAAGATAACTACTTTAATTATTGTAGACAAAGAAAGAAAACCTCTCGGAGTTGTACATATTCATGATATTCTAAGCCAGAAAATCGCTTAATATGCTTTTGCTGTAAATATAAATTTACTTAAATCTACCTATTTAAGCTAGCATTTCATAATATGTTTTCTAAAACACTAGTTATTAATCTTATTCTTATTTCACTTATTTTATTAGGTACATGGTATACATGGTTACAGCTGACTCGGCCTGCGAATTCTACCATTATAGGAAACCAACCTGACGCTTATGCAACTAAGGTCATAATCTATCATATTGATAACTCAGGTGGTCTTTATGATCAATTAAGCACCCCCTTATCAGTCCATTATCCCTCTGACGATAGCATTTCCCTGACCATACCTATTTTTACTTTATTTTTGAAAAAAAAAGAAGCATGGCAACTATCCTCTCGTTATGGCAAACTGAAAGAGGATAACGATCTTCTGCAGCTTTGGGATAATGTCAAACTTGAACAAAAACAAGGATCAGACAATAAAACTATCTCGACTTTAATGACGTCCACTTTAGATATTCATCTTAAAGAAAAAACAGCTGAAACATCCGCACCCGTCGAAATAACTCAGATAAATCAAGAGATACATGCGGTAGGATTACATGCTAATTTTAATACAAAAACAATTCAACTCTTATCTCAAGTAAAGGGCCAACTCAAACCTGCAAAAAAGTAATGAGGTTTAAGATGTAGATGCAAGATCACTTGAAAAAAAAACCATTTCCAACTAAAGGCTATTTATTAAGCCTAGTACTTTTAATAACAAGTACGCTTACCACCCTTGTTTCTGCTCACCCAAAAGATAGCGTACAAACTATTTACTTCGAATCTGATACCCTATCATATAATAATGAGACAAAATTAGGCATCTATCAGGGGCATATTAAGTTGACTCAAGGAACTGGAGTTCTCACTGCAGACTATGCGACCAGCTATGCCGACCAAAATGGTCAAGTCACTAAAATAATTGCTACCGGTAATCCAGCACGTTATCGTACACTTATATTTCCTAATCGGCCTAAGTTAATTGCTACTGGAAATACGATCTATTATTATCCTCAAAAAGACTGGTTAGAAGCTGTAGGAAATGCAGAGATTGTGCAAGGGCAAAATCATCTCAAAGGCCCGCAAATTAACTATGATTTTAAAAAGAAAACCATTGGCTCCCCCCTTTCAAAAGAAGGGCATACTCAAATACTAATAGCTCCATTGCAACCTGTACGCTCATGAGTAAATTACATGCTATCAATTTGGCTAAACGTTATCATTCGCGTGTTGTAGTCAAAAATGTTTCTTTAGAACTAGAAACCGGAGAAGTAGTGGGTTTGTTAGGCCCTAATGGCGCCGGAAAAACCACGAGCTTTTACTTGATTGTGGGCCTAGTTGAAAGTGCACAAGGTAAGATTTTATTAGATAATCATAATATTACGCATTTGCCAATGCACGCCCGTGCTAAGGCAGGCATTGGTTATTTACCTCAAGAACCTTCGATATTTCGTAAATTATCTGTTGTCGATAATATCCTCGCTATACTCCAATTGCGTAAAGATCTTTCAAAGGAACAGCGTAAACAACATCTCGAAAACCTACTTCATGAATTCCACATTACACATATCCGCGATACATTAGGAATTAGTTTATCGGGTGGTGAACGTCGTCGTGTAGAGATAGCGCGTGCTTTAGCTATGGAGCCCAAGTTCATGCTATTAGATGAGCCTTTTGCAGGAATTGATCCAATTTCTGTTGTTGATATTAAACGCATGATTATTCATCTTAGTCGACGTGGTATCGGGGTTTTGATTACCGACCATAACGTTCGAGAAACTCTTACGATTTGTAAACGCGCCTATATAGTCAGCGAGGGAGAAACCATCTATGTAGGCACTCCAAAAGAAGTATTAAATAATCAACGTGTCAGGGAAGTCTATTTGGGTCATGAATTTGACCTATAGTCATGAGGCATAGGTAAATAAAGCAAAAATTGTTTAAATTTTGCTCAAATTATCCTATAAAACAAATCTAAATCACCCCTTTCTAAAAAACCCTATAGGTTTAAAAAAATACCTAATAAAGTAAGCTTCGCTCTACTTTACTGTTCAACCTGGTATAATCAATAGGCATTTTCAGAAAAATATCAATGACTATAGATAATGATAGAGGGTTTATGCAAATTACTATTACAGATGATGGGATTAAGGTTACGAACGCCTTAAAAGAAAAAATACTCGATAAATTTAAACGACTGGAACGTATAACCCATAAAACTACAACGGTACATATCACATTAAGCATTGAAAACTTAGATCAAATCGTCAAAGCCCTAGTTCACACCCATGGTACTGAATTTTACGCAAGCGCCAAGAACGAAAGTCTGTATACTGCTATTGATGATTTAATCGATAGAATAGAGCAACAAATCAATAAACATAAACAAAAAATTAAAGAAAAACGACATGATAGATCAGAAAAATATGGTCCAGAGGAATCCGAAAAGCTGTAAATAAACTTGCCGAGGCCCATGTGGAACTTAATCCTTTAACCGCAATTTCTCCTATTGATGGCCGTTATTCTGATAAAACCGATTGTTTGCGTCCCTTATGTAGTGAATATGGTTTATTTTATTTTAGAGTACTCATTGAAATACGCTGGTTACAAACCCTTGCTGAGCATTCTGGTATTAAGGAAATTCCTGAATTCTCTCCAGAAACCCAGCAACAATTAAATCATATTATTGATAATTTTAATTTGGAAGATGTTAAAAGAATTAAACTTTTAGAAAAAACAACTCGACATGATATTAAAGCAGTCGAATATTTTTTGAAAGAGAAACTCGCTGAAAACCCACAGTTGGAATCAATTCGTGAATTTATACATTTTGGCTGCACCTCTGATGACATTAATAATTTAGCTTACGCTTTAATGCTCAAAGAGGTACGAGCTCAACATTTATTACCTGCAATACAACAATTCATACTGTATTTAAAAAAATATTCACACCAATATTCTACGCATGCCATGCTTGGCCGTACACACGGCCAAGCGGCTGTGCCCACCACGATGGGTAAAGAATTTGCTAATTTTGCTCATCGTTTAATAGCGCAGGAAAAATTATTTACAGAAGTGAAAATAGTCGGAAAATTTAATGGCGCTATTGGTAATTACAATGCCCATCGTTTTGCTTATCCTGATATTAATTGGCCTGAACTTAGCGAAAAATTTGTAACTAGTTTAAATTTAAATTGGAATGCTTATACCACGCAAATTGAGCCTCATGACTATATTGCAGAATATTGTGACAGTTTAAAACGAATTAATACTATATTAATTAATTTGGCTGCCGATTGTTGGGGGTATATTTCTTTGGGTTATTTCAAACAGAAAGCCAAGATAAACGAAGTAGGCTCATCCACCATGCCTCATAAAATTAATCCTATCGAGTTTGAAAATGCCGAAGGTAATTTTAGCTTAGCCAATAGCCTCTACCAACATTTTTCAAGAACATTACCTATCTCCCGTTGGCAACGTGATTTAAGAGATTCAACATTACTACGTAATCTTGGAACAGCCTTTGCAATTAATTTAGTTGCCTATAAAAGTTTATACTACGGCTTAGAAAAAATTTGTATCGATGATACTAGATTACTCGAAGATCTCAATCACCATTGGGAAATACTAGCTGAGGCTATACAAACTATTTTAAGGCGATATGGAGCTGAAATGCCTTACGAACAATTAAAAGTCTTAACGCAAGGTAAAAAACTTAACCAAAAAACGCTTCATCAATTTATTAATGGACTAAAAATACCCGACGATATTAAGCAACAATTACTCGAATTATCGCCTACTAACTATTTAGGCTATGCAACTGAGCTGGCACAATCTATCTGATATCCTAATCGCGCAAAATTAAATTTTTAATGTCTATAGAAGTCATTAAATAAATACCTCAGGAAAAAATCGAATCTAGGTATCCCCTTATGCAAATGGATTTAACAAATAAACTATTTAACTTTTTTTTAAAATGACTTAATAAAGAAGTAGAACTTCCTCAAACTATTCCTTTAAGTGATTTCAATAAACTTAGCTATGAACTACGTCCTTGTGATGTTTTGTTAATAGAAGGTCGCAATCGTGTCAGTCAAATGATTAAAGTAATTACACGTAGTTCCTGGTCACATGCCGCATTGTATATTGGTCGTTTATACGACATTGAAGATAAGGATATGCAAAAAAAGATAACTACATTTTATTCGGGTGATCCCAGCGAGCAATTAGTATTTGAAAGCCTATTAGGAAAAGGAGCTCTAATCTCTCCATTAAAAAAGTATGAAAAAGAACATATTCGCATTTGTCGTCCAAGAAATATTTCTTATCCAGATGGACAGAAAATCATTAACTACGCCTTGAAAAAATTAGGTATAGAATATGATTTTAGATTAATTTTTGACTTAGGACGTTTTTTAATGCCTTGGCCACTTTTACCTCGTAGATGGCATTCCACTCTATTTAATTACAAGCCAGGGATGAGAACCAAAGAAAGTTGTTCTTCCTTATTAGCTGAGGCTTTTCAATCGATCAATTTTCCAATATTACCCATATTAAAAAATGAAGGGGAGAGCATCAAATTTTATAAAAGCAATCCCAGATTATATTCGCCGCGTGACTTTGACTATTCTCCCTATTTTGATATTATTAAATACCCTATGCACATAACTCTTTCACAGAACTATCCACTATTAGATTAGCAATTAAATAAAAATTATTTTACTTTTTAGCTTTATCTTTTGTTTTTTTTGTTGTTAATTTTATTTTTCCATCAATATAATCTACAAAAATGCTGTCGCCTGGTAAGAATTTTTCTTCGATCATAGCTTTAGCAATCGGATTCTCCAACTCCTGTTGAATGGTACGTTTTAAGGGTCGGGCACCATAAACGGGATCATAACCCATTTTGGCAATATGATTAACTGCAGCTTCACTTACCTCTAATTGTAAGTCTCGTTCACTAAGACGTCGATGTAATTGTTGCAATTGAATTTCTGTAATAGCAAAGATCTGTTTTTGATTTAACGCATGAAATACAACGACTTCATCGATACGATTAATAAATTCAGGACGAAAATGCTGTGCAATAATATTCATGAGTGTACTTTTTAAAGCCGCATAATCTTTTTTTGACGTCAACTCTTGAATGATTTGCGACCCTAAATTGGATGTCATCACTATAACAGTATTACGAAAATCTACTGTACGTCCATGCCCATCGGTTAAACGACCATCATCTAATACTTGCAACAAAATATTAAATACATCCGCATGTGCTTTTTCAATTTCATCCAGAAGAACAACTGAATAAGGTTTACGGCGGACTGCTTCGGTGAGATAACCACCTTCTTCATAACCAACATAACCTGGTGGGGCACCAATAAGGCGTGCAACAGAGTGTTTTTCCATAAATTCAGACATATCCAAGCGCACCATAGCGTCTTCAGAATCGAATAAAAATCCAGCTAAAGCTTTGCAAACTTCTGTTTTACCGACACCGGTAGGTCCTGAAAAAATAAATGATCCTATTGGGCGTTTAGGATCTGACAAACCCGCTCGTGAGCGTCGAATAGCATTCGCTACGACAGCAATCGCTTCGTCTTGACCGACAACACGTTGATGTAATGCATCTTCCATGTGTAATAATTTTTCTCGTTCGCCTTCTAACATCTTAGAAACGGGTATACCTGTCCATTGTGAAACAATTTCAGCGATTTCTTTCTCGCTAACCTTATTGCGCACTAAATGAGGTTCTTCTTTTTGCATTTTCTGAGCAGCCAATAATTTTTTTTCTAAGGCAGGAATATGGCCATATTGTAATTCGGACATTCGATTTAAATCACCTGAACGACGCGCCTTTTCTAATTCAAATTGAGCTTTTTCAAGTTCACTCTTAATTTTTTGTTCCCCTTGTAAAGTGGCTTTTTCAGCCTTCCAAATCTCATTAAGATCAGCATATTTTTTTGAAAGCTCCGTAATCTCATTTTCCAAATTTTTTAACCTAACCTTGGAAGATTCATCTGTTTCTTTTTTTAATGCTTCTCGCTCAATTTTTAACTGGATTATTCGTCTATCTAAACGATCTAATCTTTCTGGCTTAGAATCAATTTCAATTCTGATTCGACTAGCGGCCTCATCGATGAGATCGATAGCTTTGTCCGGTAAATTTCTATCAGAAATATAACGGTGTGATAAAGTAGCTGCAGCAACAATGGCTGAGTCCATAATCTCTACGCCGTGATGAATCTCATAACGTTGTTTTAAACCACGCAAAATCGCAATAGTATCTTCTACACTAGGTTCATCCACTAGAATTTTTTGGAAACGCCGTTCTAAAGCAGCATCTTTTTCTATATAGTTTCGATATTCATTTAAAGTCGTTGCTCCTATGCAATGCAATTGACCTCTTGCTAAAGCCGGTTTTAACATATTTCCTGCATCCATAGCTCCTTCTGCTTTTCCGGCACCCACCATGGTATGCAACTCATCAATAAACAAGATAATTTGTCCTTCTTGTTTTGCGAGCTCATTTAAAACTGCTTTTAATCGTTCTTCAAATTCTCCTCGATATTTGGCACCTGCAATTAATGAGCCCATATCTAATGCAAGGAGTCGTTTGTTTCTTAGCCCTTCTGGGACTTCGCGATTAACAATACGTTGCGCAAGTCCTTCCACTACAGCGGTTTTACCCACGCCTGGCTCCCCAATAAGAACTGGATTATTTTTTGTTCGTCTTTGCAAAACTTGAATAGTTCGACGAATCACATCATCTCGGCCGATAACTGGGTCGAGTTTTCCTTGCAATGCCTGCGCTGTTAAATCGATTGTATATTTTTCTAAGGCACCTCGACGGCCTTCTGCTTCTGGATCATTCACAGCTTCTCCGCCTCGTACATCTTTTATTGCTTGTTCAATCAATGCTTTGTTAGCACCTGCTTTTCTTAATAATTCACCCAAAATACTCTTATCATCTACAGCAGCAAGTACAAATAATTCGCTTGACAAGTATTCATCGTTTCTTTGTTGCGCAAGCTTATCCGTTACATTCAATAAGCGAGTGAAATCCTTAGAAGGATAAATCTCACCAGGAGTTGAAGATTGTACTTCGGGTAAACGGGTGATTGCTTCATCTAAATCTTTTGTTAATTGAGTTAAATTAACATTAGCTTTATTCAACAGAGGTTTAACCGTTCCATTTTCTTGCTGCAGTAAAGCTGACATCAAATGAATAGGCTCAATAAAAGCATTATCTCGACCAATAGCCAGCGATTGAGATTCGGCTAAGGCGTTTTGAAACTGGCTGGTTAATTTGTTAAGACTCATATTCTCCTCTAGTTATCACTTATCTAGATTTACGTCTTATAAATAGTTTAGTCTAATTAGAAAAAATCAAGTTAATTTCGTTAAAAAAACATAACCATCAATCAATATTTTAGACAATTAAATAGAAAGCTAGCCTACAAAAATTGCTTCAACCATCGCGTCGGGACTGCATAGCAAGCTAAAATTTCTCTTATTTACAGCATAAATATTGTCCCAGTTACTAAAAAAGAGGTAAACTAAGCGCATTTTTATCTCAAAAATTTAAACAGGGGTTTATATGGCAGAAGAATTATTGGGTGACCCAGCATGGCAACGCAAAACCCTAGAAAAATTACTTTTTGATAATTTAAAAGAACAACGACGTAAAAGACGCTGGAATATCTTCTTTAAATTTCTATTTTTTTTATTTCTTTTAGGTCTGTTGTCTGTTTTATGGCCAACAACAACAAATCTCCCAACTGCTTCCAAGGCAAAAGCTCATATCGGACTCGTTGATATTCGAGGAGCCATCGATGACAACTCAACAGCAAGTGCTGATAATGTAATTGAAGGCCTGCAAAATGCTTTCGAAGATAAAAATACGTGCACAGTCATTTTACGTATCAATAGCCCTGGAGGAAGTCCAGTTCAAGCTGCCCAGATCTACAATGAAATCCGTTATTTACGTCACCAATATCCTAAAACTAAATTGTATTCTGTATGTGATGATCTTTGCGCGTCCGCCGCTTATTATATAGCCTCGGCTAGTGACGACATCTATGCTAATCCTGCCAGCTTAGTCGGTTCAATTGGCGTTTTAATGGATGGATTTGGTTTCGTTGATACCATGAAGAAAGTCGGTATCGAGCGCCGTTTATTAACCGCGGGAGACCATAAAGGCTTTTTAGATCCTTTCTCCCCTGAAAAAATAGATGAAAAACTGATTGCCGAGCGGATGCTTGCAAATGTTCATCAACAATTCATCAATGCTGTTAAACAAGGTCGTGGAAATCGCATAAAAGATAACCCAGAATTATTTTCTGGTTTAGCCTGGACGGGGGAAGAAGCATTATCTTTAGGACTTATAGACGGTTTTGGAGATTTAAATAGTTTATCTCAGGATCTAATTAAGAATAAAAATATCGTCGACTACACCGTTAAACCTGGATTATTGCAACAACTTTCTGATCGCATGGGTGCTGCATTCGCACAACAAATAAGTACTAATCTAAGTATCTTACCCCATGGATTCCGTTAGCTAAAAGTGGTAAAGCATATTTGTAAATTACTTGTATAAGCTTCTGTTTCTGTTTTATTTTCATAAAGCAGAAAGATTTTGATGGAAGCTTATTTATGTTGAATACTGAATATGGATTTAGTTTATTGGAACTACTTATAGTCTTAGTTATAATCGGTATTTTAGCCAAAATCTCCTATCCAATTTATACTCATGCCCTAATAAAAACTCACCGTACAGAAGCAAAAATTGCTTTAATAAATCTTGCTCAGCATATGGAAATCTATTATCTAGCAAATAATAATAGCTATGAAGGTGCGAACTTTAACAAGTTGCATCTAAAAAACATGACTGAAAGAAATTTTTATCAATTAGCTCTAAAAAGTACTTTCAGCACCTATCAATTATCTGCCAAAGCTAAATTCTCCGATTCTGAATGTTATCTTTTCATGCTTAATCAATTAGGTGAAAAAACCAATGCCGGAAACAGTTCGAAACAATGCTGGTAATTGAGATTAAATTTTAAAGCTTATAACTTGTAGCCCTTTACATTGTTGAAAAATGTTTTCTACTGCTATACTTCTTCTGATTTCAAGGAGATTTAATATGCTAAAGAAATTATTAGCAGAATTTTTAGGCACTTTTTGGCTAGTATTAGGCGGATGTGGTAGTGCTGTATTAGCGGCTAAATTTCCTCTAGTGGGGATAGGCTTTCTGGGTGTAGCTTTTGCTTTTGGTTTAAGCTTATTAACCATGTGTTATGTATTCGCTCCTATCTCGGGCTGTCATTTAAATCCTGCGGTTTCTATAGGTCTTTGGGCTGCAGGTAGATTTAGCATTAAAGAAGTACCAAGTTACATTATTGCTCAAGTAATAGGTAGCATTTTAGCCGCTTCTGTTTTATACCTGATTGCAAGTGGACAACATGGATTTGACTTACAAAATGGCTTTGCCAGCAATGGTTATGGGCTGCATTCGCCAGGCCATTATACATTATTGGCTTGTTTTATATGCGAAGTAATGGTGAGTTTTTTATTTTTAACCGTTATTGTAGGTGTGACTAATCATCCACAATTACCTAGTCATTTTGCTCCATTAGCCATTGGTTTAGCCTTAACTTTAATTCATTTAATTAGCATTCCAGTTACAAATACTTCTGTTAATCCCGCAAGAAGCACAGGGCCCGCATTATTTGTAGGTGGGTGGGCAATCCATCAACTTTGGTTATTTTGGCTTGCTCCCATAATCGGAGGAATAATGGGTGGAAGCTTATTTAGATATATATGGGGAAATAAAAAATAGTTCTCTCATTTATAGGGATAA
>Ga0209668_10001370_pt1 | contig 10412 bp, 9 predicted proteins | sample FrelakmetPLP11PL_FD_187150 | JGI IMG/M metagenome (GOLD analysis project Ga0209668, IMG submission 187150) | Freshwater lake sediment microbial communities from the University of Notre Dame, USA, for methane emissions studies - PLP11 PL (SPAdes)... | ecosystem: Environmental > Aquatic >... | reverse complement strand
AAACGCCTCGTTCACTTCAAAGAGGTCAATGTCTGCAACGGTCTTGCCGGTCTTCTTGAGCAATTGCTCAATTCCGACCTTCGGCGCGGTGAACAAGTCCTTCGGTGCCACGCCCGAAGTGCCGTATCCAACAATCCGAGCCAGCACTTTCAGGCCAAGTTCCTTCGCCTTCGATTCGCTCATCACCAGCACCGCTGCGGCGCCGTCAGAAATCTGACTCGCATTGCCAGCCGTCACCGTGCCGTCCTTCGTGAACGCGGCGCGCAACTTCGCAAGCCCGTCCGCGGTGGTGTCCGCGCGGAAACCTTCATCAACATCCAGACCGGTCTTCGCCATGCACTGCTCGGCCGACAGCGGAACGATCTCCGCCTTGAACCAACCGTTCTTGGTTGCCTCGGCCGCGCGGCGATTGCTCTCTGCGCTGAATGCATCTTGCGCACCGCGGGTCACGCCGCAGCTTGAAGCGGTGTGCTCGGCGGCGTTACCCATTGGCCAATTCTCAAACGCGCAGGTGAGACCATCGAACTGCATGTGGTCGATCAGCTTGCCCTCGCCGTACTTGATGCCGCCGCGCACCTGCGCCAGGTGCGGCGCCAAGTCCATGTTCTCCATGCCGCCGGCCACCACGCAGTGCGCGTCGCCAAGGCGGATCATGTTCGCGGCTTGCATCACGGCTTCAAGGCCGGAGCCGCAGACCTTGTTCACAGTGACCGCATTGACGGTCTCGCCGATTCCAGCCTTGAGCGCCGCCTGGCGCGCTGGATTCTGACCAACCCCAGCCTGCAGCACGTTGCCCATGATGCACGCCTCCACATGGCCCTTGGCGGCCGGGGCATCTTCCAGCAGCGCCTTGATGGCATAGCTGCCCAGAACCGGCGCCGGAACACGCGCGAGGCTGCCAAAGAACTTACCGATCGGGGTGCGGCGAGCGGCGACGATGACGGGCTGGTTCATGGGTGGTTTCCTGATTCTCTGAAGTGTGGTCGGCGCGCACATGCAGCCGGGTCGCGAATGATATCGTTCACTTTATGCCGGATTCCACAGAGCAGCAGCCCCCGCGCCGGGTGGTCACCGACAACCTCGTCTCGCTCCAGTCGTTCATCCTGGAGGAGGAAACGCGCTACCCGGGTGCATCGGGCGATTTCAGTTGGATCATCAGCGCCATCAGCTTGGCGGCCAAGATCATCGCGCACAAGGTTCGCCACGTGCGCTTGCAGAACGTGCTCGGCGAAGACGGCACCATCAACGTGCAGGGCGAGGATCAGTTGCATATGGATGTGATCGCCAACGAGGTGATCATGCGCGTCCTCGGCGGTCGCGGATCGATCGCCGTGCTTGGCAGCGAGGAAGAGGAGCAACCGACCATTCTGCGCCGCGGCCACGAGGGCGGCAAGTACTGCGTGTTGTTCGACCCGCTTGATGGTTCCAGCAATCTTGACACTGCGGTGGGCGTCGGCACCATCTTCACGATTCTGCGCAACGACCCAAAGATCCACGGCGCGGTGGAGACGGTGTGCCAAGCTGGTCATCAGCAGGTGGCCGCGGGCTATGTGTTGTACGGATCGAGCACGGTGTTTGTGATCACCACTGGTCGCGGCGTGCACATGTTCGAACTCGATTCGTCGATCGGCAGTTTCATGTTGGTGCAGAGCAACATTCAGATGCCCGCGAGCAAGAAGATTTATTCCGTGAACGAGGCCAACGCCGAGGGCTTCCCGGAGGGCTTCCAGAAGTACTTGAAGTGGGCGCACCAGAACGGCTACAGCAGCCGCTACATCGGCTCGATGGTGGCCGACATGCACCGCACGCTGATGAACGGCGGCGTCTTCTTGTATCCGCCAACAAAGAAGCATCCGAACGGAAAGCTGCGGCTCTTGTACGAAGCGAACCCGATGAGTTTCCTAGTCGAGCAAGCTGGTGGCGCAAGCGTTACTGCTGCTGGTCAACGCACCATGGACATCGTCCCCAGCCAAATGCACGAACGCGTGCCGCTGGTGCTGGGGTCGAAGAACGAAGTCGCCGCGGTGGTGGCGTACCTGTAAATACGTCAATAGTTGCCGTTCGCCACTGTCCCTACTTTCGGGGGAGCGGGGTTAGCCCCCGCACGGTCCCCAATTGGCGAGCAGGCGGCCGAGATCTGCACCATCCACGAATCCGTCCCGATTGAGATCTGACCGCGTGGTTGGTGTCACGACGCCCCATTCGCTGAGGAGCACGCCGAGATCGCCGCCGTCGACGATGTGATTCACATAAATGTCACCGAGGCAGCAGTTGTTGCCGGGCTCGCAGCAGTCGGGGATGTTGTTGGTGTTGGTGTCGGGGAGGGTGCCGTTGAGGATTTGGCCGTAGTCGACGATGTTGTCGTTGTTGCAGTCGGCGGACCATTCGATTATTAAAGCTATCGGGACACCGTTTCCGGAAACACCACCAGTCTCACCCCAATGGTCGTTCCATGATGGCGTGTTGGGCATACTTCCGCAACGGCAGAATTGCGTGTATCGCTCGGGAGGGGATGTTGTGCCGTCGCACCACGGGGCGAATGCCCAAGTTTCACCAGAAACCCACTTCCAGTTGGATCCATCTAGAAAGCCCCCGAGCCATGGTCCCAGTTCGTTGTTTCCCCCAGTCCACACCAATGGTGACGAGGCGAGGGAATCAAAGACAAACCAATTTTCTGCGCTACTCGTGATGGACGCCAGATCTCCATTTTCGCTCAATGCCAAGGCTCGAGCATTCGCCCGCGAAATCGGTTCAGAATTGCCGCCGAGCCGATACCAATGCCCATTCCCCCCATCCTCCACGCGCCACTGCACCGGATAGTTCCCCACGGTGCATTGCACGCCCTGTTCGCAGCAATCTGGAATGTTGTTGCCGTTGTAGTCCGGCAGCGTTCCATTATGGCACTGGCCGTAGTCGACGATGCCATCGGAGTTGCAGTCGGTGGACCATTCAACCATGAAGTGGAAACACTTCTCCGAACCACAGGCCCCGGACGGCGATAGATCGTTCCATGAATTGGTGTAATTGATGAATTGGATTGAGCTTTCATCGCCGAGGCATCCGTTGTCAGGCTGATAGATCTCCCATGCGGTGTAAGTCCACGGTTCACTAGTAACCCACGCCCATGCGCCGCCTAGTTCGCCTGAGTCGGGGAGTCGGAATGCGCCAATCCATGGTCCAAATCGGTTTGACCACAGGCTCGGGCGACTCGCCTGAAACACAAACTCGTTCTCATTGCTGCTCGAGATCGTTGCAAGATGACCGCCCACTGTCGCTGCCTGGTTCCGTGCTTGCGGCCAGGTCACGACAATGGGCGAAACAAACCGGGAGTACCAATGCCCATTCCCCCCATCCGCCACTCGCCACTGCACTGCGTCCCCCGCAAGCGCGCCGTTCGCTGTTACTGCTGCCGTCACTGCCAGTACCGCCACGCGTGCAGAATTCTTCAGGTTCATCGCCGGATCTCCGCCCCGTGCGCCTGGATCGCGACCGGCTCCGAACATCGGGCCAGTAGCAGCGGTGGGCTCTCCGAACGATCCACCGTTGTCGCCCGCATGCGCGACCGTATCAGGAAGACTTTGATTCATACGGTTACCGACCCATAAGCAGGCAAGGGTGGCCACCGCAATCGCCGCCGCGGGGGTGTTGCGGCGTATCAGTGCGGCGGTGGTTGTTGCAGAATCCTCTGGCGCCCCATGCGCCGCCCCAGCGAACTCCGAAAACTCCCCATCCCCGACCACCGCGGAAAGCCGCGCGGCCGTACTTTCGTCAATCACCGCCTTCGCGCCGCGGGGCCGTGGTCCATCCGTCGGATGCCAGTTCTTCTCCACGGGGACAACGATCCGCGTCCACATCCGCCATGCATCGGGGATTCCAAACATTCCAAATCTGCGGCGCTCGCTCACACGACATCGCCTAAGGCCACTGCCTCCGCTTCCCGTGCGTAGGAAATCATTTGCTCAATGGCAATCCGTGGATCATGCCGCGTCATAGAGCGTCACTGCGCCGTTGAGGGCGCTGTCCCGGATGCGGTCGTCAAGCATCGCTCGTGTCAGCAGATCAACCGGTCGGCCCAGGATCGCCTCAAATTGGCGATGCAATCCGAAGAATGCGATGCCCGGCGTGCGGTCCGGCGCGAAGTCAACCACGAGGTCCACATCGCTGCGTGCTGGATCGAAGTCTGCCCGCGCTGCCGAACCGAACATGTCGAGCCGCACGATCCCATGCTCGCGACAGAGCGCGCAGAGATTTCGGAGCTTGGCTTCGTCGACATGCAAGGACATGCGCTCATGGTAGAAGGTCGAGCGCGCCTTGCCAACCATGTTGTATCCGGATACATCAACACCGCGGCTGATGAATCAACCCCGGCCCACCGCCCGTTGCACTTCCTGCACCGTTCGGTCCATCTCGCTCTCGCGCACGCCCTCGGCGCGCAACACTTCGCGCAGGGCCGCGGCCATTCGCTGCGAGACCAGCCGCGTGGCGCCGGCGCACTGTTGCGCGCTCATGCCGACGGATGGCCCGATGGTGTCATACCCCTCGCCTTCGATGACGCGTCGACGAAAGACGTCGTACTCATCGAGGCGATCTTCTTTGGCAAGTTCCGCGTGCGCCTGCGTGTGCGCAGCATCAAGGACGGCGATCGCCCACGCATGCTCGAACGCGGCCTCCGAGGTGCGCTCATCGGCGGGGAGGAACGCTTCCTCGGCGCCAGTGCTTGACGAATCGCTGCTGGGTGTGGCGCTGCCAGTGAGATCCGTGAATGGCCGCAGTCGGTCGCGCATGCGATCGCGCACCACGCCGCGGGCGTAGAAGCCCATGCCGTTCATCATCCATCGCCGCAGTGGCATGTTGGCGCGCCGCCATGCGGGCAGGAAGTCGGGCGTAGTCACGCGGTCTGCGAAGTAGCCGGCCACCAAATCATCGGGCTCACCCGCGCGGCGCAGCGACCCGCCGTGCACATACGCCCGCAGCGGCGCGTGGTAGCGCTCCCAGAGGTGCTGCCGCAACGCCTCGCGCGCGGAGTTTGCGCGTGAAGCTTGTGGACCGTCGGCGCCGTCGATGATCGTTAGCTGCGCATCAATCCACGTGGCGTGGGTGCTGGGGAAATGGTCGACTGACACGCAGTGAGGATAGCGAGCGGTACATCGGGGCCGGTTGCTACTGTCCCCATTTATGCGCGCAGGTCAGCTCCCGCACGTCCCCCACGCGGCCAGCAGCAGCCCAAGATCTGCACCATTCACAACGCCGTCGACGTTCAGGTCGTACAAGCAACTGCTTCCGCACGGACCCCAACCGGAGAGCATCAGGCCGAGATCAGCGCCGTTCACCACTCCGTCGAGATTCAGATCACCGGCGCAATCACAGACCACATTGCCGTCGAGATCAATGAATCGACCCGCCACATTCGGGCGCGGCAGGTTTCCGCACACGGTGGTTCCATGCAGCGACACTTTCGTGGTCGCTCCGTCTTCCAGAATGCCGATGCCGCCTTGCACCACAGCCGCGGTGTTCCCGGTCACGTTGCAACCGTCAATCGAGAGGAACGCCGCCGCGTTGCCCGCTGGCACCCACGACACGCCACCAACGTTGTTACTGCTGATGTTGTTTCGAACGATCGTTCGAACGAGGTTCGGAGTGCCGTCCACGATGTGTAATCCACCGCCGCGACTGTTCGCCGTGTTGTTCTCAACGATGGTGTCAACGACGGTTGGACTTCCGCGGTAAAGCTGAATGCCCGCTCCGTCGGCCCCCGCTGAGTTGTTGCGGAATGCACAGCGTTGGATTAATCCGGTGCAGTTCCATACATAGGCGCCGCCACCGAATGCAGCGGTGTTGTTCTCAAACACGCAGTCGCGCACACTGGCCGCGCTGTTGTAGGCAAATAGGCCGCCGCCGACCTGAAACTGTGGACTACCTGGGAACGGGCTTCCAGTGACGCCGCCGCGAATGGAGACATGCTCAAGCGCCGCGAACGCCGGTTCACTGCCCGTGAAGCGGACGACGGAGAGGGTGCTGCCCGCAGAACCGCTGATGATGGTCTGACTCGCGCCCGCTCCGCGCACGATGACGGATTTCCCCTTGAAGTCGATCGGGCCGGCGTATGTGCCAGCGCTGACGGCGACGATGCATTGCGTGTTGAGCGGCGCAGCGTCGATCGCGGCTTGGATGGTTGGCTGGTCAGCGGGAACACGAATGGTGAGTCGACCTTCGCAGATGTCGGGGACGCCGTTGGTGTTGGTGTCGGCGAGGGTGCCGTTGAGGATTTGGCCGTAGTCGACGATGGAGTCGGAGTTGCAGTCGGCGGACCATTCGATGACGCTGGGGAGAAACTGATCGGGCCAGAAATCATTCCAGGCTCCCGTTGCGTACAGCTGAAGTCCTCGTTCCCCCAACGGCCCGCCACCGCCGTCGTTCGGTTCGCCGCTTGCCCAGTTCGTATATGCCCAGAGAGTTCCGTCGAGCCAGAGCCAGCCGGAGCCTGGCTCTGGGCTTCCATATTGCTGGTCTCCACCGATCCAAACCGACTGACCTTGAGCGACTGTCGTCACGAACAAGTTCTCTGCAGCGTCATGCACCGACGAGAGTTCCGCACCAAGCGAATTCGCCGCTTGGCGGGCTCCATCACGGTTCCGATGATTTGGACGGAACTGATACCAATGCCCATTCCCCCCATCCTCCACCCGCCACTGAACCGGATAACTCCCAACGGTGCATTGCACGCCTTGGTCGCAGCAATCCGGAATGTCGTTCCCGTTGTAATCAGGCAGCGTGCCAGCTTCCAGTTGTAGGTAGTCAGCAACACTATCGCCGTTGCAGTCGGGCGCATAAATCTGAATCATGAGTTGACCGCAACCGTCGGCGGCGCATCCATCAATCGGATCGAGGCGAAAGTCAAGTTGTTGAACAGAAGCTAGTTCTATAGTTGCACTAATGGTCGGAACGCTTCCGTAGTACGTGGTCCATGATTGCACCACTTGCGAATCCGCGAGGATGTCAACGCGCAGTGCACTGGTATTCGGACCGCCAAGAATTGCGCTGATTTCCGCAATGATTGGGGTGGAGCGAGACGCCATCCAGCGACGAGTTGGTCGCTGAAGGCCCGCTTGCGGGGTGTCACACCCATAGGCCTGATTTGTGTGGCTCCATGTTCGATGAATCATGCAGAACGATCCACCGAACCCTGCGATTGGCTCTGGGCACCACGCATAGGCACCATTGTCGGGGGTTGCGTTGTACGGCGTGAAGTACGGAATCGGTAGCAATGCCGTTCCTTCGCCACGATCGAACAGGTACCACCACCCACCTTGCCCTTGCACCCCACTGAACTGCGCTTGCGAATCTGCAACCGCTACGTATCCGGGTGGGGCGGCGTTGGCGGACATTGACAAGGCGGTTGCTCCCGCCGCTGCTCCGAGCAATGCTGCCGCCGCTGTGGTCTGGATCTTCATATGTGAACTTCCGTTACTGCTGTTGAAATCGCCCGGGCCTGAGTTGGGAGTGCGCTCCCCGGCGATCAAGGCGACATCCGCCCCCGCGTGCACGGGAATCTCCCGAGAATCTCTATTTCCCGCACCCGACCACCACGCCGCGGCCGCCACCACCGCAAGCGCAGTGCCGCCCGCCACCCAGCGCACCCCGCCGCGAGCGTTCGGCTGCTCGTGCCCACTTTCGCCAACCTCCGCGCCATCCACCCCCAGCGCCTCGCCATCCGCCTCATCAACCACCCCCATCGCGCGCGCCGCCTGTTCGGCGGTCCACTGCTCCGGCGTGCCTCGTGATGGACTGGCTTCGATCATCGTTTCACCATCAAGGCGCGAACGGGTCCCTCATGCGCGGAAATCACCGCTGAACTTCCGCCGATTTCGGCGTGCCGTTCCGCAAGCGTGCCATGATGCCATGCCGCACCGCATCGTGCGTCGGAGAAGGGAAAGGAAAATGCACGCATTCGAGGGTTACACTCATGATCATGGAAGTTCGGATCCAACTCGACGAGAAGGACATGAAGAGCGCACAGGCACTGTCCGGGATCAGCGACCCGGCAGCGTTGGTGGTGCACGTCCTGCGGGAATACGTCCAGTTCCGGAGTCGCCAAGAAATCCTCGGCATGGAGGGGTCGGACCCGAAGGCGAAGGCTCCGCCGCGCCGAAAGCCCCCGGAATTCCGAAACGAGGAGCCGCGGACCGACCCGAACGCGTGAACGCCGGGACTATTGCTGCACAAGGTCGCCCATGGGTTCTTGCGGATACCAACGCATGGATCGATTTCATCCGCGACCGTTATCCGCATTTGCGAGAGTTGATTCGGGCGAGTCGAGTCATCGGTCACTCTGCGATCGTCGGGGAACTCACGCTCGGCTGTGGCGAGCGAAGTGCGAAGCTCGCAGAATTCGTTTTGACATTGCCGACGATCGACGAACTGAAATTCGGTGATGTTCGCGAATTCGCCATTCAAGCAAAGCTCGCGTGTTGCGGCATCGGGTGGTGTGACTCGTGCCTTCTTGCAGATTGCGCCTCTATGAACGGCGCAATACAGTTGCTGACGGGCGATCAGACGCTGCGCGCTGCAGCCAGGCGATTGGGAGTGAGCTATGACTAAAACCCGCACCCTGGTTCGCGGAAACTCATCCCCCCGACACCAACCGCTGCACCTCGCGCACCGTGGCGTCCATCTCGGCCACCGGCACGCCCTCGGCGCGTAGCAACTCGGCGACCGCCTCGCGCAACATCGCGCCGACGCGGCGCGTGGCGTTCGCGCACTGTTGCACGGTGCGCCCCGTGCGCGGGCCGATCACTGCGTACGGCAACCCCTCGCTCACATGGAGCCGGAACACCTCGTATTCATCCAGCAGGCCGCGCTCGTCGCACTCCGCGTGCGCCACGCGGTGCGCCTCGTTCACCAGCTCGAGCGCCCACGCGCGGTCGAATGCATGCACGCCGTCACGGTCATCCATCGGCTCAGCGCCAGCGGCAGTCGCCGCATCAAGCGAGGTCCGCTCCCGGTTGCGCCGCGAATCCGTGCGCAGCGTTCGCCCATGGAACGCCATCCCGTGCATGAGCCAGCGCCGCAACTGCAAGCCGCTTGTGCGCCACCTGAGCAATGAGTCCGGCGTCGCCAACATGTGCGCAAAGAAGCCAGCGACCAGTTCGTCCGGTTCGCCAAGTTCGCGTAGCGCTGACCCAACCACGTATGCACGCAGTGGTTCGCGATATCGCTCCATCAAGTACGCGGCAACCGACCGGTGCGCCGTCCGCGCCGCCGGACCATCCGGCGTCGCGCCTTCAATGATCGTCAACTGCGTGCCGATCCACGTGGCGTGCGTGCTGGGGAAATGGTCCACCGGAGGCATGGCGGCGGAGGGTACCGCAGGAGAAATCTTGCGCGAAATTCCGCATGCAATTCCGTGCGGTTCCGCAGGGCGTCGATCATTCGCTTCGCCGCCGGATGCGGCAACTCCGGAAAGGTGTTGTATGCGCGGAAATGAGGAATACACTGATGAACATGGACATCCACCTTCGCCTCGACGAGCAGGATCTCGATCGCGCCAGCCGTGCGTCGGGCATTGCCGATCCGGCGAAGCTGGTGGAGCACGTGCTGAAGGAGTACGTGCAACTGAAGGCGCGGATGGAACTCCTGCGCATGGGCGGGACGGGGGGCGCCTGCTCCCTGGACGCGGGCTGCCTGCCGCCGGTGCGCCGTCCGCCGGACTTTCTGAACCGACCCAGGGACCTGGAGCCGCCGGGCTGAGGCTCGCGGGACCCGTGCCAGCGCTCTTGCTGCCGGACAGCAGTGCATGGATCCGGTTCCGGTCAGGCGGCGACGCGCGAATCGCGGCGATGCTCGAGGCGGGGCGCGTGCGCTCTCATCCCTCCGTCATCGGTGAGTTGTGGCTCGGCTGCGGGCCGACGCCGCGCGAGGTGGCGCAACTGGTTGCGGTCAATCGCGCGTCGATTGGGGGTTTCGCTGGACTGACCGTTCGCTCACTCAAACTTCCCGCGGCTCACAATCCGGAAGTCGTACACCTCCGCCAACTGCTTCGCGTCCAACTTCTCAATGGCGTTCAACTTCGCCACCAGCGGCTTCGGATCATCCATCGCAAGCGCGCCAAGCCGCTCAAACTTGTTCGCCAAGATGTCCTTCAGATTCGCACTCGCATTCCGCGCATGACCACTCGGATACATCACGAAACCACTATCAAGCGTCCTGCCATCCGTCGTAGTAATCACCACGCTCGTCGGAATGCCGTCCGGATAGTTGCGGTCGTACTCCGCGCCGCCGTGCTCGAAGGTCATCTTCTCCATGAATGCACGCGTGGTCTTATTCACGATCGCCGCCGGGTCGTAGTCGTACGGCGCCAAGAACAGCGTCTTCCACATGGCATCGTTGCCGTCAGCAATCTTGCCAGTCTTCAT
>Ga0209668_10001369_pt1 | contig 10416 bp, 10 predicted proteins | sample FrelakmetPLP11PL_FD_187150 | JGI IMG/M metagenome (GOLD analysis project Ga0209668, IMG submission 187150) | Freshwater lake sediment microbial communities from the University of Notre Dame, USA, for methane emissions studies - PLP11 PL (SPAdes)... | ecosystem: Environmental > Aquatic >... | reverse complement strand
ATCACCACTGGTCGCCATCCAGAGCCAGATCACAGACCTGAATGCATGCCTAGTCAGCATGCGCTCCAGTGCGGCTGCTTACAAGCGTCTGGTCATGGTGGATTCGCGAAACCACAAGTTGGCGCAGGACATCAAGGACAAGCCGCACGACTACATCGTGCTGAGCGAGAGCCTTGACAAGGAGCGAGTGGTCAACCTTGAGATTGGTGGCATCACCAGCCAGCAGGTCAACTACAGCCAGATCGCTCAGGACCGACTTGATCGGGTTTCGGGTATCCACGACGCCATGCGCGGAAACGTCGGAGGCGGCGCCACTGCCACCGAAGTCGCCGTTGCAGAGTCGAGCGCAACCATGCGCATGTCGCACCTGAAGCGCCAGTTCCAAGAGGCAATCGACGATCTTGGTCGATCTGTATGTTGGTACATGTGGCATGACGACCGAATCTTCCTGCCGCTGGGCAAGGAGGGCGTCGAACAACTGCTTGAGGCGGACCCGATCTTCACGGGCGGAGTCCGAATCAGCGGGTGGGAGGATCTTGAGGTCTCTGTAGACGCATACAGCATGGAGCGCGTGTCCGAAGCGCTCGTCCAGAAGCGCGCTATGGACCTTCTCCAGATCACTTCGACGGTTGCCCAAAGCGCGATGATGCTTCCGAACGTCAAGTGGAAGGAACTCCTGTCGGTCGTAGGCGATGCCTTGAATGTTCCCCACCTCGCCGACATGATCGATGTCCCATCCATGAATCAGCCCCAACAGGCTGGTCCGCAGATGGGCGGTCCTGTTCCTGAGCCTTCATCGTCACCAAGTCTGAGAACCAACGAAATGGGAGAACCCAGTCCGATCCCTGCACGAGCAATGGGCGGTCTTAGGGCGGCGGCAAACCGAGCATGATTTACGAATTTTTAGATATAGATGGAAAACTGGTTGAACTCACCTATTCCATGAAGGAAGTTCCTTCGATAGGTTGTATTATCAACCTTGACGGGAAAGAACTTACACGAGTTGCAAGCAACTCAGTTCAAGTTGATCCCGCAACTAACAGGTCTCAATACCCGTATGTGAGTGCATGCCTTCCCAGAAATCTATCTGGATGCAAAACTCAAGGCGGTAAACCGATTGTGGAGTCAAAGCGGCATGAACGCGAAATCATGGCGCGGCACGGATATGTGAAGGACTGAAATGCCAGAACCCATCACACCAAAACCAGTTGAGATAGCGGTTACTGCGGAAGTTCCAGTGTTGGAAGCCGAAAAAGTCGTTCAATCGACTTCGGACAACTCCAACTCTGATATGGACGCGGTTCTTGACCGTCTTCTTGGCATTGACGAACCCGAGTCAACGCGGGAATTCGATACTCCAGAAACGTCTGCTCCAGATGCCGACTTCGATCGCGCTCTGAAGGCTTTGCAGCGTGACGGAGTACCTTCAGAAGTCATTGACAGCATGAAGTCCAACCCTTCTAAGATGAAGGAGTGGGGTCTGAAGGCTGCTAAGCGACAATCTGATGTTGACGCCTTTGGGGCAAAGGTGGCAGACTCGAAGAAGACCAATACCAACTCTTCGGAATCTCCGAAGAGTTCGTTGAACACTGAAGACGGCGAAGCAGATGCAGATCCGCTTTCTCAATTCAGTGAGATCTTTGGAGAGGATGCCGCAAAACCACTAAAGAGCATGCAAGATCGTCTCCGCAAAGAATTTGCAGAGCAGACTCGCATGATCGAGGTGAAACACGAATCGCAGTTGGCTTACCAGCAGATCGCTGCGGAGTACGGGGCTAAAGCCCCGAACTACACGACAATCTCTGAAGCCGCTGCAAAGATCGGACGAGAGAATCCCTCTAAGTTCGATTCCGTAGAAGCGATCGTCAGGGCGGCTTTCCAACAGCAGGTTGGTATGCCGAGCAAGCCCGATCCACGCAACACGGCTCGCCCGACCGTAGGAAATGCTCCTCCGCGAGTGACGAAGACCGTTGATGTGCAGGATCGAGTTCTCGACATTCTTCTCAGTGGTGGAAACCGAGACGACGTTCGTAAAGCACTTTCACGCTAACCAATAAAGGATGGCTTCATGCCTTCAATTCAAACTTTCAACGATTTCATGGCAACTACAGGTCCAACGTACCTGACTAGTGCCGATGCGGTGATCAACGAGGCGGTGAAGAACACCTACGCCTTCTCTCGCCTGCTCAAGAACAAGACCTCTGAGGTCACAATCCAAGGTGGTAACGAGATCCGCGACGTCATCATGCTTGATGACGCTCGTACCTTTGACCACTACCAGCCAAACGATGTCTTCACTTGGCGCAACCCGCAGGTGACCGACACCGTGAAGGCGCCGTGGCGCTTCACCATCGACCACATGTCGTGGACTGACGCCGAAGTCGAGTTGAACACTGGTGAGACTTCTGGATCGACTAAGGTTGCTTACAAGCGCCTTAAGAAGATCAAGGAGCAGCGCCTGTGGACTTCCATGACGAACGGATTCGAGGAAGATCTGTGGGCGCCACCGTCCACTAGCCAGATGGAGTCTGAGAGCGGTCGTCTTCCGTACTCTCTCCCAACCTTTGTGACCGCTCGCGGTCGTAACTTGGGTGGTGCGCTTGGTCAGCGTGGAATTACGCCAATGGGATTCTCGACCGTTATGGGTCTTGATCCTCTGGCGGATCAGCGTTGGAGCAACCTTGTTGAGTTGTATGTCTACAACGGTGGAGCAGGAGCAGCCTCTGGTGGTCTTGCTAATGACATTGCTGCTCAGTCCGTGACTGAAGCGGCTGTTGCGCAAGCAGAGTACAACAACGGAAACGCCCTCACTCCGAACATTAGTTATCACCCGCTCTTCACGGCGTTTGACAACATGTTCATGCGTTTGAAGTACGAGGCTCCCGCAACTCGCGCTCAGTACTTCGAGAACGACAACCTTTCTCGCCAGATGATCCTGACTTCCCGCGAGGGTGTTCAGTTCTATCGTCGCCTGCTTCGTCTCAGCAACGACACTCTGGTCAATTATCAGGACAGCGCCTACAACAACCCCGTGTATTCGGGTGTTGACGTGACGTATGCCTCTGATCTTGACACGGCTCAGTTGTACACCGCTGGTAGTGGTATCGCAAACACGAAGACAGGATCCAACGCGTCCGTTGCCAGTGCTACGGCGCTGGACTCTGAACTTTCGACGAATACTTATCAGAAGGGTCCACGATACTACTTCGTGAACGGAAACTACCTCACTCCAGTGTTCCACTCGAAGCGCTATTTCAAGACGCACGAAGTTCTGCGTCATCCGAATCAGCCCTTCACCTACGTCATGCCTGTTGACTGCTGGATGAATCTGTTCTGCAACAGTCGCCAGCGTCACGGCATTGTCGCTCCATTCTGCACCCTCTAATCCCGTAGGAGGATTCTCACATGATTGCTGGACTTATCACTCCATCGGGTAATCTCGCTGCACTTACCCCGCAGCAAGTGACGGTAAAGCCTATTGCTGCCGTTGCAGTCACTGTCGGCGCTCTTGTTCGCTTCGACTGTGCGTCTGCTACGCACAACAGCACATACACCGTTTCTTCTAACCTCACCAACTACGACGAGCCAACTTGCCCGTTCAATGTGGTTGTTCTTGCGGCTGCTGGTGACAAGGCTGGTCCGTTTGGTATTGTCACTGAAGCGGCAGCAGCAGGAAACCGATGCGTTGTATGCATCGTCGGTGTTGTGGATGCCACTGCAAGTGCTGCTGCAATTGCTCAGGGAGCGGTTGTCATCCCTGATGCTGGTGTAATCAAGACGGCTCCTTCTACTGCTGTTACTGGCAGTGGAGCGCCTCTTGGTGTCGCAGTTGAAGCGTTTACGTCGGGTCAGACCAAGAAAATTCTCTTCAATGGATTTCACTTCTCCATTGGTGGCGCCTGATCTCAACAACTAAACGGCTTGGCGGGGGAAACCCCGCCAAGTCAATTCCATGCTTACCTACGGCAATCTCAAGAGTCACATCGTTCTCGCACTTGGCGGTCAACCGTCGATTGTGAGCGGTATGACTCGCGATCAGCGGATCGCAGAGATCGTCAATCAGGCTGGGCAGTACCTGTTCTCGAAGCCTTGGCGCTTTCGAGAGCGTACTTCGCGACCGCTTTCGCTCATCGCCCAGCAGGACTATGTCGTCTTACCAGCCGATGTCGAAGACATCATCTCCCTTATCTCCAAGGGTGGTCTTGGTTGGATAGTCGAACTCACGTCTCCTGAGCAGATTGAAACGCTTCGGGTCGCTTCTCCCATGACCAACGCAGGCAGTACGTTCTATGCAACGCTGTCGCGTCCTTGGGCTGACTCTTCTGGGGCGGCGCTGGTCGACGGTACGGGCATGCCAGCCGTCCGTTTGGAGATGTACCCCACTCCGCAGGCTACCACCTCAGAAGCCCTCACCGTGCGCTACCGATGTCGGTGGCAACCCGTCTCAGATTCAACTCTTGAGACATTCACCATCCCCGTTCCAACATACGCAGAATCTCTGCTGATTGCGTATGCACGTTCGTTTGCTATGGCATACGAAGACGAGGGTTTGACCGCGCGACTGATCGAGATCGACAATGGTCCGATCTTCTCATCGCCAGCGATCAAGGACGGAATACAGCAGAGGGACTACGGGAGGTTGCTGTCGAATCGTGTCAGCCCCTTTCGGCGCGAGCGGGATGCAATGGCGTCCAATTCTGGACCCGTCGTAACGCCTCCTACGGCAACTGCGAACATTCGATGGCTGGGGATTTGGAGCGGTAGCAACTCTTATATCGATGGAGATGTTGTCCGTTACAACGACGCCTCTTGGGTGTGCGTCATGGACAACCTCAACGATCCTCCGCCGTCTTCTGTATGGGAATTGATGGCTCAGGATGGATCTGATGGATCCAACGGACTTAATGGGGCTGGTCTCACTGCCAATGGGATCAAACTTATCGGTCGAGGCATTGGTGGAATCGGAGCAGTAGGCGACATCACAGTGTTGTCTCCGCTGAAACTAAGCGGAACAACCTTATCAATCTTTGGTGTAACCAGTGATGTCGTAGATCAAACGACCACCCTCACTGCTGGAACTGGTCTAACTGGTGGTGGAGATCTATCAACAAATAGGACATTCACCGTAGACTTCGCAGCCAGCGGAGTCAGCGCCGCCAGCAAAGCGGTGCAAGCGAACGATTCGCGTCTGTCCGATGCACGAACTCCCACTAGTCATACTCACGCGATCACGGACCTGATAACAACAGGCACTCCTTCCGCTTCCACTTATCTGAGTGGAACGGGTGCGTGGTCTAGTGCCACTGGACCTGCTGGACCTACGGGACCTGCTGGACCTACGGGAGCGACTGGACCTACGGGTCCGACTGGTCCAACTGGTGCGGCGGGAACCAACGGCACGAACGGCACGAACGGCGCGCAAGGCATTCAAGGCATCCAAGGCATCCAAGGCGCGACGGGCGCGACAGGTGCGACAGGCGCGGCGGGAACAACGCTCGCATCAGGTCTGACAGGCACAACGCTCGCATCCAATGTCGTCGCATCTAGCCTGACATCGGTAGCAGCGTTAACCGCTGACGCATACGCGCTGTCCTCAAGCGGCATCAGCGCGAAGACCGCGAGTTACACGCTCGTCGCAGGAGACAACGGCAAGGTCATCACGATGAATGTGGCATCAGCGAACACGCTGACCGTTCCTGCATCGTTGGCGGTTGGATTCAACTGCACCATCATCCAGTTGGGCGCGGGTCAAACGACCATCACGGCAAGCAGCACTACGCTCAACTCGTACCAAGGCTATCTCAAGATCAGCGGACAGCATGGATCAGCGAGCATCATTTCGTATGTCTCGAATGTCTACAACATCGCGGGGAGCCTGAGCGCATGATCATCCCCTCGGCTCATGCCAGTCGAGTTGCTAGGCGCGCTGCTGCTCCTGCGGGTAGCGCGTTTACGGCAGGTGAGTTCAATTTCAATGACCAGTACGGTTTAACGATGAATCAGGGATACACCACAAACACGGTCACAATGCCGCACGGTGGAACATTGGCTGTCTACTGCAACAATGTTACCGATGGTGGTGGGTACATCTACAAGAACGGAGTGGCGCAGACCGCGTACACCACATCCGCTATGGTTACATCTGGCTTCTATGCGTACTCAGCGCAGTACGCGCAGTTTGCAGTTGCAACTGGCGACCAAGTATATTTTGAATACGGAGGGTTTCCGTTCGCAAATGTTACCTTAACTATTGAAGTGCGAAACGCTTCGTTTTCTGGCACTCTGATTGATACTCATGTGGTCGAGTTTACGGGCGAGTGTTTCCTGACCACAGCCGTAGTTGCACACATGGGTGGATTGGACAACGGACCAGAACTAACCGCTATGCGAATGCTGCGTGAACATTACCGTTCGACTCAGGGATACGCAGAAGAGATTCAGGACTACTACACCTATTCCCCGCTCATCGTAAATGCGATCAGCAATCTGCCTGACAAAGACGCGGTTTTCCTAGAGATCTACGCAGTAGTCAAGGCTTGCGAGTCATTCGTGATGGGTGGACAATGGGAACAAGCGCACGACCAGTACATGACCATGTACCTTGAACTCAAGAACAGGTTTGTCCCAGATCCGAACTGACTATAAGTTCTGTAGTTATATAGAGTTCTATCGTATTATAGCCAGAGGTAGGTATATTCTCCATACTTAAACATTTCAGGAATTCTATAAAGTAAATATAGGGTTTCTGATGGAGAATAATATGACTGTTGAACTCATGTTCGCGGCGCTTGGGATCATCGCAACCACAATCACGACCACAATGGTTGTGTATTCAAAGATCGTCGGTCTTGAGGTTGCCATCGCTCGGCTTCAAGTTCAGGTCAGTCATTATGACGAGCGAATCGCCAAATTAGAAAAGGCTTAAAATGTCGAGTTGGAAGACCACTACCGTCGGAATCTTGGCTGCTGTCGCAATCATGGCTACCCAAATCGGGGCGATGCTTGATAACGATCCTGCCACCACATTCTCGTTGGAAGCCATCTTCAGCGCGCTGGCTGCGCTTGGTATTGGCTTGTTTGCCCGTGACAACTCCGTAACCAGCGAGCAGGCTGGACTGAAGTGATGCCATGCTCGACAAGTTTGTTGCCGCATTCGCCCTCGCTCTATTCGCTTACCTTGAGAAGCGTTTCGACCGTAGCAACACTGCTGTCGATGCTGATGTTGACCGCAAGACTTTGCGGCTTGCTTCTGTTCGCCTTCGTGCTTGGGTGCGGAAGCAGGACGATCTTCGTCCCCGAAAGCAGCCCAATGCGGATAGCGGAACCGAACGGGGCAAGGATGAAGGTGTACCACCGCGTTGATGGTGTTTGGACACGATCAGAGAATTCAATTGTTGTTCCAGAGGGCTGGTATTTACTACCACCGTCATATATGACTGAGGAAACCCCATGAGCGCAAAGATCCAACTTCGGCGAGATACAACTTGGGCAGGTACTGAAACTCTTGCTGCTGGCGAAGTCGGTATTCAATTTAACGGCGCTGGAACTGTGGGTGGAATCAAGATCGGACCAGTGGGTGGTAATACTTGGTCTAACATTGATTACCTGTCGGGAACATTTCCATTTGCAGATAGTTCCGCTACGTCAGCGAATGACTCCTCTCTTATGAAGAGTGGAAGGTTCAAGTGGGCGACAGCAACGACAATTGCTACGAACGGTCCGATCACGTTTGTAGCGAATGATGGCGCTGCAATGATGACGACTTCCGTATACGGAACGTCTGTCGTTCAAGCGCTCAGCACTGAAGGCAACGGAACAGTTCCTACAAAGCATTTCATCCGCGTCTATGACGGAGATGGTGCTGCTTGGCGAACGTGGGAGAACGTCAACACTTGGGCAACAAGCAGCACTGACGGCACTGATCTCACGGCAAAGAACATCACCGCCAAGGGCGTTGTCACTATTGCTGATGGAACTTCCAACATTCCAGCAATTGCGTTTGCGAGCGACACCGATACGGGTTTTTTCTGGAAGGGTGCAAATCAACTTGGAGTTTCGGTTGGCACTAATGAAGTTGCCTACTTCACCAATACTCAATTTGTTGCTGACTCTGTTCAGAGTTTGGGAATAAGTATTTTGACTGGCGCGGTCACGATGGGTTCGACCCTTGGAGTGACTGGCGTATCCACCCTTACTGGTGGATTAGGCGCTCCGTTGGCAATGGGTACTAACAAGATCACTGGACTTGGTGATCCAACAGCCGCGCAAGATGCTGTAACCAAGTTCTATCTTGAAAGCACTCGCGTTGGGCAAATTGCTGTACTAAAAACAGACGCAACTTTGCTCACTCAGCAAGTGGGAGCGGTGACCTCTGGAGTATTTACCTTTACTGGAACCAATCTCCTGTACTCAACTGTTGGAACTTGGAATGGAATAATTGGAAATGGAAATGGAAATTTCAACACGGTGACGATTGGAGTCAGCCCAACTGCTCCAGTGTTTGGTACGGGGGCATCAATTTCATCCATCGGTTATGGCGGCACAAACGCTTTGTGGCTTATTCTTGCGCGTATTTCATGACAATGATCCCGATCCAACTTCCGTTCAAAGGCTTCACGGAGCAGTCTGCATACAGCACTATTCCAGAAGGTATGACGCCGTCATGCCTGAACGTGATGCCTGTAGACGTGTTCAATGGACGGACTAGGATTGGAACTCGACAGGGTACGAAGCGCTGGTTTGGCTCTGGAGTTCAGTTCGTTGGAACCTACCGCGTTTACGAGTCAACGGTACTAGTTGAAAAGATCATCATCGTCCAAGGCGGCGTGATCAAGATCGGCAACCCGCAGGCGTCAACTGGAACGTTCACAACCGTGACTAACAACACGGGTAGAACAACTCCGCTCAATACAACTAGGCAAGTCGAAGGAGTTCAATTCAATGAACACTTCTACTTCGTTGATGGCGACCAGTACACCTTTGTCCATCTGACTTCTCCAACAGGAAGTGGAGCAGGACAGGGCGCTTGGGCGTGGGGTCAGATTAGTGCTCGTCGCGGTCCATACCACACAGATCCTACTGGAACAGTTTTGTCTGGAGAACGGGCTACCCTTATCTGTAGATGGGGCGCCCGTCTTGTTCTTGCTGGTTACAAGCGCACTCCAAACGTATGGTTTGCATGCGGACCAGATGATCCATTTCCAGACACATCAGTCACTACGACTTACGCGGACGGATGGGATTCAGGTTTACTGATTGGCGCCGATGGCACTGGACTTGCGGTAGCAGGAGCATTAAGCGCGTCATATGGAACTCTTGGAGATCCCATCGTCGCGGTACTCCCGTTTGGTCAGAGCGGCTTGCTATTCGGATGCTCTAACTCATTCGCGTTCCTTACATCAGATCCGATCTTTTCCGACGCGGGTAATGGTGATGTCCAACTGGTCACGCTTACCAACAGCATTGGCGTTGCTGGTCCACGAGCATGGGCTGTAGGTCAAGAGAAGAGCGTGTATGTACTTGCCAATGACGGTCTGTACTACCTGTCTCCTAACGATTTCAACTTCAATCGAGGCAATCGAATCAGCGCTGGGCGCCTTGATTCGTTCTTCTTGAGACTTGACTTCGGAACGCCGTCAATCGGAGGCAGTGGAGATCTATCTGGTGGAACGCTCCGCTCGATTGGTGGAAGCGCTACGGGCGCGACCACTACCAAACTGGACCCATCCAAGAACATCGATGAGGATCCAGTTGCTGATAATGCAACCGTTCCGACTATCGCATTCGATCTGATCGGCGGAATTCCAAACGGAGAGATCTACCCATGCCTGTGCTGGGATCCTGATCGCGAAGGTCTGTGGATCTTCCTCACGGTAAACGGTTCTGAATCTAGCAGTGTTCATCTGTACTACGACGCTAAGACCGATTCGTTCTGGGCGCAGAAGTTTGCCGATCCACTTCTGTACGGTCCAACCTCCGCTGCCTACGTCGGGTCTTCTAGAACAAACAGCGGCAAGTTGTTCCTAGGAGGATCTGACGCGATCAACACGCTTGATCGAGGATACCCAGTAGGTATTGATGGTTGGACTTCAGAAATGACTGACGCGAATCAGACTGCTCAGTTTGTTCGTAACAGCCTTACTGTCGGTCCAGTGATTGCTCCCCTCCCATACAGGGTGATGCTCAATGAAGTCCGAATCGATTTGGCAGAGGACGAATACGAGGTTCCGTCTACCTTCACCGATTTGAGCGTGTCTCCTATTCTGACGGTATCAACTGGAGATACCGCACAGGGCGCTCTTGGTCTAAAGGCTGACACCCTATTCGTATCCAACATAAATCCGTTTGAGATTGACTGCGAAGGTGCAACACCATCAGCGGTCACTATCACCTACGACGGCGGAGCGGCTGCTGCGA
>Ga0209668_10001368_pt1 | contig 10418 bp, 9 predicted proteins | sample FrelakmetPLP11PL_FD_187150 | JGI IMG/M metagenome (GOLD analysis project Ga0209668, IMG submission 187150) | Freshwater lake sediment microbial communities from the University of Notre Dame, USA, for methane emissions studies - PLP11 PL (SPAdes)... | ecosystem: Environmental > Aquatic >... | reverse complement strand
AGAAATAAAGGTAATAAAACAAGACACCTCAAAAAATAATAAAAAAAACAAACTATTATGTAAACAATCACTTTATATCTTTTTTATTTTTACGTGAATTTTTAGAACTACTATTTACATTTAATTTGATTTCATTTAATTTTATTTCATTCACTTCTGTTATATTTAATTTTTCTTTTTTTTGAATATTTTTAGATATTTTTGTATTTACAGATTCTGTAATTTTTTCAGGTTCAGTTATAGATTTAATAACGGGTTTAGGTTCAGAATCATTTTCATGTCCAATCATCGACTGAATATATGATTGAGTTACAAAAGAATATAATAAAATGTGTACATTATCCAAATTAACATCATTATTTTCATCAAATATATAACTCATTTGTAAAGGTGTAAATTCAATAATGCCTATTTTTACCACATGGCTATTAGGTTTTACTAAATATACTGGACAAAATAAAACATTATATATTTTATTGCTGTTGTTAATATTACCAATACATATTTCTACATCTATACAAAATAAAGTGTGTTCGTATACATTAAAACTGGTATGTTTATCTAATAAATCTATTGTTTTATCTTCTTGATACTCTATAGTTTGTTTAATTTTTGAAAAAACCATATTATACAATTATATATTTTTTTACACGATATATCGTATTTAAGTATTTTACTATTTTTTTAGTTTTTAGTTTTTTTTTAATTACTTACCCTTACTCTTACACAAAAAAATCTATTTGGTATCAGCCCCACTAAATTTAATATACTCATCTAATGAACATTGTTTTTTGGTAGCTGTCTTTTTATATTTCATACATTGTTTTACTAATCTGTTATATTTATTTTGTGTTTTTTTCCTTCTATTAAATATCATCGACGGTTTATTACGTCTAATATTTTTAAGCATATCTTTCATATCCATTTTTTCATATTCCGCACACGGTTTGTAATTTAATCCTATCAAATAATTAGAACATGGTATATTAAAATGTTTATTCATTATTTCTAAAAATTCTTCTACCGTATGTTTACCATTCTTTTTTGCCCCAACACCACTATAATATATATATTCTACCATATATATTATACATAATTAAATCATATTGTATTCATTTATTTTTTTTATCATTTATCGTTATCTTTCTTTTATTTTATCTGATTTTTAAATTAAATCCATTATTTTGAAAATAGACTTGTTTGATAAACTTGGAAATTGTTTAGATTTGTATTTAGACAATTCAACCATGGTAGATTTATATTTATTATTTATTGTATTGGTTTTGTCATATATAATAAAAATATTTTCAACCATTTCATCCACAATACTGATATTATTTGACACAAGTATCAATTCTTGTATTTTTGAAAGTAATATATCTAATGTATTATGAATAATCGATATATCTATTATAGTATTCTTATTTAAATAAAACATAAATTTACCAAACGATTTACGTAATTCGTTGTTTGAATTATTTATACAATATTTATCATAATCTATATTTGGATCTACATACGTTATATCATTAAAAGATTGAATATATTTGTCATATTGTAAATGAAATCCTTCTAAAAATTGGTTATTATTGGTAATACATAGAGAGTATACATCCGCATATAATTTTGAATAAAAACTATTATGTAAAATAACCTCAAACATATTGTTATACAATAAAGAAATTTCATTTGATGATAATTTTTCAATAATATTTATAATTTTAGTAGCACAATCCACGTAGGTTTTGTCTGATATTTTATTTAATAATAGTCTTATTGTATTTACATAATTATCAGTGTCTACTTTTAAATTCGGATGATGTGGTGTCCTTTTACCAAACTCCAACGGTTTTGATATAGGGTTATTATATATTTTTTTAAATGATATCTGTTTAACCGGGTCTGGATTCATGTTAAGTTTAGTATGTAATTGTTTAAGAATATCAATGACCGGTAATGGAAGGATACATTCAAAACCATTTCTTTTTGTTTCTTCAAAATATTCATAACTATATGACATTGGTTTATTTAATATAATTATTATATATTTAAATATAATTACATAGAATTATAAAAAAATGCTAAATAATACAATTAATTCATGGGAAGATTTAAATATTTCTTCAGAATTATTACGTGGAATTTATAATTATGGGTTTGAAAAACCAAGTCCGATCCAATCCAAAGCGATTCTGCCTATATTAGAAAATAAAAGTATGATTGCTCAAGCCCAGTCCGGAACTGGTAAAACAGCAACGTTTTCAATTGGTGCGTTATCAATGATCAATTTAGACATTAATGAAGAACAAGCTATTATATTGGCACCAACCCGTGAGTTATCAAAACAAATTGAAGATGTGGTTTTACAATTGGGTTGTTTTATTAAAAATCTTAATACAAAACTATTAATTGGGGGTAATTCAATGTACCAAGATATTCAGTCATTACATAACAAAAAACCACATATTATCATTGGATGTCCTGGTAGAGTTTTAGACTTTATACAACATAAATATGTTAATATTAATAATATCCGATTAGTTATTTTAGATGAAGCTGATGAATTATTATCAAGCGGATTTCAAGAACAAATATACCATATTATTAAAAGTGTAAACATTACCACCCAAATATTGCTATTTAGCGCAACCATACCAACGCATTTATATCCCGTTGTTCAAAAACTATTTATTGAACCGCCTGTAGAAATATTAGTTAAACAAGAAGAACTTACTTTAGAAGGAATCAAACAATATTATATTGCGTTATATAACGATGAAGAAAAATTCGAAACATTGAAAAATCTCTATTCTACTATATGTGTCTCGCAATGTATTATTTATTGTAATAGCGTGAGACGGGTTATAAACTTATATAATCGTTTATCAGATGACGGGTTTTCAATTTCATGTATTCATGGAGAGATGGATAAAATAAATCGGGCAAAATCATTTAACGATTTTAGAATAGGTTCTACAAGAATATTAATATCATCCAATATTACAGCAAGAGGTATTGATATACAACAAGTTGGAATTATAATAAATTATGATATACCAAATGATGTTAGCAGTTATTTACATAGGATTGGGCGTAGTGGCCGGTGGGGACGTAAAGGGACTGGAATAAATTTTATAACTAAGTTTGATGTAAATAAGATGAAAGAAATTGAGAAATATTATGATACTGAAATTATAGAATTACCAAATAATTTTACAATAAGATAAATTCCTTTAATTATTCTAAATGTATTATTTATGTCACCCAATAATAAAAATAATACATTTAAGTTACCCATCTGTTATGATACACAAGTTTGTTCTTTATCTGATCAAATTCAAACCGATCTTGAATTAACAGAATGTATTAATACAACAGACAATGCTATCCAGGATGATAATAAATCAGTATATGATACTATTTTTAAGAATACAAATATTATTACTAATTCACACATTAAACAAATCGTTAAACAAATTACATCTACATATACAACAAATATTGATTATTTAAAAGATACCCAACAACTTATTCTTAAATATAATCCAATTGAACATGAATCTGTGGTTCATCATACCCAAGAAAGTGGGTCAATGACAATAACGGATATTACGGCATATGATTATAATTATGATAAATTAATTTCATTTACAAAAGAATTATTATTACCGAATGTTTTAAATAAATATGGATTAATTGATTATCACCATATACGTTTTCTAAATAATTATGAACATATTTTACAATTCTCGGCGTTATATACGATTTGTTCTCCAATTATTGCTTTAGCAACGCCATTTATAATACTCATCGTTCCATTCATATTGTTAAAAATACAATCAGTGGACATAAATTTTCAAACGTATATACAAATTCTTAAACAAATTGGGCATACTAATCCATTTATTAGGATGTTTACAGATTTTATGAATTGTTCAAATGAACAAAAAACATATCAAACCATTACAGTATTATTGTATTTATTCTCCATTTATCAGCAATGTATGAACTGTTGTTTATTTTACACAAATATTCAATTACTTAACAACTATTTAATAAATCTAAAAACATTTGTAAATTCTTCGTTATCCCATATGAGACATTATGTATCATTTACATATAAACTTACCACATACAACGCATTTAATATTGTATTGAGCAATAATATAAATGACCTATTAGATATTCAACATTTGTTAGAACCAATTACTATATTTAATCTTTCAGTAAATAAATTTTTCCAAATAGGATATATTTCAAAAGTGGCGTATATATTATACTCAACCAAACAAATCCAGGAAACCATTGATTACGCCATTCATTTCAACGCATATTATGAAATTTTTGAATCTATCGTTGGATTATACAAACAACAAAAAATACACGTTGCTAAATTTGTAAAAAATAAAAAACCAATTTTAAAGTTCAAAAAAATGTATTATCCTTCCTATCTTTGGACAGATAATTACGTATCAAATAATGTGAATTTACAAAAACATTTTATTATTACTGGACCAAATGCTTCCGGAAAAACCACGGTACTTAAATCTATTTTTATTAATACATTATTTACACAACAATTCGGCGTAGGATTTTACAGCACTGGAGTATTGACCCCATTTAAATATTTACATTGTTATTTAAATATACCGGATACAAATGGGCGTGATAGTTTGTTTCAAGCAGAGGCGCGTCGTTGTAAAGAAATTATAGACAATGTACAAAATAACAAAGATGGCAAACATTTTGCTATATTTGATGAACTTTATTCAGGTACAAATCCAGATGAAGCAGTATCTAGTTCATACGCAGTACTTAAATATATTACCACATTTCCAAATGTTAAATGGATATTAACTACACATTTTTATGATTTATGTAAATTACTTGATAAACAAAAGTCTATTCAAAATACACATATGGAAGTGACTGAGAATTTTAAATATACGTATTTATTAAAACCGAAAATGTCTAAGATTAAAGGCGCTCATAAAATATTAAAAGATATGGACTATCCCATTGAAGTTTTATCTAATAATACGTTTTCTTTGTAATATTATATTCATTTTATTATATAATAATATGTTTGGTTCTTCTATTTTTCTTTGTTTAGGAGTTTGTTTAGTTTTATTTGGAATTTTTGGATATTTAATTTCAGTTAAACTAACAGAACAAAATGAAAAAATTAAAAATATGGTTGATTTAATATATACTATTACTAATGATTTACAACTACTTAAATTACAACAACCCCAACAACCACATCCATCTACCACTTCAATCACAACTCAAACTACAACCCAGCAATTAGATAATTCTCAATCTTCCGTTAATTCTATTAATCATAATTTTATAGATAAATTACATACTGACTTATCTTGCCAACTATCTACGGTAGGTATATCAACCACGGAAATCAAAAAAATTGTTGTATCCGATTGTGAAAATTACTCATCTGATGATGATGATGATGAATCGGATGACTCTGATGAGGATGAGGATGATGAATCAGACTCTGATAATGCGGTAGAATACGAAGAAGGTAATGATGAAACTGAATACGATGAGGTCATTGATAATGTAGATAGTATATCATCATATATTTCTGAAAATGCTCCTTATAATCAACAAAAAGACGTACCTGATCATGTTGTTGAACAACCAATTACGGTTAATCTGGCAGATAGTGATTTTACTACTATTCATTTAGATTTAGAAGATATGTCGTCATTTAATAAGTCTACTGATTTATTGATAGATGAAACATCTAGTAATTCTGAAAAGTCAAATAACAAATCATTAGGATTATCAACAGCATCATCTGTAGAAAATACCAAAACAATTATAATAGATTTAACCAATGATAACCCAGATTATAACAAAATGTCTATAAAAGAATTAAGAAAAATAGCTATTGAGCGTAAGTTAATAGACGCGTCAAGTAAAGCTAAAAAATCAGATATTTTAAAATTATTATAATTTCTCTTTTTTTTATTAATTTCTCTTTTTGGTATTTCGCCTTTTGGTATTTCGCCTTTTGGTATTTCGCCTTTTGGTATTTTTTTTGGTTTTTGGTTTTCTCTTTTTTATGTGTTTTCTTTTGTATCCTAATCCAGCACCGGGCATACTATATATATCCATCTGAATAGGGGAGTCACCTACTATACCTTTAAAAAAATCCTCTAGTAGCTCTTCTTTGTTGTATATGGTGGGTCCCTCATAATCTGGATCAATATCGTCATCATTGTCGGGAGCCTCGTTATACTGGGTTAAAAAATTTAATTGATAATGCGTTAAATTATAAATTAAGTCATTAAAAATTATGGCGTTGGCGATTGTCTGAATTCTACCGATAGTTATTATACGATGTAGGTATTCATTATAAGTATTTATCCAAGTATCTCGAACAATGTCAAATGGTGCAATCCAGTTTCCCCCCCAGGCATTATAAATTCGAAATGTATTTTCATCGGTTCGTGTTATTGTAATATAATGATATTCGGTTGGAACATTAAATTTAAGATTCAAAACTTCATTTACTTGTAGTTCTTCTATGTTATGGGCACGTCGAATAATATAATGATGTCTTCTTAAAATCATGGAACATACATACGAGGCATACATACATTCTGTTTTATTTACCATAAATGGTGGAGAACACTCATAAATACGGGTTAATAACTGGTATGGAAGCAAACCTGCGGGATTACCCAGATTAATTATACAGTTATTAATACTATCTAATATTTCTGGAGTAATTGTAGATTGACAAATCTCTAAATTATACATATATATATATATAAATATAATATTCGAATATTATAAAGACATGTCTATATTAAGCATTGATATCGGTATAAAAAATTTAGCATTATGTATTTTGAATAAAAATAAAAAAATTATCTATTGGGAAGTGTTGAATATTAGTACGATAGATACTAAACCAACCGTAGATAAATTATGTTGTTCATATTGTAAAAATAATGCTAAATATAGTAAATTAGAGAATCATTATTGTATAAAACATTCAAAGCTACAAAAAGAATATTTTATACCGACGGGGGATTTAGTAAAAAAAAAAATAAATAAATATACACTAACCCAATTACAAGAAATCATGGATAAATATAAGATAGAATATGATAAAACTATAAACAAAAAGAAACATATTGAGGTATTGACTAATAAATTATTAGATGGCTTAGATGAAAAAAACGATAAAAAAATATCAGAATATAATTTGATAGATATATCACGTATACTTACAATAAAATTGGATAATGTGATAACCCCTTATTTATTAGAGATTACCGATGTTTTAATAGAAAACCAAATATCTCCGATTGCGAATAGGATGAAATCGATTCAATCAATGGTTACGCAATATTTGGTAATGAGATGTAATCCAAATACAAATATAAAATATGTATCTGCCATGAATAAATTGAAAGGTATTACGACAACCAGTTATACAGAACGTAAAAAAGTAGGTATTGAAAAGTGTAAAGAGCTATTAGTTTCATCGGATGACGTAAATACAGAATGGTTAGAATATTTCAATAAACATAAGAAGAAGGATGATTTATCTGATTGTTATATACAATGTATGTGGTATATGAATAAAAATGTATAATTCGTATAACTTAAAATTATAACTTCTTATAAAAATATAAATGGATGATATAATTGAGATTTCGGAAATAAATACGACGACGACTCCCAATTTTAAATCTAGTAATTTTGGAGGAGGAATAGAATTGTTAATGAATGATAAAGTGAAAGATTCCAAGAATTCTAAATCATCATCATTAGGAGATGATTTAGATGATATTTCGAAATTAGAGTTAGAATTAAATGAGCTAACACAGATTGATTCTATAGGGATTGGTGGTGGAAGTGCCGGGAATACTCCAAGAACCGGAACCGATCATAATACAAAATCATTTAGTAATATAAAATTAAATACTGGTAGTGAATATATATCATCATCTCAACCAACTCAAACCATAAATATAAACAGCACATTAGGAGATGCTACATCTGATACGAGTTATGCCGATAATAAAACATGGGATGGTTATTCTAAATTAAATACTCAGGTAAATCCAGATAAGGTATTTACAAGTCCTGAAAGTAATATGACAAAAGAAGAATTAATGCGTGAAAAATTTAAAATACTAAAAAAGATAGAATCCCTAGAACGAAAAGGAGTAGAGTTTTCAAAGAAGTATAACATGGAAAATACTTTATCGGAAATGACTGGGGAATATGAGACAATTATGGAGGAAAGGTCAAAACATAGTTCCATCAAGTTTCAGGGTAATATGATGTTGGCATTAGTAAACGGAGTTGAATATTTAAATGGTAAGTTAGATTATTTGGATATAAAATTGGATGGATGGAGTGAACAAGTAAATGATAATTTAACGGAATATGATGATATTTTTGGTGAATTGTATGATTTATATAAAGACAAGGCATCTGTATCGCCCTGGATTCGGTTAATGTTTCAATTAGGTGGTAGTGCTTTTATGGTTCATTTGACAAATACGATGTTTAAATCCGCCGTTCCAAGTATGGATGATATTTTTCGTCAAAATCCAGATTTAATGAAATCATTTCAAACCGCTGCCGTAAATACAATGGGTCAATCAAGTCCAGGTTTTGCTGGATTTATGAATGGAGTGATGAATGGAAATTTAGGAACCAATAATAACACAAATACTCAAAATTATGATGAATATATAAGTCGAACTCGTGGAGGAAACAACAATTATGGGCCATCAAATTCAATGAATAATAATATGGGTGGTGGCGGTAGCGGTGGCAGTGGCAGTGGCAGTGGCGGTGGAGGACGCTCATCACAAAATAGTTCAGATAGACCTTCTGTAAGACCTGACATGAAAGGTCCAGATGATATAAATGATATTTTATCTAGATTAAAACCTAAAAATACTGGATTTCAACAACAACAACAGCAACAACAACAGCAATCACAAGTAAATAATAAAAAGCCAGAACAACAACAACAACCAACAACTCCAACAAATTTAAATGATAGTAGTACAATAAGTTTAAGTGAATTAACGGATCTTCAGGATGGAAATATTCCAAAACGAAGTAAACGAAAACCAAAATCTGATAAAAACACAATTAGCATTTCGTTATAAGTAGACGAGATAATTCGCATTTTTACATTACATAATTATTAAAATTGATTTAATATTATAATAATATCATACTATAATATTAAAATGTCATCAATGTCTTCAAAAATCGTGGGTATTCAATTCAGTATTTTGCCTCCAGCCGATATCCGAAATGGCGTTGCGCAAATCACCAGTAGAGATACATATGTATCCAATAAACCAGTATTAAACGGGTTATTTGATCCAAGAATGGGCGTATTGGAACACGGATATATTTGCCCCACTGATGGGCTTGATTATATGAAAACCCCAGGTTACCACGGATATTTAGAAATAGCAAAACCCGTATTTTATATACAATATTTAACCACTGTAATTAAAATATTAAAATGTGTTTGTTTTAGATGTAGTAACCTATTAATCAATAAAAAATTACACGAACATTCTTTAAAAATGTTGCCAATCGATCGATGGAAATATGTATCCTCATTAAAAGAATCTCGTTGCCCTTCGTGTGATTGTTTAGTCCCAATAAAAATCATAAAAGCAAAGAACGAGGTGGCCACCATACACGCAGAATGGAAAAATACACAAGGCGAAGAAAACATCGTTGTTAAATGTACTCCTGAAATCGTATTGAAAATTTTTAAAAGAATTAGTGATGATGATATATTATTTATGGGATTTAGTCCTATATGGTCTAGACCAGAATGGATGATATGCCAAGTATTATTGATTCCTCCTCCTTCTGTAAGACCATCCGTACGGAATGATTCCCAACAACGCAGTGAAGATGATTTAACCCATATATTAGTCAACATCGTAAAAACCAATAAAACCATATTAGATAAATTAAAAAGTAATGCTACTGAAAACGTCATTGACGATTGGGTAAATGTGTTAACTTATTATATTTGTACACAAATAAATAATAAATTACCAGGAGTGCCTCCATTAATTCAACGTTCAGGAAGACCACTCAAATCCATCGGAGAAAGAATGAATGGTAAAACAGGTAGAATGCGTGGAAATCTAATGGCCAAACGCGTAGATTTTAGCGCTAGAACCGTCATCGGCGCAGAACCCAATATATCTATACAAGAATTAGGAGTTCCTATACGTATTGCTAAAAATATTACTAAACCAATTTATGTAAATAAAAGAAACTACGATTTCTGTATGAAATTAGTTCAAAATGGACCAGAAATACATCCAGGAGCAAAAACAGTAGATAAAAAGAATGGAGTAAGTTACAATTTACGATATATT
>Ga0209668_10001367_pt1 | contig 10419 bp, 8 predicted proteins | sample FrelakmetPLP11PL_FD_187150 | JGI IMG/M metagenome (GOLD analysis project Ga0209668, IMG submission 187150) | Freshwater lake sediment microbial communities from the University of Notre Dame, USA, for methane emissions studies - PLP11 PL (SPAdes)... | ecosystem: Environmental > Aquatic >... | reverse complement strand
GATGGCGCCGCGCCTCGGCGTCACGCTGCACGTCGCTCCAGCCGAGGAGCGGCGCCATCCGCGCTGCAATCGTCGGCGCCGCCGCGCGCGCCGCCGCGCGATCGAGCCACAGCGCGCTCCGCCGCCACACCATGTCGCCGACGCCGCGGGCGAACTCGTGATGCACGGCGTACGCGACGTCGGCCTCGCCCGGCGGAATCGGCTCCGCGCCGACGGCCGCGCGCGCCGGCTCGTCCGGCCGCGCGGGCAGCGGCGCCGTGGCGGTGTCGCAGGGGCGCGTCCGGCCCGTGGCGTCGAGTCGCGCGACCACGAGGTCGACGACGCGCCCGGCGAGGGCGCGCGCGGTCGTGTACTTGCCGCCGGTCATGGACAGCAGCCCGTCGTCATCGACGATGCGCGCCTCGCGCGGGCTCCGCCAGGGCAGGCGGAACGCGACGCCACCGCCTGCTGCTTCCTGCGGCGCGACGGCGAGGGGCCGCAGGCCGGCGAAGGCGCGCAACGGGGGCCCGCCGTGACCGGGCCAGCGGCGCTCGATCTCGGCGCGGAGATAGCTCACGTCGTCGGCGGTCGCGTGCACGCGATCCGGATCGCCGGAATCATCGACGTCGGTCGTGCCCACGAGCGAGCGCGTCCCGTAGGGCAGGACGAAGAACACGCGGCGATCGGCGGCGAACAGCAGGAGGGCGCGCTCGCGCGTCAGCGCGGGCACGACGATGTGCGTCCCGCGCGTGGGGCGGATGGTGGGGCCCGCGCCTGCGCCCGCACCGCGGATCGCCTCGCGCCGACGCACCTCGTCGACCCACGGCCCCGCGGCGTTCACCGCCTGGCGCGCGCGGATCTCCTCCCCGTCGCGCGTCCGCATGCTCCAGCCGTTTCCCTGGCCCAGGAACTCCGTGATCGCGCAACGGGTCCGGATCACCGCCCCGTGCGCCGCCGCGTCGACCGCGTTGGCGATCACCAGCCGCGCGTCGTCCATCTGCGCGTCGTAGTACAGGGCCGCGCCCGCCAGCCGCGCTGCCGGCAGGCCGGGCTCGAGCGCGAGCGCCTCGTCGCGGGTCAGCAGGCGATGGCGGGGCAGCGCCGCAGCCGCGTCGGCGCCGGCGCGCGCGGCCAGGCGATCGTAGAGCGAGAGCCCGACGCGCAGCATCCACGCCGGTCGCGCGTTCGGGGCGTCGCGCTCGATCGGCAGGAGGAACGGCAGCGGCCGCACGAGATGCGGCGCGGTGCGCAGCAGGATCGCGCGTTCGGCCAGCGCCTCGCGCACGAGCGCGAACTGCCCGGTCTCGAGGTAACGGAGCCCGCCGTGGACCAGCTTCGACGAACGGGAGGACGTGCCGGAGGCGAGGTCGTCCTTTTCGCACAGGACGACGGAGAGTCCGCGCCGGGCAGCGTCGCGCGCGACGCAGGCGCCGTGGATGCCGCCGCCGATCACGAGCAGGTCGACGGGGGCGTCCATGGCGGGTGGCCTTCGGGCGATCAGTTTAGAAGTGGAGCTTCTCGAACCAGCGCTCGCCGCGCAGGACGAGCCAGCTCGCGATCGCGCCCAGCAGGAACCCGGTGAGGACATCGGTCGGGTAATGGCGGCCGAGGTAGATGCGCGACAGGCCGATCAGGATCGCCAGGCCCCACGCGAACCAGCCGAGGCGCCCATGGCGCTTCGACACGAGCACGGCGACGGCGGCCGCGCCGGTGGCGTGCTGCGAGGGGAACGAGGAGTTCTTCCGGTCCTGGCCGCCCGAGGGGCGCTCGCGGTTGACGATCCACTTGGTCGCCTGCGAGATCCCGCCCGAGCCGATCAGGCTCACCGCGGCGAGCTTGGCCGTGACCTGGGCCGTCGGCGTGCCGAAGAAAGCGAAGAACGCCAGCCCGTAGAGGCCGCTCTTGGTCTCGCCGATCTTGCTGGCGGTCGCCATCGTCTTGTCGAGCCAGGGCGCGCGGTAGGTGTCGTGGATGGCGTGGTAGGCGGCGATGTCGATCCGCTGCCCCTCGGTCGTGAGCAGGCCCCAGAGGTCGCCGGCGAAGATCGCCACGATGAGCAGACCGGTCAGGACCGGGCGCAGGGGACTAGTCCTCCTCGACGCGGATCACGGCGACCGGGCAGTCGATCACGGCCTGGCGGATCGCCTCTTCGTGCTCCTCGAGGTCGGCCTCGGAACGCACGAAGCAGTTGTCGTCCTCGATCACGAACGACTCCGGGCTGATCTCGACGCACACGTTGCAGAGGATGCAGCCATCCTCGATCCAGACCCGGCTCAGGGCCATCTGCGGGGCTCCCATCGTGATCCTCCGAAACGCAAAAGCCGGGAGCGGAAGCCCCGGCCGCACAACCATGATGCGAGCCTGTGGCGCGGCTTGCAAGCGGATTCCCGCCGCCGCATGATGCGCGGCATGGCCCCGCACGCGCATCCCGCCTCGCGCCGCACGCTCACGATCGTGCTCGCCCTGAACGCCCTCACGTTCCTGGTCGAGCTGGGCGTCGGCTGGTGGACGAACAGCCTCGCGCTGCTCTCCGACGCCGGCCACATGCTGGGCGACGTCGGCGCCATCGCGCTGTCGCTGGCCGCGGCGACGATCGCGGCGCGTCCGCCCGTGGCGGACAAGACGTTCGGCTGGTGGCGCAGCGAGATCCTCGCCGCACTCGCCAACGGCGTGACGCTATTCGTGATCGCCGCGCTGGTCGCCGCCGAGGCGGTGCGCCGCCTCGGCGCGCCGCCGGCCGTGCCCGGGGCGACGGTCGCCTGGGTCGCCGCGTTCGGCCTGTTGATCAACACCATCTCCGTCGCCGCGCTGGCGGCCGGGCGCAAGCACGACCTCAACCTGCGGGGCGCGTTCCTGCACGCGATGTCGGACGCGCTGGGTTCGATCGGGGCCCTCGTCGCGGGCATCCTGATCGCGACGCGCGGCTGGGCGATCGCCGACCCGCTGGCCAGCCTGTTCATCGCGGTCCTGGTCGCGGTGGCGGGGTGGGGCCTGTTGCGCGACACTCTGCACGTCCTCATGGAGGGCGCGCCGGCCTCGATTCGCGTCGACCGGCTGCGCGCTGCGCTCGAGGCCTCGCCGGGCGTCATGGCTGTCCACGACCTGCACGTCTGGAGCGTGACCTCGCGCTTTCCGGCCGTGTCGGCCCACGTGGTCGCCGACCCCGCGCTCTCCCTGGCCGAGGGTCAGCTGATGCTCGATCGGCTGCGGGGGATCCTGCGCGAGGAGTTCGGGGTGCGGCACGCGACCCTGCAGCTCGAGACCGAGACGGCCGAGGGCTGCGACCCCTGCGGGGAGCCGGTCGGAACGCCGGCTCCGGAACTGCGGGCCGGGGCCTGATCCGGGTTCGGCCTCGTGCTGGCGCATCCGCTCGTGCTCCTGCTGGCGGGCGGCTCTTCTGCGAAGGTATGCTCCCCGCTTGGGACGCCGACTTTCGGCAGCAGGGTCGTCGCAGAGGGCAATCGTCAGTCGACGCCCCGACCAGGATAGCCACGTTGCCCCCCAGGCTCTCGGCGCGAGGACATTCGTGAAGGCACGCCGGAGACTCGTACCTTCACGGAAGGCGGTCGGAGCCGAGCCCGCTGCCCCAGGACCGAAGCTCGCCATCCCTTCCCGGTTGCCGGCAGCCGTGGTCGCGGTGGGTGGGCTTGCGCTGCTCGCGTTCCAACTCCTCGTCCACCACACGCCGTTCTATGGCGTCGAGACGGACCTCCTCGGCGACCTCATTCCCGCGGCGCGGGCTCTGCGCGCGGGGCATATCGATGCTGCCCACTTCGAGTTCAAGGGGCCCGGCTACCCCGTGCTCCTGGCTGCCGCCGGGGCTCTGGTGGGCGACGACTGGATGGGCGCGCGCGTTCTCAATGTGATCGGTGCGGCGCTTGGGGCCTGGTTCGTCTATCGCGTTGCATCGCGGTTCCTGGGGCCTGCATCAGGCCTGTTCGTGCTGTGCGGGTTATTTCTCAATCCCGTCTGGGTTCTGGCGGGAGTCGAGGCAGGAACCGACATGCCCTCCTTTGCGCTCTCGATGTGCGCGACGGACATGGTGCTACGGGCCCGCCGCCCGAGGTCCTGGGGGGCCGCCGGATTCGTTGCTGCGAGCGCAATCCTCACTCGGTACAACGCAGTCTCCCTGGTGCCCGCGGCACTGGTGACTCTCATCGTTGCGATGCGCGGCCGGAGTCTGCCCGTTGCCGAACCGAGGGACGATTTCCCACGCGAACGAACCTGGCGCACCGCGCTGTCCGGTCTCGCGCCGTACATGGTCGGGCTCGCGCTTCCCCTGGCCGCGTGGGCGCTCGCGGGGTGGATCGCGACGGGCGCGGCCCTGCAGAGTCGCAACTACCTGAACGTAGCCTTCCAGATCTATGGCCGCGGTGGGACGTGGGATGAGTTCTGGCTGGATGCCGGTCTTCGTTTCCATTCGCTGTTCGACGTCCTGGCATTCGATCCGCGGCGTGTGGCGGTGCTGCTGGGTCGCAACGCCGCGTTGCGCTGGATCGACGATCTCCGGCAGTTGGTGCCGGTCTGGATCGGGGTTCCGGCGCTACTCGGCATGCTCTTCGTGTGGCCGAGACGGAGGGGAGTCATCCCAATTGGCGCCCACTTCGCCTTCGCCTACCTGGTCCTCACCACCGTGTTCTACAACACCAGATTCTTCCTCTACCTGGTGCCCTTCTACCTGATGGGTGCGGCGGCCCTCATCTTCGAGGTTCCCATCGCCCGGCCGGGTGGCACGGGCAAGTCGAGAACCGGAGGCCGCGCAATTCCAGTCGCCCTCCGGGTCGCGGTTGCCACGATCCTGCTTCTCGGCTCGGGTGTCGTGATGTGGGCACGGGTACGGGCGCAGCTTGCCCATGAGCCCCTCGAGGTGCGGGTGGCCGCCGAGACGCTCCGTCGCATCGCGCCTCACGGGGGGCGGATCATGGCGCGCAAGCCACACGTCGCCTACTTTGCCGGAATGGACCTGGTCCCGCTGCCGCAGGTGGACACCTTCATGGATCTGTTCACAGCGGCGCGCGCGACACGCGCGGACTACCTGTTCTATTCCGGAATCGAAGCCGACCTGCGAAGTCAGTTCTGGTTGCTCGAAGTCAAAGGAATCCAGCTGCCGGGACTCGAGGTGATCGAGTCACGAGTGCTCGCCCCGTACCAGTACTACACCCTGTACCGCTTCACTTCCGGGGTATCCGATACTGCCGCCCTCCTTCAGGGCCTGAGTTGGAACGTAGCCGCAATTGCCCGGGCATACCCGAACGACATGCGCGCCCAGGCGCAGCTCGGGGCCCTCCTGCTCCGCATGGGGCAGCCCTCGCAGGCGATTCCCCATCTCACCGTCGTGGCGCAGCGGGATCCGGGCAATCTCCAGGTGCTGGGTTGGCGGGCCCGCGCCTACTTCGAAGTGGGTGACGACGGGAATGCCGCGCGCGATTGCGAACGGATCAGCGCAGCGCCCAGGTCACCCGCGAGCAGCCATCGGCTGCTTGGCCTGATTCGGGTGGCACAGGGCCGGCTGCCCGAGGCGCGGGTGTCGTGGCAGCGCGCGATCGAACGCGACCCGACAGGCCCGGAACTGTACTTCGAGCTGGCGGCGGTGGAGCAGGCGCTCGACCACCCACAGGCTGCCCGGGAGGCGTTCGACAAGTGCGCGACCCTCGCTCCCGATCGTGCGGCGGAAAGACGCGAGAGACTCTCCACAATCGCGCCCGGGAGTTCGCCGCGAGACGTGTTCCTGCTGCTTCGCACGAGCGCCTCGATGGGGCTGTCGCGCCCCTGATCGTGCTTCCCCTGGTCGGGGTTGTTCCCGCGCCCACCTCCCATCGGCTGCCGGCGCCGGCCAGGGCCGCCGGCCGCGCGGCGGGAGTGGGCACCGGGCGCCCCCAACAGGATCTGAACCTCTTGCCGACTCTCGGTTTGCAGTTTCTGTGTTCCAAAAAGGAACACATTTCCCAAGATCAGATCCAGCCTTGTACCCAATTTCACAAGCACAACCCACTGTGATATGGCATCTTAGGTAGGAGCCAGCGGCATCGTTTCGGACATGGCGCTCGCCCTGCCCGATTGCCACACGTTGCCGCATCGCGCCGCGCCAGGTCCCATGGCGGCGCACGGAGACGACACCGCTGGCCATTCCGCAGCGCCGAACAACACCGATCACCGAAGCAACGAGGAGGAGTACCCCATGAACGTGAAGCCGCTGGCCGACCGTCTGCTCGTCAAGCGCGTGGATGAGGCCGAGTCGAAGAAGGGCGGGATCATCATCCCCGACACCGCCAAGGAGAAGCCGCTCCACGCCGAGGTCGTCGCCGTCGGGCCGGGCCGCATCACCGACGAGGGCAAGCGCCTGACCATGGACGTCAAGAAGGGCGACAAGATCCTCATCGGCAAGTACTCGGGCACCGAGGTCAAGATCGAGGGCGACGAGTTCGTGATCCTGCGCGAGGACGACGTCCTGGCCGTGATCGGCTAGTCCACACGGTTCGCGCACACACCCAGGGATCCCGCACTCTTCCAACCGACTCAGGGAGGTTCTTCCATGGCTGCAAAGCAGTTGCTGTTCAGTGACGAGGCCCGCAAGGCCATTCTCGAGGGTGTCGAAACCCTCGCCAAGGCCGTCAAGGTCACGCTCGGACCGCGCGGTCGCAACGTCGTGATCGACAAGAAGTGGGGCTCGCCGACGGTCACCAAGGACGGCGTCACCGTCGCCAAGGAGATCGAGCTCGAGGGCGCCTACCAGAACATGGGCGCGCAGATGGTCCGCGAAGTCGCCTCGAAGACCTCGGACATCGCCGGCGACGGCACGACCACGGCGACGGTCCTCGCCGAGGCGATCTACCGCGAAGGCCTGAAGAACGTCACCTCCGGCTCGACGCCGATCGCGATCAAGCGCGGCATCGACAAGGCGGTCGAGACGGTCGTCGGCGAGCTCCGGAAGATCTCGAAGACGGTCAAGGACAACAAGGAGATCGAGCAGATCGCGACGATCTCGGCCAACTCGGACACTTCGATCGGCAAGATCATCGCCGAGGCGATGGAGAAGGTCGGCAAGGACGGCACGATCACGGTCGAGGAAGCCAAGTCGATCGAGACCACGCTCGACATCGTCGAGGGCATGCAGTTCGACAAGGGCTACGTGTCGCCGTACTTCGTGACCGACAAGGAAGGCATGGAGGTCTCGCTCGAAGACGCCTCCATCCTCCTCTACGACAAGAAGCTCTCCAACATGAAGGACCTGCTGCCCCTGCTCGAGAAGATCGCGCAGCGCGGCAAGCCGCTCCTCATCGTGGCCGAGGACGTCGAGGGCGAGGCGCTTGCCACCCTGGTCGTCAACAAGCTGCGTGGGACGCTGCAGGTCGCGGCCGTCAAGGCCCCGGGCTTCGGTGACCGTCGCAAGGCCATGATGGAGGACATCGCCATCCTGACCGGCGGCAAGGTCGTGTCCGAGGACATCGGCATCAAGCTCGAGAACGTCAAGCTCGAGGATCTCGGCCGGGCCAAGCGCATCACGATCGACAAGGAGAACACGACGATCGTCGAGGGCGGCGGCAAGAAGCCGGAGATCCAGGGTCGCGTGGCGCAGATCCGCCGCGAGATCGAGGAGACGACCTCGGACTACGATCGCGAGAAGCTGCAGGAGCGCCTCGCCAAGCTCGCCGGCGGCGTTGCTGTCGTCAACGTCGGCGCGGCGACCGAGACCGAAATGAAGGAGAAGAAGGCCCGCGTCGAGGACGCGCTGCACGCCACGCGTGCCGCCGTCGAAGAGGGCATCGTGCCGGGTGGCGGCATCGCCTACATCCGCGCGCTGCCGGCCCTCGAGAAGCTGATGGCCGAGGTCACGGGTGACGAGCTCGTCGGCATCAACATCGTGCGCCGCGCGCTCGAGGAGCCCCTCCGCCAGATCGTGAACAACGCCGGCCTCGAAGGTTCGGTCGTCGTCGAGCGCGTGAAGAAGGAGAAGAAGTTCGTCGGCTTCAACGCGGACACGGAAGAGTACGTGGACATGTTCGAAGCCGGCATCATCGATCCGACCAAGGTGAGCCGCTCGGCGCTGCAGCACGCGGCGTCGGTTGCGGGCCTGCTCCTCACGACCGAGGCGCTGATCACCGAGATTCCGGAGCGCAAGAAGTCGGCGCCGGCCGGTCCGGGCGGCGGCGGCTACGGCGAGGACTTCTAGGCCCACGCGGAAAGAGGCATCATGCGCCCCGGGGGGTTCGCTCCCCGGGGCGTCGTGTTTTCAGGATGGGAAGAGGAGAGTCGATGAAGCGTGCGCTGGGGCTGCTGTTCGTCTTCCTGCTGGGCGCGGTGCTCGGCGGGTGGTTCTTCGCCGGGACGAAGTGGCGGCCGTTCCTCGTGCCGGCGGGATCGGGCCGCACGCTCGACCGCGAGGAGCTGCTCGGCCTGATCGGCTCGATCACCGTGCGCCGCGCGCCGCAGGCCCTGCCCGACGTCCTCATGACGACGCGCTACTCGGTCGCCTTCGTCTCCCCGTGGCCCGAGGCGCGCACGCACATCGTCATCGTGCCGCGCCGCGACATCAAGGACCTCGCCGACCTGCGCAAGGGCGACGAGCCCTACCTCATCGACGCGGTGGCCGTGGCCGGGCGCCTGGCGCGTCTGCGCGGGCTCAAGCACTGGCAGTTCTTCACCCGCGGTCCCGGCGAGCAGACCGTGCGCTACCTGCACTTTCACCTGGTTTCGAACGAGAAGCCCGACTCGCTTTGAGCGCCGCCGCCCTCGTCAGTTGCGGACGGAGCGCACGATGATCGTCGCCTGCATCGCGGCGACGAGCACCTCGGCGCCGTCGTCGTCGATCCCGAAGACATCGGCCCGGCAGGCCGTCAGCGTGCGCCCGGCGCGGAGGACCCGCCCGCGGGCCACGAAGCGCGGCGCGCGGGCGGGGGCCAGCAGGTTGATCTTGAACTCGACGGCGAGCACGTCGCACCCGGCGGGCGCCAGGCTGAACGCGGCGTAGCCGCACGCCGAATCGGCGATCGCGGCGAGCACGCCGGCGTGCACGAAGCCGTTCTGCTGCACGAGGTCGGGCCGTGCGGCGAAAGCCAGGTCGACCTCGCCGGGGGCGACGTGCGACAGGCTCGCCCCCAGCGTGGTCATGAACTCCTGGCGCCCCAGGCTCGCGCGGACGGCGGCCGCGAAGTCGGGGTTCGCCGCGACGAACGTCAGCGCGCGCCTCCCGGCAGGTAGAGGACCTTGCGCGACACGTCGGCCGCGCCGCCCACGACGCGCACGAAGTAGACGCCCGATGGCGCCCGTCCGCCCGCATCCTGCCTTCCGTCCCACGCCAGGTCGTACACGCCCGCCGCCGCTGCGCTCTCGCGCAGCAGCGTCGCGACGCGCCGGCCGTTCGCGGTGAACACCGCGACGTCGATCGCGCCGGCCGTCGGCACCGTGAGCGCGAACGCCGTCGAGGCGGTGAAAGGATTGGGCCGCGCCGCCGACAGCGCGATGCCGCTCGTGCCGCTCGCGAGCGCGAGGCGCGGCCACGCGTTCGGCGTCGAGAGCCCGACGCCGTCGCCAGCCGCGAAATCGTGCGCGGCGACGGAGAGCTCGCCGCCGGGCGCCGCGCCCGCGCGCAGCCTGAAGCGCAGGATCGCACGCGTCTCACCGCCGGTCGCGAGCGCGATCGGCCGGCCGGCTGCGTCGAGTCCCGTGAGGTCGAGGATCGCCAGCCTTGCCCGGCCGTCACTCGCATCGTGGAACGTCCACCATGATGCCGGGGCATCGGCGAACGTCACGTCGAGCAGCTCGTAGCGCGCGTCGGGATACGCGACGTCGAGCCGCGCGGCGGCGACCGTGCTCATGCCGCCCAGGTACAGCGGCACGTCGATCACGCCGTCGGGCGCCGCCTGCGGCACGCCGAAGCGGGCCACGATCTCGGGCGCGTCGCGCATGCCGGCCGTCGAGTCCGGCGGCATGCCGCCACCGAGCATCGAGCGCACGCAGCAGAACACGTCGTCGAGATCGAAGTCGCCGCTGCGGTCGCAGTCGAGCACGCCGCTCGCGGAATCGGGGCAGGCCAGGCGCACGTTCGGCGGCGGATTGAGGCAGTTGACCATGAGAACCAGGTCGCGCACGTCCGAATGGCCGTCCGCGTTCGCGTCGCAATGCGCTGCGCGGCACAGCGTGGCGACGTTCGGGCCCGGGTAGATCGCGAGCGTCGGGCAGCCGGGGACGCCGATGCCGTTCACGTCGGAGACCAGGAGATCGATCGCGGCGAGATGGACGACGTCGGGCGTGACCACGTCGAGCAGGTCGTTGTGCTGCACGACGACGAGCAGGAACGGCGTGGGCCGACCGTCGATCGAGCCCGGGATTGGCGCGGCGCCGGGGCCGGCAAGACGATGATGATGCTCGGGCTGACGGGCACGCGTGCGCAGGCCGACGACGCGTGGCGCCAGGCCTCCGGCGTCCTCAGGTCGCACGGTG
>Ga0209668_10001366_pt1 | contig 10422 bp, 10 predicted proteins | sample FrelakmetPLP11PL_FD_187150 | JGI IMG/M metagenome (GOLD analysis project Ga0209668, IMG submission 187150) | Freshwater lake sediment microbial communities from the University of Notre Dame, USA, for methane emissions studies - PLP11 PL (SPAdes)... | ecosystem: Environmental > Aquatic >... | reverse complement strand
CTCATAGATCTCTTTGAGCATGTAGTGCGGGAATCCGCCTTTTTTAGTGTCTTCCTGTGACCAGTCTATTAATTCAACAGGCCGAGTGACCGGCTTACCATCGTGAAAAATCTCTGCCCCCGCATAAGATAAACTGGCAATATCTCCATCTTCCAGATACACTGCCCGTTCGGTGTAATCAAGGATTGGCATCATATCGGATGCGGCAAAAAATTCCACATCCCCCATCCCAAGGACAAGGGGGCTTGCATACCGGGCAGCAATAATCCGGTCTTCACCAGCAGCGATTACAACAATGCATAGGATCCTGTCAATCTGGGAACGATCTTCTGGACTGCTGCAAGGAGATCCTTCTCAAGTGCATATACCTCTTCGATAAGATGTGCTACAACTTCAGTATCTGTTTCAGAGCGGAATATGTGGCCTTTTGCGATGAGCTCCCGTTTGAGCTCTGCATAATTTTCGATAATCCCATTGTGAACTACTGCAATTTGGTTGGAACAGTCCATATGCGGGTGGGCATTAACATCACTTGGAACGCCATGCGTTGCCCAGCGCGTATGTCCTATCCCGATCTTTCCTTTGAGGTTCACCGCTGAGCTTGATGAATCGGAAATCCGTCCCTGGTGTTTGTCCAGCTCAATACCCCCGCCGATAGTGGCAACGCCGAACGAATCATAACCCCGGTATTCCAGTTTCTTGAGCCCTTCCACAATAATCGGGGCAGCTTGCCTTCTCCCGATATAACCCACGATGCCGCACACTTTATATCACCGTTGATTCATCGGGAAGAATTCGAGAGATAATGTGGTTCCCACCCTCAATTGTAACATTATTCCCCACAATGCAGTTTTTGAATATGGTGAAAGGTCCTGATGTGACCTGATCGCCGAGCACAGCTCCAAATTCCGGTTTTATGACCATACCCTCGATATTCATCAGTTTTGCCGATACCGACGTAGTAATGTGGTCCGCAAGCCGGCACCCCTGCCCCGTCACTGTATCAATGATTCGTGAGTGAGAACCGATTGTTGTGTCATCCATAACAATCGAGTTTCCAATGAACGTAAAAGGCTCAACCTTCACCCGTGAACCAAGACTCGTATTGGGCATGATGCAACAATTGGGGCCAATCTCGCAGTCATCCCCGATGATGACCGGCCCGGATAGTATGCTATTGGGGCCGATCGTGGTACCTTTCCCTATCCTTACGGTCCCTTGGATGATGGTCTGCCTGCTTGAAGAACCTTCACGGACTTCGGGTAGACCTTTTAACAGATGCTTATTCATTTTCAGGAGGTCCCATGGGTAAATGGCATCCTGCCAGTCATCTGCTATGACTGCATGCAGATGTTCTCCTGAAGCGAGCATTGAGGAGACAGCATCGGTGATATCGTTTTCACGAATATACGAAAAAAAGTCTTTTGTCAGTGAATAAATGCCAGTGCTCACCATGAAACTTGGTGAATGCTCCGGTTTTTCAATAATCCGGGTCACGAGTCCGTCTTTTAAGAGCACCACGCCAAAGTTTGACGGACTTGGATGTTCTTTTACCAGCATTGCATTTTTAATTTCTTTGATCCTCCCGATTGATTGAGAATCAATATAATTATCTCCTGACAGGAGAAGGAAATCACCGGAAATGAGTGATTCAGCACACTTGAGTGCGTGTGCAGTACCAAGCTGTTTGTTCTGGATTACTACTGAAATGGGCACATCGAGCTGATTTAAAAACCGTGTGACCTGTTCTTTCCTATAGCCAACAACAACTATGATATCGCGAATCCCGTTTTTCAACAATGCTTCGATCACGTATTCGATGATCGGGCGGTTTGCTACCGGAAGTAGCGCTTTGGGTCTGCCTCTAGTTAATGGACGGACCCGTTTTCCTTCTCCTGCTGCTAATATGACTGCCTGCATTCTTTCACCTAACGGATAATTGCATTCTCCCCTATGCATCCGGCAACGTACGAGTTGGGCGCAAACCGTGCGTTACTGCCGACCATTGTCCCGACATTGATAGAGCAGTTGATCCCGAACTGGACACCATCTCCAATAATGGCACCGAATTTTTTCCTTCGCGTATCTTTTCCACAGACTCTGATATTGGCGTGGTCATGCCGCAAATTTGCGATTTTAGTACCTGCACCAAAATTACATTCTGAACCAATTATTGAATCTCCGATGTAGTTGAAGTGCGGGATCTTCGTACCTTTCATGATGATAGAGTTTTTAAGTTCAGAACAGTGTCCGATATGACAATCGTCATCAATACTGGTTGCCCCACGGATAAAGGCATGCGGGCCAATACGGCAATTCTTTCCTATGATGCACGGCCCTTCGATATAGGTTCCGGATTTCACCACACTCCCTTCCCCAACAATAACGGTACCTTGCATGGATACCCCTTCTTCCACCGTCCCCCTGATGTCAGTTGACAGTGACTTCATGAGCGTTATGTTTGCATCAAGCATATCCCAGGGGTTCCCGACATCCATCCAGTATGATAACCGGTGTGCAGTCAACTTTTTTTCTGCAATATATTCGAAAAGAGCATCAGTGAGTTCAAGTTCCCCCCGGCTCGAAGTCTGAACTCTATCGACAGCATCGAAAATATCGGGTGAGAAAAGATAAGCTCCGGCATTGATCATACTGGACTGTGGATGTTTCGACTTTTCCTCAAGTCCGGTTACAAGGTTATTTTCCACCATAACCACCCCGTAATCCCCCGGGTGGTCGGTGGTGCTGATGCTCATGCATGGTGTACTGCAAGTGCAGAGATCCGCAATATCTGTGCTTCTAAGTATCATATCGCCATTTAACAGAATAAACGGCCCGGTAACAAGATGGTGCGCCGATCGCAGAGCATCTGCCGTTCCACGCTGTTGTCGCTGCGAAGCGTACGTGATCTGAATCCCCAAGGCAGATCCGTCCCCAAAGTGCCCGCGTATCTCCCGTTCGCCATACCCTACAACAAAGACAAAATTGGTGATCCCCGCGTCGCGTGCAGCAAGAACGAGGTGCTCGATCATCGGGCGGTTTGCAAGAGGTAGCATTACCTTTGGGCGCTTCGCCGTAAGGGGGCGCATCCGCTTCCCCTCTCCTGCCGCAAGAACGACACACTCCATACGTTAAACTCGTACTACAACATTTAAGCAGTTTTCCCCTGCTTAATCATACTTCGTCCTTTTTCAAGAATTTCCTTGGCTTTCTGCAGGGTTTTACCTTCTGCGGTTATCCGGATTTTGGGTTCTGTACCGCTCGCACGGATCAGACACCAGCCATCTTCATCAGCAGTCCTGATCCCATCCGTTGGGCTTGTTGCACCAAGAGCCGAGACGGTTTCCCGTGCAGTCTCGCAGACAAATGATTCACGGAGAATGGGGTAGGTCGGCATAGCATCGAGTTCACGGGCAACGTTCCATTCAGAGGTGATCTCGCAGAAAAGAGCGGCGGCATACGGGCCGTCCGGACAATAAGAGATCTTCGGGAAAATCCAAGCCCCCGAAGGTTCACCCCCGAAATCTCCCCACTTCAGAAGTTCTTCAGACACATAGGTATCCCCGACAGGTGTACGTCTGACTTCAGAGATCTCTTCAATAATCATTGATGCGTCACTAGTCGTAACTACATGTTTTGCGTCAAGATACTTGGCAAAAAGCATGAGAAGATGGTCCCCGTCAATGTACCGTCCTTTGTTATCAAATGCCATCATCCGGTCGGCATCCCCGTCATGAACCACCGCACATGCAGATTCAGTTTTCTTCACTAAATCTCCAATATAACCCACATTCTCCTTCAGCGGCTCTGAAGGGCGGGCAAAATGGCCTGAGGGATTGCAATTGATACAGATTGTCTTTGCACCAGCATCCGCCAGAAGATTGGGAGTAAGAACGCACCCTGCCCCATTTCCACAGTCAACAACGACGTTAGTTCCAGACTCGATATTTACCCTATCAAGAATCGCATTTTTATGAGGTGTGAGCGCATCTATCACATACTCACTTCCCTGGTGTTGCCAGTCAGTCCAGTGCTGTTCCTTTATGAGTTGCTCCATCTCTCCCTGCTGGGTTTGAGTAAATGACGAACCATCCATATTGAAAAGCTTCAAACCATTATATTCCTCGGGATTGTGGGATGCGGTGATCATACACCCGGCCTTTACCGTACGGGTACTGAAAGCAACAGATGGTGTTGGAGCGATTCCGGTACTATGTGCCGTTGCACCGCTTCCAAGAATTCCGGATATCACAAGATGTGCAAGAAGCGGACTGGTTGTGCGGGTATCCATCCCTACGAGAATGTCTGAGGCTCCGGATGCCAGCGCAGAGCCAACTCTTAATGCAGTGTCTACAAGAGTCTGGTCAAACTTCCTTCGTATTCCAGAGGATCCGAAAAGCATGATGCTTTATTGGATTGCAGTCAAAAAGAGTTTATCTCTCTTGAGTCGGATCTTCTTCTCTGTACCATGAGCAATATCTTTCCATGGGCAGTGTTCTAGCAGGTTCCGAAGGGACACCAGAGCTCAATCTGATTGAGCCGTGCAACCCCAGCTGTTGAAGGGCCGAGACACATGATCCGCTTTGTATCTTTATATGTCCTTATGATGTCTCCGGTGTGCTTTTCTATGATACCTTCACCATTCATGAGAATCACGTCTGCGTCTTGCGGATTTTCAACAATAGCGCTTTTGAGCACAGCACCGATAGCGGGCATGCTACCCATGAAGAAGATCCTTTTTCCCCCCAGTTCATTGAGCAGCTCCCTGCAACAATCATTGTGTGATGATCCGGGACACGAGTGAAGTACTCTTGAGAGACAGAAAAAACCCGTGGCTACATTTATAATTGCAACGGCAGCACCCCGGACCTGAGGTGTATCGAGAGGCGTGCCGAACATGAACGAGATTTTTGTAGTTGCCCTGATAGGGTCATACGTGATAAAATCGGCACTCCTCCCGCCAAAAGAAGCGGTCATGCACACTCCGCGCTCAAACTGACAGTTTACGGTATTCGAACGCACGTCAATGACAACCCCGCTATCCTCGCAGCCGCTGTCTTTCATCATCGATTCGAGTTTTTTGACAGTGTCAATGATAAGGTCCATTTATTCACATCCATTTTTATCAAGGAGAACAACACGGGAAGGTGAACCGTCTAAACCGGTGAAGGGTAATGGGAGTGCAACCAGAGTATAATCTCCCTCATCAACATGAGAAAGATTGAGGAGCTCAATGATGATGCATCCCCGGCTGAGCAGCTCGCGGTGCACGTTTCCATCGCTCTCATAGGACTCTATTGAGGGGCTATCAATACCAACGCATTTCATGTTACAATTGGTGATGAGACGTGCCGCATCTGGTGTAAGGGAAGGATAATTCTTTTCAAAGTGATTACTGTCGGAAAATGAGGTCTTTAAAAGGAGCCTGTCGACGTTATCCAGCCGCCCTTTCAGGTGATTCGCGGTTATACTGGTACCTACACAGGTTACATCGAGTACTCGGCAGGTTCCCACGACATGCGAGAGAGGAATAGTATCGATCGTATCCCCTGTTTTGAGATAATGAACCGGAGCATCGATATGAGTACCCGTATGGGTACTCAGGTGCAGACCGGTGATAAGGTAGTTCCCGCGCTTCTCCTGCCGGAATACCGGGGGAATATCCCCGGGATATATGAGAATATCTTCAGAGAGCGGGCGCGTGATATCGATAATTTTCACTGCTCTACCCACTCCATCCGCACTCCCCGATAAGCGGAACGAACCTGACTCCCCCATGATGCTCAACTGTTATCGAACCGTCTTTTTTTCTGAGCCGTATGAGTTCCTGGATGTCACGCTCCCCCACAGGTGCTACAAGCCTGCCTCCCTCAGCCAGTTGTTCGATAAGTGGCAGGGGAACTGATGGTGTTGCAGCAGTAATGATGATTCCGTCATAGGGAGCCTTTTGTGGAGAGCCGACTGTTCCATCCCCCACGATCACTTCAACATTCTTAATTCCGATAGTCGCAAGGTTTTCCTTTGCGAGTTTTGCAACTTCAGGGATTCGCTCAATGGTCGTCACCTTTCGGACAAGTCCTGCGAGTACTGCAGCCTGGTAACCACACCCTGTTCCAATTTCAAGCACACTATCAGTTGGTTGAAGGACTAGGAGTTCCGTCATCAGTGCAACTATATAAGGCTGGGAGATTGTCTGGCCATTCCCGATTGGTAGTGGGCAGTCTTCGTAAGCCGATTTATTATAGGGTGGTGGAACGAAAAGGTGACGGGGCACATCTTTCATCGCAAGGAGCACACGCTGGTCATGAATGCCCCTGGCGGCAATCTGGCACTCCACCATCCTCAAACGTTCATCGGCTCGTGGGTACGGTGGCATAGGTACCTGGTTTTTTTTAAAATCCTGCTTTTTCAGCAACATCAATTGAGGAATCGATCTGCCTTTGTAGCGCCTCGGGAAGCCCTGCTATCTTCACGTCTAAGAACCCTCTGATAATCGTTGCCGTCGCTTCGTCTTCGTCAAGCCCCCTGGACATAAGGTATTCGATCTCATCCCTGGCAAGCTTGCCAACTGCAGCTTCGTGAGAGAGCTCGGTGCCGACAACCGAACCTTCAATTTCCGGGATTGCATAAATGACACCGTCTTTAAGGATAAGTCCCTTGCATTCAAGATGTCCGCGGGTCCCGGCAGTTTTTCCATTGATATGACCACGTGAAATGATAGTACCACCTTTCGTTATGGCACGGGTGATCAATTCAGCGCTCGCACCCTTTCCCTCCAGGATAGCACGGGATCCGAGATCCATAAATGAACCTGGGGTGGATATGACAACACTGCTGAAGCGTGCGACCGAGTTGACTCCCCTCAGTGTTGCAGTCGGGTACATCTGGATTTTTTTCACAGGCTGCATGCAGACATAGTTGGAAAGGAACACCCCATTATCTTCAACGATGGATGCGCTTCTCGGGTACACTTCAATGTTCTCGCTCCAGTTATGGATCATCGTGAAACTGATCTTGGCATTTTTTTTCACGAAGAACTCAGAGATGCCATAGTGAGCGCCGCCTTTGCCCACATGCGCCCCACTTGTGCATCCTGATATGATGTGAAGCTCAGCGTCTTCTTCGGCAACAATAATATTATGGACATGCTGGATCTGTTCCCTGCCAAGATAGAGGCAGGCCTGGATGGGGAGAATATTGTTTGAACCCTTGTGGGCAATGATTACATAACCCTTGGGGTCTTTCTGGGCTGCAACGTATTTGGTGATGTCATCTTTTTCCGGCGACACTGCCTGCCAGGTATACTCTTTCATGCCGTCGTATTTTTCCATCGCTTTCTTGAATGACAGGACCTCTATTCCCTGCTGTGAACATTCAGCCTGGACGATATCCTGGTCCATCTGGAGATAGCTGCCGCAACGGTTTTTCATGGCAAGATCGATTCCGGCCTGGGCGACGCGATCCTGATCGGTTTTTGAAAGTTCAGGGACTTTTACTGGTGACGGCATTCGAGGCACTCCTTGTATCCGCGTTGTTTGATATCTTTTAAGATTTCCCGTGGGTTCCCGTGGCACTTGATCTCCCCATCACACATCACGTGCCCCTTGTCTGCGTCAAGATAATCAAGGATATAACCTGTGTGCGTGATAACAAGACCGCTTTTTTTACGCTTGATAAGATGCTTGTCTTTTTCCAGCAGTGAACCTATGACAGTACCGATGAGTGAGATGTTTTCCAGATCAACCCCGCTCTCCGGTTCATCGAGCATGACGAAGTCAGGATTTTGTATCATGAGTTGCAGTACTTCACTGCGTTTGATCTCGCCCCCAGAAAATCCCTTATTGATGTCACGCTCTAAAAATTTGTCCATATGAACTGATTTGGCAAGTTCTGGAATATTTTCATTCTTGCTCCGGGAAATGGCGCTGAGCATTTTGCCAAGCTTCAATCCGGATATTGTGGGCGGTCGCTGGAACAGCATACCAATTCCTCTCTTCGCACGTTCATTGGCTTTCATGGTTGTCACATCTTCTCCTTTGAAGATAATTGTCCCCTCCGTTATCGTGTAGTTGGCAAATCCCATTATGGTCATGAGAAGTGTTGTTTTACCCGACCCGTTCGGCCCAAGCAGAACATGGGTTTCTCCTTCCTCAATGTGGAGATTTATGTCATGCAACACCTCTTTGTCGCCGACTTTTACATGCAGGTCTTCAATATGCAGCATAGAACAATCGTAGAGATTATGTCGATTACTGCATTAAACGCTTTTCAAGGTACTAAAAAAAATGATAGTGTTTCGGATCTTTTAACACATCATCCGATACAGTACACACAGGATATTTTCTATGAGACCTGAAAAGGTACAGGATAAAAAGGGAAAGTCGATTGTCAGAAAAGGTTCGAAGGGTGCAAAAAATTCAGTTGTATCAAACGAACCGCGTGAGATTCTACCTTTTATCAACCATATCATATGTGCTGATGCCCATCAGGCACTATCCTGTATACCTGATCAGAGTATCGATCTGATTATCACATCCCCTCCCTATAATTTTGGGCATGATTATGCACAGGACTCCCATAACGATACTCATGAGTGGACCAGTTATTTTGAAAAACTCCTCACCATATGGCGTGAGTGTGCGCGGGTGCTCAAGACTGGCGGGCGGATGGCAGTAAATATTCAGCCCCTCTTCTCGGATTACGTCCCCACTCACCATGTTATTTCTCACCAGCTTGCAAGCCTTGGTCTTCTTTGGAAAGCAGAGTTTCTCTGGGAGAAGAATAACTACACGGCGAAGTATACAGCATGGGGGAGCTGGAAATCCCCGTCAATGCCTTATATAAAGTATACTTGGGAGTTTATCGAAGTCTTTGACAAGGTCACCCACAAGAAAGAAGGGCGGCGCGAGAATATCGATATCACTGGTGATGAATTCAAGGAATGGGTTCTCGGCAGGTGGTCTTTTCCCCCGGAGATCCGCATGAAAGATTACAATCATCCCGCGATGTTTCCCGAGGAGCTGCCCAGGCGGTTGATGAAACTTTTCTCGTATAAAAACGACATCGTCCTTGACCCGTTCAATGGTGCAGGAACAACAACACTTGTCGCACGGAAACTGCGCCGGCGCTTTATCGGAATTGATGTTTCGCAACAATACTGCGATACGGCATTGCAGCGACTTGTCACTGCAGCGGAAAATGAAGTACCCTCTTCACGAGAATACCCCCTGCCTTCTCTCATGGTAATGAACCCTGAAAAGAGTAAGTGATTACTGGCCCCGTTAGGCAGGCATGTTCTTTTTAATATATTCAAACACACCTTTCCTGTCGTACATGTGCTCAAGGATATAGTTGTGAACAAGGGCATATTTTTCATATCGGGCAAAGAGCTGCCTGTATGCGTTCAATCTGGAATTGTAATCTGAGACAAGTGTATTATGAATAGCCACCTGTGCATTGTAACTGTTACTGTTTCCGGTATTTCGTGTCTCCTGGATTTGTGATTTGAGCTGTGCAATTTTTTCCTGTTGGGATGTAAGATCAGACTCCATGTTTTTTACCTGGGGTTCGAGTTCCTTTACTTTCATGTCAGACAGCATGTACATATCGTGAATGTACCGGGTCTCACTTCCACTGGTGTAGATTTTTGTGCCATTGCTGATGGGGATTATGACCGGATCTGAATACAGGGTCAGGTTACCTCCCAGTTTTTCTGTTGGTACCCCGACAAACGAATAATTGGTAGTTTCAACAAAGGTATAGCCAGTGTTTTTATAGAGATAATCGTCTGATCCCACTCCTACTGCCATATGTGATTCAGGTCCGAACAGGAGCAGCACGACCGGATAACCTTCCCGTGACAACAGCCCGGCTAAAAGCAGGCTTTTGTCATCACAGTCCCCAGCATTGTCAACAATCGTCTCTACCGGGAATTTTGCCGGGTTCTGCTCTCTTGTTTCATAATTAATGGACTGAGTATAGACTGTGATGAGTTCGAGATATTCGTCATCGGATAGTTTTTGTTGATGTCTGATTTTGTCAGTTTCTGCGAGGAGTGCTGTATAGATGCTGTCCTGCGCCGGATCCTGTACCATTGCACGGTAACTTTGCGCAAGCCAGACTGTTTCTGAGATATTACCGTAAACTGTTGTGGCCTTTTCTGCCTGTCTTGCACCCTCATGAACCGAGACATTGATGGGAAATGTCAGGGAGATAGTTGTTTTTTCAAACGGGAATTGATGCGAAATAATGATCGGGGATGACTGGAGAAGGTTCAGATTGTGTGCAATATGAGGTGCAATTACTGCTTCTTTGGGAAAAACAACTGAACTTATCAGTACCGCGGTGAATACCAGGATAATAATGAATAAACAAGCACCAGTGAGTTTGAGAAACGAATTATTCATTATTCTGGCCTTATAC
>Ga0209668_10001365_pt1 | contig 10422 bp, 5 predicted proteins | sample FrelakmetPLP11PL_FD_187150 | JGI IMG/M metagenome (GOLD analysis project Ga0209668, IMG submission 187150) | Freshwater lake sediment microbial communities from the University of Notre Dame, USA, for methane emissions studies - PLP11 PL (SPAdes)... | ecosystem: Environmental > Aquatic >... | reverse complement strand
CTGCCTTTATGCTTTCTTATTTTCGGACGTTTGCACAATGAGATTTGTTCCAGGCCAAGAGCTATTCAATTTAACAGTTTGTAATACTTTGGGCGATAAAACTTTCCCTTATCTGAACCCAATTTTATTCATTGAAAATAACCCAATTACTTTTACCCTGATGGTCATTTTGCTTGCTTTTTCATTGATCGGATTTGTAACTTTTGTTGTCTTAACATTTACCCTATGTTGCAAGCGATGTTGTAAGAACAGGAACGAATCTGGAACTCACAACGACTTGGACCTGGCTCCTAGTATGAAAAGTACGGCCTCGATCGGTCCTCCTCTTCATCCAAGTGCCCTCCGTTCAATGCGTCAGGATGTCGCCACTTTGCCCATCGTTCTTTCTATTCCGAACGCGAACTTCGAAGCGTCAGACGATGTAACTGCGTAAGCCTCTTTAATTTCATTTGGACTTATAATTTAATAATCTGGAAAAATGTGTGGTTAGCAAAAGAAATACTTTTCGGTTATGTAGTTACGATTTTTTGTTTTTTGTTGTGTACGAGTCGTAGTCCCGTGTGAGGGCACAATGCAACATCTGAATAAACCACAACGTTCATTGAGGCATCAAACTCTCCATAAAGAGGATGTTTCTCTGGTTTAGGCCAAGAATGATCTCGTTTATTTATTTCATCAGTTCGGTCAATGGCATCAAAATAACATAAGGTCTCACATGTAGCCAAATTAACAAAATATTCAAACTCTTCCACATGCAAAATTATTTCATTTAAATTTGAAAGTTTTTTATGCACTGAGGGAAGATTCAGATGCCTTTTTAATGTTTCATAAATTATTGCTTTAACCGAGGTGATATTTGGGAAATCCAATGTTATGTTAAGATAAATTATTTCATTAGATATTGGGATTAAGTCTCCATTACGGTAATCTCTTAAAGTCGATTGAAGCCGTAGCTTAGGCAAAGCAACATCCGACATTGTATTTATTTAAATGTTAAGTGCATTTTTAGAAAAAATTAAGATATTTAGATTGTTGATACATAGAGAGTTATTTATAAAACATCAAAACATATAGATCAAAAAGATTCATTTAGTTTAATATTTAAACCGATAACTAGAATGAAGAGTAGCTATTCAGTTTTCAGTTTGTGTTTGTCGATCGTTTGGGATGGGTCTGATATGCAGCAATAAATAGTCAAGAAGGAAAAATATGTGGATATAGTCATCAAGGAAAATGTCCTTCAAATTGGTTCCCTTGCAAATAATTATATTAATATTTTTTGGCTCCACTAGTGTGCTTTTATTGCTTAACACAAATCTCAGAAAAGCTTTTAAGATTTCCTTGGGTGTTCCTCGATTGTTTAAACAGAACTGATTATTAAAATTTTCCTCGTTTGCTGAAATTAAACGGTATAGAGAGGGTCTCATTTCATAAATTTTATTTTCGGAAAATATGCTTCGAGTCGGGTTTCGCGCAATATAGAATATTCTGTGGATCGTTAAATAGGTTTTAATATTTTTGCAAGACGGAATAAACCCAGGATGATGACTTGCAATTAAGTCACTTTCTGCTCTATTGACAGGTTTTAATTGTTTAATTACAAGCTCTACTAGCTCAAACGAATTGAAAATCTTTTGGCCAAAAATGCTGTCATGCTCATCGTCTAAAACATATAAATTTTGGCTCTCAGTACAAATAAAACAGTTCAATAACTTTTTTGTCCAGAAGACAATGTAATGTAAATTGTAAAGAAATCTCACCAATGTTACACGGCGAGGGAAAAAGTTAGCCAACTTTTTGTGGATTAGTGACCCAACAACAAACTCCCTCGGCGCATATTCAGATAATTCAAGAGGTTCTGGATATGATACTGCGGCTCCAGGTGGAATCAGTCCGTCAATCATAGTTTTTGTTTCAGCTCAACTACGATGTTGTTATAAATAGGTATTAACTCATGCAAAGCAAGATTTTGGTTAATTATCCGAATTTTAGTCCCTTCCAAACTATGCTCAGGATCTAAAACCAACCATTTTTCGTACAAGTTGTGGATTTGAGTGATGTAATCTAGCGAAACTGAACTTTCTTCAGAACGATTTCTTAACCGCAAACGCTGATAACTTGTTTCAGGAGTGGTTTGAAGGTAGATTATTTCATTTACTTTGTTAAACTGTTTGCTTAGAAACTGGTACCACTCATCTAAGATTGAAAGTTCGACCGTGCCAATTAGGTCGTTTTCTAGAAGATTTTCAATAAAGACAAATCTTTCACTCATCAGTGATCTTTCAGTTATTTTAATTGGTTTTGTTTGTTTATTCATTTGTATTTCTGCCATTGTGAGTTGGATGTAAGTTTGAAGATTGAAAGATTTACTTTTTGGACTTGCATACATGTCTTCCAGTAAGTTAACCCCTCTCAAATTTGTCCATTTTTCTAAAGGTTCTAAAAAACATTCAGATGATTCATTTAATTCTCCCTTTAACATATTGATGAAAGTGGATTTTCCTGCCGCTATATTACCTTCTACGTAAACAAGATACTTAGAGTTAGACATCTTGAAAATATATATTTAAGTGCTTTTTAGTTTTTTGTACTAGCCAATTTTAGTGCAAAGTAGGTAAAATATAAAATTATGTTTCTTACTTTCTTATCTTTTGAGACGATTGGTTCTTTGAGAAAATAATTGGACCAACTCACGAGGAAAGTGGAGCTACTGTAAGAATGATAATGTAAACATTCATTTTTAATTCTTACTAAAGCTACTTTAAATGAATATTAAATTTGTTACTATTTTTATAATATGACCTTAAAAAGTAAGCAAAATTAAAAAATTAACAGTTAGTTTGAACGTGCTGGGACCGGAGATGGTAAGGAGGCCATTGACAAACGTCGATCTTCCAAGGTTTGCCTATCTATGCTTGTTTCTGTAAATGAAACTTTTTTATTGCTTTTGCTAAGTAGAGGCATGCTTTGAGGTTCCGATAATCCAAGATCAACTATTTCATTATTTGGATAGTCTGTTTTTTTGCATTTCGACATGACCAGCAAACATAAAGAATTAGCGACCGCAATAATAGCTATTATCAAAGACGTTCCTGCTAGGATTAAGTCTGTAAGATTGAATTTAAAAAATTGTTCTGTCTCATTTTTCTCTAATTCCGTTTCTACGGTTTCAACCGCAACGAGCTTACTTGGCTTTGGACAAATAACTTTTTTCGATTGATCATAAAAGAGTTTCATGTTTTCCCCACTCTGTATTAGAAAACGTAATTTTTCCTCAAAATTGTTATTTCTTGCTAATTCTCGAATTGTATTGATATCATTTAGTAGTTGGGGAAAAAGTGCTGTGAAAACTGTTGGATTTAAGTCTGACTGACCCATTAGGGAATTAATTGGTTCATTAAAACCTATTGATTGGAGCAGTGAAATAGCATTACTTGATTCACAGGTAGAACTTGGCAAACTTTCAAAAGCTTTTGTTAGTTGCCTTTGAATCAATTTTGTCACTTTTGTTCTTGGTACATCTTTTAGCATATCATCTAGTGTGTCATAAAATAATTTTGTTTGAAGGACTTCCGGAGTTTTTTCTATGTAACAAATCCCAATATGACGGTCGATGCAACTAGTTTTCTTATATTTTTTTTCCGGGGTGTTAAAATAAATGCATTTCCCTTTTTCTATTTCTGTTGGTAATTCAAGTAGTGTCTCACCTAATTCTAAAACAGTTACCAGTGGTAATTTTGATACATATTCAACTGTGCCTGCGTTTGTGATTATAACATTAAGCCAAAACGTTCTAACACCTAAAGTTTTATTTTCTCGGTCCGTTAGTTCCTGTAAATCTCTAAACTTTTGAATCGTGCTTACTTCAAAAAATTCCGAACCTTTACGACGACAAACTTTCAGCATGCGGCTAAATGTATCTGGCGGTTTCACCATAAGATAGAAGTAATCAGTTTTTTCTTTAAAATATGAGAGTTCTGTTCGCTTTTTTTGTTCTTTCTGCAATTTTTTGGTGATAATAGGTATGAAACGTTCAATTTGTTCAAACAATACATCTAGGTCTAGTACATAAGAGACATTTGTTCCAATACTTATGTCAACTATATCGGGGGTTAGTTCAGGGTTCAACACAGCAAAAATTTCAGACTCAATTACATCTTGAAATGCTGTACTGTTTGATGTTGTTACCCCAGTAGTGGATGTACTTTGGGTGGTTGCTGGAGTTAAGGTTGTGGTTGGGGGAGAGGGGGTTGGTACCTTTGAGCTTTTCGATACTACCTGTCTCTTCCATCTTTCATGCTTGTGTCGTATTTTAACTGCATTCAGATTAAATAAAAGGACACCGAAAATGAGGCTTAACACAAGTAGCTTTGACATTGTTATGTCGATGACTTACCTGCAAAATACAGGTTTTTTAAACAGTCATTAATTAAAGTTCCTTCTTAGAACAAGTAATTAAAGTTTTAATGTTTGATGATTTTTCATACACACAAAGGCAAAAGTTCAATTTTTATTTTTAGTTGTTAATATTATGCGCATTTATTTTAAATTGAATTTCATTTTTTGTATATTTGAATAACAGACCGGTTCGTTAAAACAATTTTTTCCTTATTGTTTTTTATAATAATGAAAAATTTACAAGTTCATGACTTACTATAAATTTTTCTTTTTCTTTTAAAGCAACCACTATGGACTCGGAAATGAATAACATCCCGAAGTAATAAGTTTAATTAATTAAATTTTTTTTTTTTTCAGGTAAGCGTTTCTGGCTTTTGAAAAGTGACCTACTTTGTCGAAACATGGGAATTGTCGAACAATTCTAAAAATGTACTCTAACAATTATTGAACGTTTCAATCTTGCAAGTAAGAAATATCATTGTTAAGTTGAATTCTTTCAAATGAATATATATTTTTTCACGATGGTAGTTTTAAACCCTAATTTATTTACTGAAATGGTTGTTGATAGGTTCTAATTTTCACGAGGTTTCACGAGACCGTGAAATTTGGGTATAAACCTGGTGAGGACAAACATGAGTGACCGAAGGGAACGATTAAACTGTATTAATTACTTCAAAAAACGGACCTTTTTTCTTAAGTTCATATGGAGGGGTTGATCAGGGAGTTTGGGGTATTTTTTCCCCCCTGTTATATTATTGTTAATAAGAAAAGGCGTTTCTTCATTAGGTTGCTCATCTTGGCTGTCTAAATCTGAATCTTCATCATCAAAAAATGGGTCAACTGTTTCTGGGTTATTTGATTGAGGTGTAAAAATGTCTAAGTTTTCTATTTCTTTAGAAACTATTTCCTCTTCCTCTTTGGTTAAGTCATTGAAATAATTTTGTAAATCTTTTTCATTAAATTTTGCACCCAATTGAAGCTTTGTTTTGAATGGTAAAGCCTGATATAATTCAAGATTTTGAGGAGGGTACAATTTGACATTATTTTTGTGGAGTTTAATAACTATTCCATAGTAATTTTTGACTAAAATTGCATGTCCAAAATCTTTAAGAACTTCCATAGGTTCACTTAAATATTTTGATTGCATTTTCATTTTTGGAGCTTTAGTGAAATTTCGTGCCCAAACAAAATCTCCTTTCTCATAATTAACCATTTTTCCTCCCTTTTTGATGTTAAGCTTATTTCGCAACAAATTGTATTCTTTCAGAATGTCTTTGCATGCTTTATCATGGAGATCCCATATAAGCTTTTGTTCCTTAATGTCAGGAATGTCACTAAGTTTAATATTCTTTTTTCGACGATAATCTAAATTTGTGCCAAACATGAAATACATTGGTGTAAGACCTCCTAGGGTGGTTGACGGTCTGGAGTTTAAAGCTATTTGGACAAAAGGACAGAGTTCAAACCATGGTTTACCTAGTGTATCAGAGGAAATTTTGAGTAAAGTAGTGATTGACTGATGTGAAACTTCTATGCGACCGTGAGAGGAAGGGTGGTATGGGGATGTTAGATGAGTTTGGATGCCATAAAAGTTACATAATTTCTTGACATTTTTGCTTTTTAATAAATTTGTTCCATTATCACTTATCATTAGCATTGGAGGTCCAAAAGTACTAATGATATCTTTTTCAATAATTTTTGCTATTTCTTTTGATGTTGAATTTTTGAGGGGTACAATAATTCTATAACCTGAATAATATTCAACAATTGACAAATATGACCCGGTATTTTTGTAGGATGGAAAGCCTTCAACAACATCTAGAGACCAAACAGAATTTTTTGGCATAGGGTCTATATCTCGTAAGCCTACGGGTAATTTTGGGGCGGTAGAAGATTTATAAATTGCACATAAATGACAAAGTTGAACAAATTGTCTGATTGAGGCAAGCATATTTGGGAAAAAATAAATAGATTTAACATAACTATGAAGGTTTGTTACACCTGCATGATTCTCGACATGAAATAGGGCTATAACGGGAGAAACTAATGATCTAGGTACAATTATTCGGCCTTTATCATCTTTATCTTTTTGCCCAAGATGCATTTTGTACCAAATATTATTATATTGATAAAATTTGTCAGCTTCCTTTAGTTGTCGGCAATAATTATCTGTTTTCTGTGCCTTCCTTATTTCAGAGATAGTAATCATTTTTTCAATCTCTGAAATTAAACTCGTACCCACATATTTTATTGTCGAAATGTGTTCACAATTTTTGTAAGAGTATTTTGGTGTAAAGCTGACCAGGTTTGGGTTATTATCTATTGCATTTAAGAGATCTGAGTGTGTAATAAGTTGGCCTATTTTAAATGGTGATTCTACCAAAATAGGTTTTTTCATATCAGGTTTAACCTCATAGTCATCCTCTACTGACCATACTCGGGTTAAAGAGTCGCTGTAATTTACAGTTCCCTTGACATGTACCATTATAATAGTATAAGGCATACTAAATAATTTCACAGACCATCTTTGTAGTCTTGAGATACCACAACGCATTAGCTTCATAATAAATAAAAAAGGACGTGAGTCACTTAGAACATAAAGGTCATTTGCCCCCTGCAAAATTGGTTTGAAAAACTCCAGGGAAGAAACAACCGCAAACGCCTCTTTCTCAATAATCGAATAAGCGGCTTGACTTTTACTTAAAGAGGAAGAGAAATATCCAACATTACAAATTAAATGTAATTTATCCTGTGAACCTAAAAACTGTTCAATGTTTTCTGTTTCGGTATCACCTTCAAGGAGTGATGCGGATTGAGCGTCACGTTGTAATTTTGACATATCATGTGGACTCTCAATTCCTTCCTTAGTTAATTTGAAAGGGGTTGGGATCCCTATTGCCCCCTTAGGGAGAAGGGGATGTACAGGTAAATGTTTCGGTTTCGGTAGTTTATGAAGTTCTTTTGTGTGTTCTAAACTTTCAAGTAATTTTGGTAGTTCGTCTTTACTATAACTTTTTATTTGATAGAGGATACCAGCAATAAACTTATCACTAGCGTCACAAGCAAGATAGAGGGGTAATGAATAGTCTACGAAATACTGAGCTGTGAACTCTGTCAAAACTTCCTTAATGTAAGTAAATGTTTGCTGTTGTTCGGTCCCCCAAATAAAAGGCTCATTTTTTCTCAACAATTTTGTTAGAGGTTGGATTGTACGAGTATAGTCACATATTAGGTTACAGTTCCAGGTACATATACCTAGAAAAGATTGTAATTGTTTTATATTGGTAGGCTGTGGAAATTTATTTAAGCTTTGGATGTGTTTCTTTTGAGGTGAAATTGTAGTCCCTGTAATCACTTTCCCCAAAAGTTCAACTCTTGGTTTAAAAAAATGATTTTTTGTGGATTGGATTTTTAAGCCTACTTTGTGCAAAAGACTAAATACATTTTTCAAATGTCTAATGTGATCAATTTTATTTTTAGAGAATATGACGATATCATCAAAATAAAATGTACAGTAAGGAATATTTGAATCATCCTTTGGTAATTCATCAAAAACTTTTTGTAACGCCTGGATAAAGAGTGCAGGAGAATTTTTATATCCAAAAATTAATCGAGTAGGTAAGTACTGCGAGTTGGTTGTTATTATACTGGCCTTTTGCATTGCTTTTTCCCCTAATTGGAGTGAATGAAAAGCATTACTTATATCACACGTAGAAAAAATTGAAGGTGAACTATCAGAAATCATTTGCAATAAAGTATCTATTCTAGGAATAGGCTGGTGTGAATTTTCGCACATTGCGTTAAATGCTCGATAATCGATAACGAGGCGTAACCGACCATCAGACTTTGGGACAAGTAAACAAGGAGTTGCATACGGACTATGTCCTTTTTTGACAAGCCCATTTTTTTCTAATCGATCAAACGTAGTTTGAACTTGAGCTGCCCGAACGGAATTTAATCGATATGGTTTACTAGAGATAGGAACATCGCTCGTTAAAGGGAAGTCCTCAATAAATCCGTATTTTGAGTCTAGGCAGCCGCAATCATACTCGGTTTTTGAGAATATATTTGGCGTTTCGTTTTTTACAAACTCGACAAACTCGTCACGAAGGTCGGCTGGAAAAATTCCGTCTTTACAAAACTCATGTTCCCAGTTCACCAGCTCTTCCTCAATTGGGAGCGAAAAAGGTTCTGCGGAGTCTAATAATTTTTGACCTTGAGTTTCATTTAAAGGAAATTTAAATCTAGAGTTATCGGTTTCGTCGTCATCTAATTCTTGGTCCCAACAAGTATTTAAATGTGTTAAGGATCCAATAGTAGTATTTTCTTGCAACTCAAAACTACTGTCTGAAAGATTGTATATCTGCAACTCTGCCTTAAAGTCATTTATTTCCACTGATTGTTGAGGAATAAAAAGACAAGTGTCTTTAAACTCATTTTTTGGTGATATCTCAACCACGCCCTGTTCAATACATGAAAAGCAACTTACTTTATTTATGCCGGAAATAATGTTTTCATTTTTTAAAAGCAAAACATTATTGGGCTCTGACGTTAAGTTTTTTACAATTGTTTCGGGATTATTAAATTCTCCAATTAACAAAAAACTTTCATTATTATTATTAATTATGGACATATTAGCAGCGATCATTGTAGTTACACCTAATAGTGGGTATTCTAAGCTTTCAACAACATTAAAGCTTATATCAACTGGGGTAGATCCAAAGGTGATTGTGACGTTAATAGGATTATGTGGTTGAACAATTAAATTTTTTTGCACATCAAATAACATAGTTTGTTGACTCACATGGATATAATTAACTAAACCTAGCTCAACTAGTTTTAATGCCATTTTCTTTCCTATTAGATTAGTTGATGCTCCTGAATCTAATTGAATATGACTGTTTAAAATAGCATCTTTGCCAAAACTAATTGGAGTGAATAATTGATTATGTAATTTCCTCTCAACATGTTTTATCTCTTCACCAACAAGCAGAGGTTGGAGTACTCCCTGGTTGGCCATTAGGTCATGTTTGGAAAAAACATTAATTTTTTTTCGTTTGTTCTTAAAATTTTGTAATTTTCGTTTTAGTGGCAAATTAATTTTAGTGGACAAATGGACAGCTGCTTTCAGCTTTTTCCCTTTTACATTTGCTAATGTACTTTTATCCTCACCAAAAAAATTTAAAAGTGCTGAAATTGACATATAAGTCAACAATAGATCAACCATTTTTTGCAAAAAGCTTCTTTTGTGAATGACAGGTTTTAAAAACTGATGACGTTTTTTCCGGAGAAAGTGTCGGTGGTATCTAACTTGGGCCTTAATGGGCTTAGAGTGAACGCGCTGAACTTTTTTGCCATTAATTTCCATTTCCCGAACTGCTCTTATGACAGATTCATTTATAACATTGTCAATTGAACTGCCTAAATTAATTTCTTGAATAACGCTATTTTTAGTCAGAATAATTTTTTCTGGTTTTTCGAAATAGGATTTGACATCATTCAAAACTTTTTTCTGGTGGTCTTTTTTATCTAAGTTCTTATTCTGTTTCAAGAATTTAGGATTAAGGTTATTTGACTTAAGTGAAGGTAAGTTTGTTTCTTTAGAATCAAAATTAATTGTTTCAATTTTCGGAATATCAAAATAAATAGGTTCTTTCCGTTTCACAATTGGTAAAACTTCCTTTTTTGGGTTAACTTTTTCTGTGAGTGAAGGATTACTCACAATATTGGCAGACTCGGGGGGCTGGGGTAGCGATGGAACAGCCCCCAAACTTAGTTTTTTATCTGAGCAAGACAATCTTTACCTAGGTGAAACCCCAGGTTGCATTGTGGGCAGAGAAACCATGAGTCGGGTTTTCGATTGTACGCACAACCTGATGAATTTTTTCCCACACAGGAATCAAAGCCACAAGCATAACAGCAACGAGAAAAATGTTTCAAAGCCTCTGAGGTTAGATCAGGCGATCGGCTGCCAATTTTCCTAAATACTGGAAAATTTATAGCTTTACGGCTTGCAGTTGAGTA
>Ga0209668_10001364_pt1 | contig 10423 bp, 8 predicted proteins | sample FrelakmetPLP11PL_FD_187150 | JGI IMG/M metagenome (GOLD analysis project Ga0209668, IMG submission 187150) | Freshwater lake sediment microbial communities from the University of Notre Dame, USA, for methane emissions studies - PLP11 PL (SPAdes)... | ecosystem: Environmental > Aquatic >... | reverse complement strand
GCATGTGGAAGGGGTGCATCAGGATGTTGTGCTCTGCCTGGAACACCAGCATGTAGTTGAAGGTGCCGGAGATGCCCAGGGGCATGGCGTCCGAGAAGGAGCCCTGACCGAAGGGATACACCAGGAACACAGCAGAGGCAGCGGCCACAGGTGCGCTGTAAGCAACGCAGATCCAGGGGCGCATGCCGAGGCGGTAGGAGAGTTCCCACTCGCGGCCCATGTAGGCGTAGATGCCGATCAGGAAGTGGAAGACCACCAGCTGGAAAGGACCACCGTTGTACAGCCACTCATCGAGGCTGGCGGCTTCCCAGATGGGGTAGAAGTGCAGGCCAATGGCGTTGCTGGAAGGAACAACAGCACCGGAGATGATGTTGTTGCCGTACATCAGGCTGCCGGCAACGGGCTCACGGATGCCGTCGATGTCGACGGGGGGAGCAGCGATGAAGGCAACGATGAAGCAGATGGTGGCAGCCAGGAGGCAGGGGATCATCAGCACACCGAACCAGCCCACATAAAGGCGGTTGTTGGTGGAGGTGACCCACTCGCAGAACTGGTTCCACGCAGAAGCGCCTTGGCGCTGCTGGAGAGTGGTTGTCATGAGAACGAGAGAAGGGTGTTCCAGAGGAACGGGTATGGAGGGCGGTAAACCGCCAGGGCGAAAAACGCCAGACGGAATCCCGTCGATTGCAACTGTAACGGAAGATTGCGCTGTTGGTGAGAAGGGCCCCGCTGGGATGGCCCAGGTCTGCTGATGGCTCCGATCAGCTCGACTGATGGGTCGGTTTGGGGCCGCTCGATCACCTGGAGTCCCAGTGTCACGCTGGTCCCCACCCGTTCCTGCTTCAACGGCTGTGGGTACTGCAGTTTCCGCCGCCCTGCGGATCCCGCCGAGCCCCTGGCTGATGCCCTCGGCGATGGCGAGGCCGCAGCTGTTTTGGTGGCCCGCCCGCGGGCGGCGGAGGTGTTGCTGCTGAGTGGAGAGGTGGCTCCCCAGTCCCCCCACCGGCAGGCCTGGCTCAGACGGTTGCGGGACCTCTGTCGGCTGGCCTGGGCGGCGGGGCGATTGCCGCACACCAATGCGGGTCCCCTCTCCCTGGCGGAGATGGCGGCCCTGGGCCGGCTCAATGGCTCCATGGGACTGATGCTGGAAGGGCTTGGTCCCGCCTATGACGCCTTGCACCGCCGGGCACCGAGCAAGCGGCTCGAGGTCCGCTTGGCCCAGCTGGAGCAGGCCGGACGCCTGGGGATTCCCTTCACCACCGGCTTGCTGCTCGGGGTGGGGGAGAGCCAGGCCGATCGCCGCGCGGCCCTGGAGCTGCTGGCCAGGCTGCAGCGGCGCTGGGGCCACCTGCAGGAGGTGATCCTGCAGCCCTTCCGCCCCAATGGCGCCACGGCCCAGCGGCTCACTGCAGCCGAGCAGACCGACCTGCTCGGCACCATTGCCGAGGCCCGCAGGATCCTGCCCGCCGAGGTGCATCTGCAGATGCCTCCCAACCTCTGGCCCCTGGAGACCCTGCCGGAGGCCCTGGCTGCCGGCATCGATGATCTGGGCGGGATCGACAGCGGGGATGTGATCAATCCTGCCTACCCCCAGCCGTCTCCAATCCAGTTGGCGGCCGTGCTGGCCCGGTCCGGCTACCGATTGCTGCCCCGCTTGTGTGTGCACCCGGCCTGGCGGCCCTGGCTGCCGGCTGCGGGGAGGGAGCAGGCCCGCCGCGCCGAATCCAGGTTGTTAGCGTCCCAGCCTTCGGGCCTCTGGAGTTGACGGCCGTGAGCACTACGAGCGACCACCGGGTGCTGCTGGTACGGCTGCCCTGCAATCCCATCTTCCCGATCGGGCCGATCTATTTGGCCGATCACCTGCATAAGCAGTTCGGGGAGATACCCCAGCGGATCCTCGATCTGGCCGCGGTGCCCCTGCTCGATGTGGAGCGGGTTCTGCTCCAGGTGATTACGGCGTTCCGGCCCACCCTGCTGGTGTTTTCCTGGCGCGATATCCAGATCTACGCGCCGGTGGATGGTCGGGGGGGCAACCCCCTGCAGAACTCCTTCGAGGTGTTCTACGCCCGTAACCCCATGCGCCGGCTGCGGGGCGCCTGGGGCGGCCTGCAATTGATGGCCTCGTTTTACGGCGAGCTGTGGCGCAACCTGCGCCTGGTGCGTCGGGGGCTGCGCCGCGCCCGGCGCTTCCACCCCGAAGCGCGTGCCGTGATCGGCGGCGGGGCGGTGAGCGTGTTCTACGAGCAACTGGGCCGCAAGCTTCCCCGAGGCACCGTGGTGTCGGTGGGGGAAGGCGAGCCGTTGCTTGAGAAGCTCATCCGTGGCGACTCCATTGCCAACGAGCGCTGCTTTGTGGTGGGCGAACAGCCCCGCGCCGGATTGATTCATGAGCAGCCGGCGGGCATGGAGAAAACGGCCTGCAACTACGCCTACATCGCCGAGATTTGGCCCCAGCTCGACTGGTACCTCGACGGCGGTGACTTCTACGTGGGCGTGCAGACCAAGCGCGGCTGTCCCCACAACTGCTGCTACTGCGTCTACACGGTGGTGGAGGGCAAGGCGGTGCGGGTGAACCCCGTCGAGGAGGTGATCGCCGAGATGGGCCAGCTCTACGCCAAGGGGGTGCGCGGTTTCTGGTTCACCGACGCCCAGTTCATCCCGGCCCGGCGCTACATCGAGGATGCCAAGGAGCTGCTGCGGGCGATCCAAGCCCAGGGCTGGACCGACATTCGCTGGGCCGCCTACATCCGTGCCGACAACCTCGATGCCGAGCTCGCCGAGCTGATGGTGGCCACGGGCATGGACTACTTCGAGATCGGCATCACCTCCGGCTCCCAGGAGCTCGTGCGCAAGATGCGCATGGGCTACAACCTGCGCACCGTGCTGGAGAATTGCCGCCTGCTGGCCCGGGCTGGCTTCCGGGAGCACGTGTCGGTGAATTACTCGTTCAACGTGATCGACGAGCGCCCCGAGACGATCCGCCAGACCGTGGCCTATCACCGCGAGCTCGAGCGCATCTTCGGCGCCGACAAGGTGGAGCCGGCGATCTTCTTCATCGGCCTCCAGCCCCACACCCACCTGGAGCAGTACGGCTTTGATCAGGGCTTGATCCAGCCCGGCTACAACCCGATGAGCATGCTGCCCTGGACGGCCCGCCAGCTGCTCTGGAACCCTGAACCGATGGGCAGCACCTTTGGTCGCATCTGCCTGGAGGCCTTTGAGCGCAACCCTGGCGATTTCGGCCGCACGGTGATGGATCTGCTCGAGCGCGATTTCGGCCTGGTGCCCCTCGAGGAGGCGTTGCACGCACCCGTGGAGGGGCGCAAAGCCCTTGCTACGGCCAGGTCTTGATTAACCTTGCTGCAGATGGAGTTCCACTTGCAGGCCACCTAGGGGAGAGCGGTTGAAGACGAGATGACCAGCGTGCAAATGACAGCAGCGCTCCACTATCTTCAGTCCCATGGGGGAGTGGTGCAGCGGCAGGTGGTCGTTTGACGTGGCGTGGGGCGGTCTATCCAGCAGGTAGGGGCCGCTTAGTCCTAAGCCGCTATCTTCGACCTGCAGGACTATCTCTGCTTTCTGCTTGTACCAGCTTACCCGGATCGGTGGACGGCCATGAATGATGGCGTTGTCGATCAGGTTTTGTAACGCCCGTTCGACTATGGTCAGATCCAGTTGGGCTTTTAGGTGCGACCCGCCAAGCTCGATCGTTCCAAGGGGATAGCTGGCAGCAATGGACTGGCAAACCTCATCGATGGCGATGAGTTGAGGTTCAAAGATCTCTCTTTGAGCATCCGCCAATATCTGAATCGTATGATTTAGGGCGGTAATGCGATTAATTTCAGTTCGCAGCATAAGCACCTCATTCCTCAGAGGGAGCTCGGCTGTTGGTAGCTGTTCAATCCGTTCAACCCGCATTGAGAGCCGTGTGAGCGGACTTCCCAAATCGTGGGCGATGCCATGAAGGAGGTGACGACGGGTCTCATTCTGCTGATTGAGTATTGTGAGCAGGCGATTGATGCGGATGCATAGTTCGCGTATGGGAGTCATGCCAGATTCAGGCACCAAAGCAAGTTTGCCGGTTGGGTCGGAGGGCAGGTGAAGAAGCAGACGATGTATCGGCCGCTGCACTTGCCATAGCAGAAACAGCAGCGTGCCAATGGTCCCCCCGAGCAACACGCTTCCCGTTCTGATCGCCGGCCACAACCACCAAATGGCGGTGCCTGGGCTCGCGTAGACCCATTTCCGAAGTTCGGTGGGGTCATTGTTTTGCGCCGCCATCCAGTAGCCCCCCAGCCAGCTCGTGAGGCTTGGGTAATCTCGACGTAACTCTTCTGGGTGGCTGGTTAACTCAGTGACGAGAGTAAGCAGCTCCTTGCCTTGATTGTCGAGGGAGGCGATGCTTGAGGGTGGTGGATTGGCTGATGCCCAGACGCGCAGCACAGATCCGGGAGAGCGGCTGAGCCTGTGCCCTAGACAGTTGTCCTTGCAGGTCAGTCTGAAGGCCTGGGAGGCCAGGCTGATGCCCATGCTCTGGGTGATGCTGTTTCGAAGCATTTGCGGCACCGTAAGCGTGAGCACCACGAATGTCGCCAAACAACTGCTGCTCACGCAGAGCAAGAACCGCAGGGCATCTTTCTTGTGCAAGCCCGGGAGTCTGTCGGGGCTTCGCGTGTCCTCAGGTTGGCTGTTCAATGTGCACTTCGGCGTTGAGCCGGTAGCCGCTACCACGGACAGATTGTATTATACGCCCACTGCCAAATTTGCAGCGATTGAGGTGTTGACGTAGTTTGGAAATGCGCGTATCTATGCTACGACTTTCGTGAGCATTCACTATGCTGCCTGAGCCTACGTATAGAAGTTCCCGTTCGATGGTGATTCCCGGTGAGAGGCAGAAGGTAGTCAGTAGGCGAGAGTCGCCGCGGGTAATGGGGTGCGGAGTCCCTGCCGGTCCCTGCAGCTCCAAGAGGCGTGGATTAAATCGTATCTTGTTGATCAGGAAGATTGTCTTGGGTGGGCATAAGGATAAAGCTGCGGAGCTGTCGCGGATCAGGCTCTCGATCCGCAGCTCTAGCTCTCGCCAGAGAAATGGTTTGGCCATGTAATCATTTGCGCCTTTCTCCAGGCCCTCGATGCGTTGATAGCCGGCACCCATTGCCGAAAGCATTATGACTGGGAAATGGTGCCCCTGGGCCCGCAGCCACTCCAGTAATTGGATGCCGCTCAGGCCGGGCATGAGGCGATCCATCACAAGAAGATGCGGCTTGTCTTGAGTCAGGGCCTTGACTAGGGTCTCGCTAGCTTCAAAGCAGCGTGTATCCCATCCGGACTGGCTGAGGCGCTCATGCAGCATTTCCAGCAGTTCTTGATCGTCGTCAATCAACCACACATGCCCTTTTAAATTGCTCGAAATGGGTGGTCTTATGCAAGTTGTTGCCATCATCGTGCAAGGTTGTCATTGAATGGATTTCAGCATGTTTTGCGCCTCAGTAGCAAGAGCATCAGGCCGATCCAGCCCACCAGCCCGCCGATGGGGTTGATGTCGGCACCGCCGGGCCCCACCCACCAGGCGGGAGCAGCCGGGGAGATCTGCAGCAGTCCCTTCTGCACCAGAAACCAGCCCCCCACCAGGCCGCCGTGGAGGCCGATAGCCCCCCAGAGGGAGCCGCCGTCAGCGCGGCGCTGCAGGGCCAGCACCAGGCCCAGCAGGATCAAGCCCCCCAGCAAGCCCACGGCCTCCAGGCCCGGGGCCCGGTACCAGGGGTGGAGCAGGGCAAAGATCACGGCCTGCAGCACCAGTGCCCGCCGCGCCCCCACCAACAATTCCAGCTCCCCCCACAGCCAGCCGCGAAACAGCAGCTCCTCGGCGAAGCCGACGCCGGCCAGCAGCAGCAGGCCATTGAGCAGCAGGGCGCCATTGAGCTCCCCGAGCCATTGGGCCTGCCCGGCCACCAGCAGGGCACCGCCCACCAGCACCAGCAGGGCCAGGGCCTTGAGCAGGCCGCGCACGCCACTGCGCACGCCGATTGCCGCGGGAACGGCCACACCCAACCGTCCCCAGGGGTGGGGTTCCTGCCAGACGCGCTGCAGGCGCAGGGGCAGGCTCACCAGCAGCAACAGCAGCGCCACCACCAGTCCGGCCAGATCGACCTGGTCTGACCGCCAGCTCGGGGCCACCCAGGCCAGGGGACGGGACAACAGCCAGCCCGCCCCATAGAGCAGGGGCACATAGAACAGGGTCCCCCAGCCGTTGGGCCTGGTCGCTCCCGGCACCTCGGCTGAGGGCGGAGCCATTCAGGTTTCCGGCTCGAGGCTGCTGCTCAGGCCCTTGGCCTTGAGGGTTTCGCAGTAAAACTCAGCCGGCTCCAGGTCGCAGACGATCACCAGGCCCACGCCGGTGTTGTGGGCCTCCAGCATCACGGCGATGGCGTCCTGCTCGCTGAGGCTCGGCACCACCTGCCGCAGGGTGCTCACCACGTATTCCATGGTGTTCACCGGGTCGTTGTGGAGCAGCACCTTGTAGCGGGGCGAGGGCTTGCGCACCCGCTCCGGAGCCTTCTCCATCACAGCTGCCCCGCCGCTTTCGCGGCCCGGGCTCTGGCTGGCGACTGGTTGGGAGGTCATGGCCGCTGGTGTCATGACGATGGCTCCATTAAAGGGCCCGGATGCGCCGCATGGCTTCCTCCACGTTCTCCCGGCTGTTGAAGGCCGAGAGGCGGAAGTAGCCCTCGCCGGCGGCCCCGAAGCCGCTGCCGGGGGTGCCCACCACGTGGGCCTGGCTCAGCAGACGATCGAAGAAGCCCCAGGAGTCCACGCCCTCGGGAGTCTTGATCCACACGTAGGGAGCCTGCTCACCGCCATACACCGCCAGGCCGGCGGCGCTGAGCTCGCGGCGGATGATGGCGGCGTTCTCCATGTAGAAGGCGATCAGCGCCTTCACCTGGGCCTGGCCCTCGGGTGAATACACCGCTTCAGCGCCGCGCTGCACGATGTAGCTCACGCCGTTGAACTTGGTGCACTGGCGCCGGTTCCACAGGCCCCACAGCTCCACGCGCTCGCCGTTGGCCGCCGTGCCCATCAGGCCCCGGGGCACCACGGTGAGGGCGCAGCGGGTGCCGGTGAAGCCGGCGTTCTTGGAGAAGGAGCGGAACTCGATCGCGCACTCGCGGGCTCCCTCGATCTCGTAGATGGAGTGGGGCAGCTCGGGGTCCTGGATGAACGCCTCATAGGCGGCGTCGAACAGGATCAGGGCGTCGTTGGCGCGGGCGTAATCCACCCAGGCCTTGAGCTGCCCCTTGGTGGCCACCGCACCGGTGGGGTTGTTGGGGAAGCAGAGATAGATCAGATCCACCTTCTCCGTGGGGATCTGGGCGGTGAAGCCGTTGTCTGCGTTGATGGGCAGGTAGGTGAGGCCGCCGTACTGGCCGGCGTCATCGGCGTCGCCGGTGCGGCCCGCCATCACATTGCTGTCCACGTACACCGGGTACACCGGGTCGGTCACGGCGATGCGGTTGTCCGGGCCAAGGATGTCGAGGATGTTGGCGCTGTCGCACTTGGAGCCATCCGACACGAAGATCTCCTCGGCGGAGATCTGACAGCCGCGGGCCTGGAAATCCTGAGCAGCGATCGCTTCGCGCAGCCACAGGTAGCCCTGCTCCGGGCCATAGCCGTGGAAGCCCTCACGGCTGCCCATCTCATCCACAGCGGCCTTCATGGCGGTGCGGCAGGCCTCCGGCAGCGGCTCGGTGACATCGCCGATGCCCAGGCGGATGATCGGTGCTTCCGGGTTGGCTTCGCTGAAGGCTTTCACCCGCCGGGCGATCTCGGGGAACAGGTAGCCCGCCTTGAGCTTGAGGTAGTTGCCGTTGACCTGGGCCATGGAAGGGGAATGCCGCGGACGGGAGGGAATGGCGGGATTGTCCTATGGCGGGTGGCGCTGCATACGATCAAGGCAGCTCTCCGGCTGCCCGCATCTGTGACTGTCGTCCCCGTCGAGGCGCCCCTGGATGGTTCCGTTGCGGCCCCGGTGGATTTCACCGCCCTGGTCGACCTGGAGATCAGCAAGCCGGCCCGCTATCTGGGCAATGAGCTGGGGGTGCAGCCGCGCCATTGGGAGGCTGACTGGCAGGCGGCCGGTGTGCGCTGGGCGCTCACCTACCCCGAGGTCTACGAGGTGGGTGCCAGCAACAGCGGCCACATCATTCTCTATTCGATCCTGAATGCCGTTCCCGGCCAGCTGTGCGACCGCAGCTACCTGCCGGCGCCGGATCTGGCGGCCCGCCTGAGGGAGCGCGGGGCACCGCTGTTTGCCGTGGAGAGCCGCCGGCCCCTGCGGGCCTTTGACATCCTGGGCTTCTCGCTCAGCTACGAGCTGGGTGGCACCAACATCCTGGAGATGCTGGAGCTGGCTGGCATTCCGATCCGTGCCGCCGACCGCGGCGACCTACCCCTCAGCCACCCGGAGGCGCCGCCGCTGATCTTTGCCGGCGGCCCCACGGCCACCAGCAACCCCGAGCCCTTCGCCGCCTTCTTCGACTTCGTGGCCCTCGGCGACGGGGAGGAGCTGCTGCCCGAGATCGGCCTGGTGGTGGCCGAGGGCCGCGCCGCTGGCCTGGGCCGGCGTGCCCTGCTGCGGGATCTGGCCCAAGTGCCGGGGGTATACGTGCCGTCGCTGTACGGCCCTGGCGCCGATGGCGTGGCGATCGAGCCGCTGGAGCCCGGTATCCCGGCGCGCATTCAGCGGCGCACCGCCACGCCGATGCCCCACTACGCCATGGGGCTCGTGCCCCACATCGAAACGGTGCATGACCGGCTCACGGTGGAGATCCGCCGGGGCTGCACCCGAGGTTGTCGCTTCTGCCAACCCGGCATGCTCACCCGCCCCGCCCGCGACGTGGAGCCCGAGGCGGTGGTGGACGCGGTGGAAGAGGGCATGCGCCGCACGGGCTACAGCGATTTCTCGTTGCTGTCGCTGAGCTGCTCCGACTACCTGGCCCTGCCGGCGGTGGGCGTCGAGCTGCGCAACCGGCTCGCCGACCAAAACGTGAGTCTCACCCTGCCCAGCCAGCGGGTGGATCGCTTCGACCGCAACATCGCCCACATCCTCGGCGGCACCCGCAAGGGTGGACTCACCTTTGCGCCGGAGGCCGGCACCCAGCGCCTGCGCGACATCGTCAACAAGGGGCTCACCGATGCCGAGCTGCTGGCTGGCATCCGCACCGCGATGGAGAGCGGCTACCGCAAGGTGAAGCTCTATTTCATGATCGGCCTGCCGGGGGAAACCGACGCCGATGTGCTCGGCATCGCCGACACTTGCCAGGCCCTGCAGCGGCAGTGCGCGGACCTGGGCCGGCTCGAGCTGAATCTCACGATCAGCAATTTCACCCCCAAGCCCCACACGCCGTTCCAGTGGCACAGCGTCAGCACCGAAGAATTTCGGCGACGCCAGGAGTTGTTGCGCCGGGCCCTGCGTCAGCTGCGCGGTCTCAAGACCAATTTCACCGATGTGCGCCTCTCGGCGGTGGAAGACTTTGTGGGCCGCGGCGACCGGCGTCTGTCTGCGGTGATCGAGGCGGCCTGGCGGGCGGGGGCGGGGCTGGATGCCTGGTTTGAGTCGGCCGAGCGCAGTTACGCGGCCTGGACCGGTGCGATCGAAGCGGCGGGCCTGGGTGGCCGCTACCGCCAGCTGGAGCTGGGGGCCTGGAGCGCGGCTGAGGCGATGGCGGCCGGGGATCTGGAGGCCTTTTGCCGCCAGAGCCTGCCCTGGGACCACATCGATTCCGGCCTCGACAAGCGCTGGCTGGCGGAGGATCTTCAGCGGGCCCTGGCGGCCGCCGTGGTGCCGGACTGCTCCTTTGAGGGGTGCAGCAGCTGCGGGGTGTGTGGTCCCGAGCTCGGCCACAACGTGGTGATTCCGCCGCCTGCGATTCCCGTCGCGTTGCCCCAGCGGGCCCCGGCCAGCGAGCGGGTGGATCGGCTGCGGATCGGTTTCACCAAAACCGCTTCCCTGGCCCTGATCAGCCACCTCGACACGCTGCGGATGCTGGAGCGGGCCCTGCGCCGCTCCGCCTTGCCGGTGAGCTTCACCGGCGGCTTCCACCCCCTGCCGCGGCTGCAGGTGGCTCTGGCACTCCCCCTGGGGGTGGAGGGCCTGGGGGAATGGTTGGATCTGGAGTTCACCGAGCCGGTGGATCCGGAAGCGGTGCGTCAGCAGCTGCAGCCGGAGCTGCCCCCCGGGCTGCAGCTGCTGTCGGCGGCGGCGATGCCCACCTACGGTCCCAGCCTCAGCCAGGAGCTGGATTGCGCCCGCTGGAGTTTTCGCCTCACCGCCCCCACGGACGCGGCCTTCACCCCGCAGCGATGGCCGGAAGCTGTGGAGGCGTTGCTGGCTCGTGAGGAGCTGATTTGGCACGACACCGATAAA
>Ga0209668_10001362_pt1 | contig 10432 bp, 7 predicted proteins | sample FrelakmetPLP11PL_FD_187150 | JGI IMG/M metagenome (GOLD analysis project Ga0209668, IMG submission 187150) | Freshwater lake sediment microbial communities from the University of Notre Dame, USA, for methane emissions studies - PLP11 PL (SPAdes)... | ecosystem: Environmental > Aquatic >... | reverse complement strand
TAAATATAAATGTCTAATGATATTATTAAGGATTTTCAGGCATCTTTTAAGATACGCTCCAAATATTGTTATTATGATATAGACCAAGACCCCGAAAAAATAGCATTCAATGGAAAATGCCGAATATTTGTTCCTGCTTTTATGGCGTATGATATTAAGGGTTATACATCCAAAATATTAAATAAACCAACTTATAAACAAATCTTTAATATTTGTTGTGATGAATATATTAAAAAATCCGGAAATATGAATGATATTTATTTTAGTGATTTATTTCTCCCTGAAAATAATATGGATAATATAGATGTTGATATTAATAATCTTCAAGAAAGTTTATATTTAATGTCTCAACCTTTTATATTAAACCCTGATAAAGTTTATAATATTGAAATGAGAATGGAAGGAATGGAGGACAGATTAAATAGATATTTAGAGAAAAATAATATTTCTTTTCATTAAGTTATTTTTTTATATTTAAGAAATAAATAATATTCTTAAACAATGGATAAAACATATTTATCATTGTTGACAGATGATATATTAGATATTATTTATAAACATCTACACCAAATCAATATGAAAAGCATTATTAATAATGATGAAATAAATAATGAACTTGATAGGAGATGGGAGCATTTGAAGAATAAAAAGAAACATTTATATATTAATACTCATTATAAAACAAAATATGCTATATTTTGCATATATAATAAAAATAGTATGATGAGAATAGATAAAATAGCATTTAATGGATATTGTAGAATAATACAAAATATATATGATTTTGATAATATTGATGTAGATAATATTGATTTAGATAATATTGATTATTATATATATAAAAGTAATATATTATATAATCCAACTTATTATGATATATTATTAGAAGTTGATAAATATATTGAAATATCAGGAGAATATAACCACCATTATTTGGAAAGTATAAATATTAATGGTATAGAAAAAAATAAAATATATGGTGAAATATCATTATTAGATATGTTTTTAGGTTCATAAGTATTATTTTTTTTGATTTAAGAATATTATTATATTTCTTAAATAGATATGGAAGCAAAACAACCAAAACAACAAAAGAAACCCAAAGAACCAAAAATATTAAGTAAAATGACATTAACCAATATTAACCCAAATATAACAAAATCAACACAAGATGAAATATTAACATCTATTAAAGATTTATTAAGAGATAGACAAGATATTAAGAATATTAAAATATCCCATTTTGATAATAAATATATTGTTATAGATTTTATTAAATATTTAGAGAATGAGAATGAGTTTTTAAGCATCATTAAGAGTATTAATGAAAATATTTCGGCGGTTATGTCATACACTTATAAAGATAATGAAGGAATGAAAGAACCACAAAAATATTTATATAAGTATGCATATAAAACCCCAATAAATAATATATAGCAAAATAAAATACTATATAATATTAGAATGATTATCACTTTTATAATAACTAAAAAAAAGATTGAAAATATTGAATATATTATTGATAGTGATGAAGATTAAAAGGCATTTAAGAAAATAATAATATTCTTAAATATCTTTATATAAATATGGAAAAAATAGAAGTATTAAAGCAAGAAAGAGAATATATATTATTTCAAATACAAGAAGAAAAAGCAAATAATAATGATATAGAAATATTGAAATCATTAAAGAATAAATATCATTGTATAAGTAATAAAATAAACTATTTCAATAATCACGATAAAATAAAGGAATATAAGAAAGAAAAGAATAAAACATACCAAACAGAAGAAACAAAAGCAAAACAAAGGGAATATATGAAACAATACCACAAGAAAATAATGAATGCTTATAAGTCTTTAAAGGATATAAAGAAATAATAATATATTATATATAATATAGATAATAAAGAAAAATGGAAGTATTAACAACACAAAGAACCAATATTTTTAATCAAATGAAAGAAGCAAAAAATAATAATGATTTTGAAGCATATATCAAATATCAAAATGAATATAAAAGAATAACCGCTAAAATATACCACGAGAAAAACAAAGAAACCGAAAAATATAAAACAAGAAAATATAATAATGTTAAAAAGTATTTAGAAAATCCCGAAAACTACGAAAAACATTTAAACGCAGTAAAGGAAAGAAACAAGAATATATATATTAGTATTAAAAGTATTTAAGCAATATTTAATATTCTTAATAGATATAAGAAAATAATATATACATTAAATAAATATGGATGATGAAAGATTTTCAAAAATCGCTGGTAATACATATGAAAATAAGATAAATGACATTTATATTATCATCAAAGAAAAACAGAGAAATAATGATGATACAACAAATGATATTAATAATCTTATTGAAGTTATGAAAGATTATGAAGATTGGAAGAAGTGGGCAAAAAAAGAAGTTAAAAGAAGAACTTCTTTAATCTGGGGTAATAATCATAAATATAAACCATTAAGACAAGTTATTTATTAGCTATGCAAGTGCAAGTGCAATCTTTTCTTTTTTTAGATACTACCATTAAAAAAATGGTTGTATTTTTTCTGAAAACTTATTTATAAGAAATGAAAATACAAAAAAAATACAAGGCACGAAAAAACCTTTAAAAATGATGAATATTATTTATACTTATTAACGCAAAAAAAATACATTCTTTAATATGCATTAAGTATTCATTTATATTCTATTTTGTATTTTTATATATTGTTATTAACTCAAAGGAAAAACCCAATAATATTTTAGTTGTATTTTTTTTGTATTTTCATTTCTTATAAATACATTTACAAAAAAAATACAACTGAAAAAAAACAATAAAAGACCCTTTTAAAATGAATGTATTTTTTTAATACTTATTAACGCCTTTTAAATACATTCATTAATATTCATTCGCATTCATTCGCATTCTTTCGCATTCTTTCGCATTTTTTCATTAATATTCATAAACATTCATTAATAGACATTAGAAAAAACCATAAATATTTTAGTTGTATTTTTTTTGAAAACCTATTTATAATAAATGAAAATACCAAAAAAAATACAAGTAAAAAAAACAATAAAAGACCCTATTAAAAAATGAACTAATATATATTATTAATACTTATTAACGCAAAAAAAATACATTAATATTTATCTATGTTTCTATTATATGCAAATAAAGGCATAAAATCACCTTTAAATATAAAAGTGTATTTTTTTTGTATTTTCATTTCTTATAAATACATTTACAAAAAAAATACAAGTAAAAAAAATGTTAAAAGTTCCCTTTTAAAATGAATGTATTTTTTTAATACTTATTAACGCCTTTTAAATACATTCATTAATATTTATCTATATATTTATCTATGTTTCTATATATTTATCTATGTTTCTATCTATTTATCTATGTTTCTATAATATGCAAATAAAAGCATAAAAACCCATAAAATCACCTTTAAATATAAAAGTGTATTTTTTTTGTAATCCTGTTTATAAGAAATGAAAATACAAAAAAAATACAAGTAAAAAAAATGTTAAAAGTTCCCTTTTAAAAAGAATGTATTTTTTCTTCTTATTTACGCCTTTTAAATACATTCATTAATATTTATCTATATATTTATCTATGTTTCTATAATATGCAAATAAAAGCATAAAAACCCATAAAATCACCTTTAAATATAAAAGTGTATTTTTTTTGTATTTTCATTTCTTATAAAGACAGATACAAAAAAAATACAAGTAAAAAAACAATAAAAAGACCCTTTAAAAAAGAATGTATTTTTTAATACTTATTAACGCAAAAAACATACAAATATTAATGAATGTATTTAAAAGGCGTAAATAAGAAAAAAAAAATACATTCATTTTAAAAGGGAACTTTTAACATTTTTTTTACTTGTATTTTTTTTGTATTTTCATTTCTTATAAACAGGATTACAAAAAAAATACAAGCAAATATTTTAAGTTTTTTTGCTTTTAAAAAAGGATTTAAGAAATATATTTATATATAATATAGATAATAAAGAAAAATGGAAGACCTACAAAAAAATATAATAGACCTTCAAGAAACTTATAATATTTCATTATATCCATTAAAGCAAATAACAAAAGACAGAAATAATAAAACAGATTATCAAGACCCAAAAATATTATATGACTTTTGGGGAAATAGTGATATTAGATTTTCAACTGATTATTTAATAAATCAAGTTAATAAAAATAATGTTTGCGGGTTTGCTATTGCGACAGGTTATAAAAATAATATTGTTGTTATTGACTATGACAATAAAGAAACAACAAATAAAGATTTTTTAAATATGTTATTAGATGCTGACACATTAACCATATCAACACCGAGCGGAGGTTATCATTTTTTATTTAAATATAATGAGTTATTAAAGAAAAACGCAAGATGCATATTTAATAATGTTGATATTAGAGGTAATAGAGGTTTAATATTTCACGGCATAAGAGCAGACGGAATATATAACATTTCAAATAATAAACCAATCAAGAAAATCAAAGACAATATTATAAATCTACTAATAAATAATATTAATGGTTCAAATATTGAAAGAAAGACAACAACAACAACCAAACCAAAAACACCAAATACACCAAAAAAATATGATGTATCACCAGAAGAAATATTTAAACTATTAGAACTATTGCCGAATGATTATTTAGATAAATATAATGAATGGATAAAAATAACTTTTATTTTATGGGAAATGAATGCATATGAGATATGGGACAAATGGAGCAGAAAAGGCACAAAATATAATGAGATTAAGAATAAAGAAATATGGGAACATTTAAAATATGATGAAGGGTATAATAATGATTTTCTATATTTAATATGGTTGGTTAAGTATCATAATAAAGACATTAATATTAGAAATATTGAACGCATTTATAAGGATTACACACCAACAAATAATGAATATTTAAGAACTGCTAAAACCATAAATAAACAATATTTAAATATTGAAGATATTGACAAAACTAAAAAAATAAATCTTCAACAATCATCAACAGGAACAGGAAAAACAACAAACACCATAAACTACACCAAAGCAGAACAAGAAATAAACCCAAATATTAAAATATTATCTATTACCCATTTAAAAACAATAGCAGATGACCATTATAAGAGATTTAATGAAGAAAATATCAAAATAGACCATTATAAAAATATTGATAGTCCTTTTTATGATAATAATGATTATTCAGGTTTAGTTATTGTTATTAATAGTATTGTCAAACTTCAAAATATAGATTTCAAAGACTATATTATTTATTTAGATGAAATAACCGCCCTTTTTGATACTCTTTTAAATAGTCCGACAATAAAACGCCGTAAAGAAGTATTAACAACATTTATAAATATATTAAATGAATGTCATTTAATCATAGGAACAGACGGAATAATAAATGATATTTCATATTCTTTTATGTCCCAAGCATTACCAGAGGAAAAAATAAACTTTGTTATAAATACTTATCAAAACTTTAAAGACAAACCTGCATATTTTATTGAAGATTATAAGCATATTGAAAATAAAATAATAGATGACTTAAAAAATAATAGAGTTTTTATTTGTTGTTTCAATACCAAAAGACACACCGACAGAATAGAAGCATTAATACTAAATGAAAACCCAGAATATAAAGAACAGATATTAAAATATACATCAACACACGGCGAGGAAATAAAAGACATTAAAGAAGAATGGGAGAATAAGATTATTTTATATTCTCCCTCAATAGTTCAGGGCATAGACTATAACCCAAAAGACGCCCAAAATATTTATTGTTTCATTTTTGGAGAAAATACCATAAATCCTATACAATCATCGCAACAAATCGCAAGAAATAGAAACCCTTTAAATACATATATTTATATTGAAGGTTGTAAAAATAAAATCAGTTTCAAGAATGGAATAAATGACATTAAGAAATATTATAAAGAGATTGACACAACACAAAACAATATATTTATTGATTTAATAGACACTAAAACAACATTTAAAGGGGTTGAATATTTTGACAATCCTTTTACAGAACTATTTTATAAATATAAAACAGATGATGACATTTTAAGAAGTTCTTATAAATACCATCTAAAAACCATATTAAAAAATAAGGGTTATAATGTAATAGATGAGTTAATATATAATAAGATTAGTATTAACAAGAAAGAAGAGAAAGAGAAGAAACAAGAAATAAACAATATTATTAATAGTAAAAATAATGAACTATTTGAAAAATATTTAAATAATGAACCAATAGACAGCAAATATAAAGCTGATTTAGATAAAAAAATAGAGTTATTAAACCTAAATATTAAAACAGATAAGGAAATAATAATATTTCATAAGGATATTTTAATAGATAATATCAGATTTTCATTATTCTTTAATATTATCTATTATTTATGTAATAATAAAACATCAAATGAAAGCAAAATAAAGAATAGAAATAATGATGATTACACATTTCAAACAATCAAAGAACCGCAAATATTAATGAATACTTATAAAAGATTAATATTAACATATACACCAGAAATAAACCCGTATTATTTTGCATATGATGAAAGCAAAATAAAGAATGATAATATAAATATGACTGATGAAGATTATAAAATATTAAAATCTATTACAAGAACCACACGACCAAAACCAAATAATAAAATAGAGTTGTTAAGACTTATATTTTTACTTGCTAAAAAGATTTATGGGGGTAATGTGAAGCGTAAAGCGTTTTCAGTAAGAGAAGGAAAGAAAAATAAAAACTATTCTATAATATATTTTAATGATGCTTATTTATATTTATGTTTAAAAAGACTAAACCCAGAATATCCCTGCATATGCCCTTATATTAAAGAGTTAATAAATAATGAAGATTTTAATAATATTGATTTAGATAATATTAAAATAGATGATACAAATGATGATGAAACAGACGGGGAAAGCGTAAGCAGTTATAACAGCAAACAAGAAATAATATATATATTACCTTATAAAAAAATAGATATAGAAATATTAAAAAATGATGTTCTCGATCATTAAAAGTATTCTTTTTTTACCTCTTAAATATTGATGTATTTAAAAGGCGTTAATAAGTATTAAAAAAATACATTCATTTTAAAAGGGAACTTTTAACATTTTTTTTACTTGTATTTTTTTTGTAAATGTATTTATAAGAAATGAAAATACAAAAAAAATACACTTTTATATTTAAAGGTGATTTTATGCCTTTATTTGCATATAATAGAAACATAGATAAATATTAATGTATTTTTTTTGCGTTAATAAGTATTAATAATATATATTAGTTCATTTTTTAATAGGGTCTTTTATTGTTTTTTTTTACTTGTATTTTTTTTGTATTTTCATTTATTATAAATAGGTTTTCAAAAAAAATACAACTAAAATATTTATGGTTTTTTCTAATGTCTATTAATGAATGTTTATGAATATTAATGAAAAAATGCGAAAGAATGCGAAAGAATGCGAATGAATGCGAATGAATATTAATGAATGTATTTAAAAGGCGTTAATAAGTATTAAAAAAATACATTCATTTTAAAAGGGTCTTTTATTGTTTTTTTTCAGTTGTATTTTTTTTGTAAATGTATTTATAAGAAATGAAAATACAAAAAAAATACAACTAAAATATTATTGGGTTTTTCCTTTGAGTTAATAACAATATATAAAAATACAAAATAGAATATAAATGAATACTTAATGCATATTAAAGAATGTATTTTTTTTGCGTTAATAAGTATAAATAATATTCATCATTTTTAAAGGTTTTTTCGTGCCTTGTATTTTTTTTGTATTTTCATTTCTTATAAATAAGTTTTCAGAAAAAATACAACCATTTTTTTAATGGTAGTATCTAAAAAAAGAAAAGATTGCACTTGCACTTGCATAGCTAATAAATAACTTGTCTTAATGGTTTATATTTATGATTATTACCCCAGATTAAAGAAGTTCTTCTTTTAACTTCTTTTTTTGCCCACTTCTTCCAATCTTCATAATCTTTCATAACTTCAATAAGATTATTAATATCATTTGTTGTATCATCATTATTTCTCTGTTTTTCTTTGATGATAATATAAATGTCATTTATCTTATTTTCATATGTATTACCAGCGATTTTTGAAAATCTTTCATCATCCATATTTATTTAATGTATATATTATTTTCTTATATCTATTAAGAATATTAAATATTGCTTAAATACTTTTAATACTAATATATATATTCTTGTTTCTTTCCTTTACTGCGTTTAAATGTTTTTCGTAGTTTTCGGGATTTTCTAAATACTTTTTAACATTATTATATTTTCTTGTTTTATATTTTTCGGTTTCTTTGTTTTTCTCGTGGTATATTTTAGCGGTTATTCTTTTATATTCATTTTGATATTTGATATATGCTTCAAAATCATTATTATTTTTTGCTTCTTTCATTTGATTAAAAATATTGGTTCTTTGTGTTGTTAATACTTCCATTTTTCTTTATTATCTATATTATATATAATATATTATTATTTCTTTATATCCTTTAAAGACTTATAAGCATTCATTATTTTCTTGTGGTATTGTTTCATATATTCCCTTTGTTTTGCTTTTGTTTCTTCTGTTTGGTATGTTTTATTCTTTTCTTTCTTATATTCCTTTATTTTATCGTGATTATTGAAATAGTTTATTTTATTACTTATACAATGATATTTATTCTTTAATGATTTCAATATTTCTATATCATTATTATTTGCTTTTTCTTCTTGTATTTGAAATAATATATATTCTCTTTCTTGCTTTAATACTTCTATTTTTTCCATATTTATATAAAGATATTTAAGAATATTATTATTTTCTTAAATGCCTTTTAATCTTCATCACTATCAATAATATATTCAATATTTTCAATCTTTTTTTTAGTTATTATAAAAGTGATAATCATTCTAATATTATATAGTATTTTATTTTGCTATATATTATTTATTGGGGTTTTATATGCATACTTATATAAATATTTTTGTGGTTCTTTCATTCCTTCATTATCTTTATAAGTGTATGACATAACCGCCGAAATATTTTCATTAATACTCTTAATGATGCTTAAAAACTCATTCTCATTCTCTAAATATTTAATAAAATCTATAACAATATATTTATTATCAAAATGGGATATTTTAATATTCTTAATATCTTGTCTATCTCTTAATAAATCTTTAATAGATGTTAATATTTCATCTTGTGTTGATTTTGTTATATTTGGGTTAATATTGGTTAATGTCATTTTACTTAATATTTTTGGTTCTTTGGGTTTCTTTTGTTGTTTTGGTTGTTTTGCTTCCATATCTATTTAAGAAATATAATAATATTCTTAAATCAAAAAAAATAATACTTATGAACCTAAAAACATATCTAATAATGATATTTCACCATATATTTTATTTTTTTCTATACCATTAATATTTATACTTTCCAAATAATGGTGGTTATATTCTCCTGATATTTCAATATATTTATCAACTTCTAATAATATATCATAATAAGTTGGATTATATAATATATTACTTTTATATATATAATAATCAATATTATCTAAATCAATATTATCTACATCAATATTATCAAAATCATATATATTTTGTATTATTCTACAATATCCATTAAATGCTATTTTATCTATTCTCATCATACTATTTTTATTATATATGCAAAATATAGCATATTTTGTTTTATAATGAGTATTAATATATAAATGTTTCTTTTTATTCTTCAAATGCTCCCATCTCCTATCAAGTTCATTATTTATTTCATCATTATTAATAATGCTTTTCATATTGATTTGGTGTAGATGTTTATAAATAATATCTAATATATCATCTGTCAACAATGATAAATATGTTTTATCCATTGTTTAAGAATATTATTTATTTCTTAAATATAAAAAAATAACTTAATGAAAAGAAATATTATTTTTCTCTAAATATCTATTTAATCTGTCCTCCATTCCTTCCATTCTCATTTCAATATTATAAACTTTATCAGGGTTTAATATAAAAGGTTGAGACATTAAATATAAACTTTCTTGAAGATTATTAATATCAACATCTATATTATCCATATTATTTTCAGGGAGAAATAAATCACTAAAATAAATATCATTCATATTTCCGGATTTTTTAATATATTCATCACAACAAATATTAAAGATTTGTTTATAAGTTGGTTTATTTAATATTTTGGATGTATAACCCTTAATATCATACGCCATAAAAGCAGGAACAAATATTCGGCATTTTCCATTGAATGCTATTTTTTCGGGGTCTTGGTCTATATCATAATAACAATATTTGGAGCGTATCTTAAAAGATGCCTGAAAATCCTTAATAATATCATTAGACATTTATATTTA
>Ga0209668_10001360_pt1 | contig 10437 bp, 8 predicted proteins | sample FrelakmetPLP11PL_FD_187150 | JGI IMG/M metagenome (GOLD analysis project Ga0209668, IMG submission 187150) | Freshwater lake sediment microbial communities from the University of Notre Dame, USA, for methane emissions studies - PLP11 PL (SPAdes)... | ecosystem: Environmental > Aquatic >... | reverse complement strand
AACGGCAAGGCAAGTTATAGAAGGCATTTTATCAGAAGGGCGTGTGAAGGCATGGGCATATGATTTTAATGGAGCAGGATTTGCGCTCGACCAGGTCAAATCAATGTTGTCGGAATACCAGTTTGCTGCCAGTGATACCCTTTCAGACCAGTATACTGCGTTGGAAGCATATATTCTTCAAAATGAATGTAGCCTGGTTTTCAGGGAATATAATGAACTGATGGCTAATGTGAAGATAGCGAGGGAAAAGAATGAATTCATCCTCGCCCTGAAAATTGCCCGTGAAGCAGTAAACCTTTCTATTGATCATATCAGTTGCAAGATCCGGGATGATGAAGCATGGTATCAGAAAGTGCTCATGGAGGCTCCGGCAAATTTTCAGCAAAAGGAAAAAGAACTCGAAACCCTTACCTATGGATCATGTTCGGATTACCTCAATGCTTTCCAGGACCTGAAAAATTACTATTACCGCAACAAATTGCTCGAGCAGGGTGTCGTGTTCATTCCTCTGAACGAAAGGGTTATCAAGGTAAAGGACCCGAATTTCCTGACGTGCATGCTAGATCATTATATTGCACTGCGGGATTTTGAAAATGCTCTGGGGCTGCTGGACCGGTTACATGAGATAGGATATTCAGCAAGTTCGCTGGCAGGTCAGCAGAAGTCTTTAGCTGCCTCACTTGCCACGCGTGATGCGATGATTGCCGGCATCGAATATCCCTGGAATATTCTTGATTCATATACTTGCCACGACAAATGGTACAGGGAATTCAACCGGAGCTATAAAATAACCTGGCTAAAAGCGACGAATTGGAAAATGAAATATTGGCCTTTCATCTGGAAAAAATAATTCTTTACTTTGTACAACGCAGATTTAATACCAGACAATATGAAACGATTACTGCTGATCAGCAATTCCACAAATGCAGGTGAACCCTATTTAGGATGGCCAAGGCCATATATTAGTGAATTCCTTCAGGGTACCGATATTAAAGATATCTTATTTATTCCATATGCGGGGGTAAACCTCGCTGAAGAAAGCGTTGAACGGTCATATGACCTTTATGAACAGAAGGTGCAGGCGGTTTTTAACGAGGTCGGGTACGGGATTTATTCCATCCACCGCGAAAAAGACCCCGTCGAAGCGGTCAGGAATGCACGAGCAATAGCAGTTGGCGGCGGCAATACTTTTCACCTGGTTTATATGCTGCATAAGCAAAACATTATCGGCGTTATCAGGGATCGTGTCCTGGAAGGCATGCATTACATGGGTTGGAGCGCGGGCGCAAATGTCGCATGTCCCACCCTGCGCACAACCAATGATATGCCAATAATCCAACCGGCAAGTTTTGATACTTTTAACCTGGTGCCTTTCCAGATCAACCCGCATTACCTGGATGCCAATCCGGAAGGTCATGGCGGTGAAACACGGCAGCAGCGGATCGAAGAGTTCCTGGCTGTCAACAGGGACGTTACCGTGGTCGGATTGAGGGAAGCTACTCTTGTACAGGTTGAAGGACAGGAGATCGAACTGAAAGGTTCACGCCCTATGCGGATATTCAGATACGGGAAAGAACCGGAGGAGGTGGCGATTGGACGAATCGTTAAATCTTTATAAATATTCCCCCCAACACATTCACAAATGCCACCACTTTTTTATCTGTTCTGATAGTGCCATTCGTAAGCTCAAAATCAAAATCCATTACATTATAAGTGAATTCTGAATTGAGCGAAAATCCGATACAATTTTTCAATTCGTACTTCAGGCCTGCTCCGGCCAGGAAACTCCCTTCAAAGTCACCGGCTGAGGTTATCTCAAACCACTTTTCCCCGATCATCTCATATTCAGCCTTGTACAACTGGTAGGGAGATTGGGTGTATATCATCCCCCCTAATGCTTTAGCGGTAAAAGAAAGTCTTTGCAAAAGGGGAACCTGGAAATAGAAACCTGCATAAAGGGTATATGACCGGTATGGATCGGACCTGATATACACATCGTTCATGAAAGGATCGGCAATGACTTTCTCATAGCCGAGTGTCTTGACGTCGACCGGGTGGAAATGCATGCCGGCGGATCCGCCGGCCCCCAGCCATGACTTGAAAAACCAGGCACCTTCCAGCGATGTGCTGAAACCGGTCAGGCTGAAACTGCCATCGGGGAGCTTCTTATCCTTGAATTTTCCTACCGGGAATGAAGGCCCTGTTTGTAAACTGATAAAGGATGGCTTTTGCTGGGCAGACAGGCCAAGGGTTATTGAAATAATGAATGCGGAAATAAAGTATTTATTCATTTTCACAAGGGCCAGATGTGAGGATAAATGGCTATCGCAACTATACCTACGATGGCCAGCATAATGGCCAGCAGGATAAACATCCAACCGAGGATTATTTTCTTTTTCAAAATAAAAAACAATCCCAGGGCGATAAAAATCAGGCTGTATATAAAGAGAATGATGATCATACCAGGATTTTCATGACTGCATAAGGAATGATGACTGATAATACAAGAATCGTAAAAGTAATATAAATCTCTGACCTCGTGACGAACCTTTCCTCGTGCCGAATCGGGAATAGCCCTACCAATAACGCCCCGATCAATCCAAGAGCAAAAGCTATGATCATACTTCAGATTTGAGAAATGTTAAAATTTTGCGGCGAAAATAACTATATTTGAACTATTGACAATAATCGTTATGATTCTTAAAAAACTTGCACTGGTAACTGGAGCTACAGGCGCTATCGGAAAAGCCATTGCCCGCCAGCTTGTTGCAACAGGAGATTTCAGGGTTATCATGGTAGTGAAAGATGAGGAAAAAGCATTGAAGGTGATGGGAGATATCCGCCGGCAAACAGGATCGGATGACATCCGGTATGTTATAACAGATTTATCGCGAAAAGCAGAAATCTTAGATCTGGCTTCCGGAATCCAGGAGCCGGTCCATGTACTGGTCAATAACGCTGCTTCCACTCCCTGGAAACGTGCTGAAACCCCGGAAGGTATTGAGGTCCAGTTTGCCACCAATGTGCTTGGCTATTTCTGGATGATTGAATCTTTTACACCTCATTTGAAATTGGGTGCCCCGTCGAGGGTGATAAATGTTGCCAGTTATTGGGCAGGCGGACTGGAAATATCTGACCTGCAATTCAAACACAGACATTATGATAATGATGATGCCTATCGTCAGTCAAAGCAGGCAAACCGTATGCTGACCGTTGCTTTTGCCGGCAGGCTTAAGCCGTTTAATATTATGGTTAATTCATGCCATCCGGGAGATGTGAACTCGGCCCTGAGCAATTCGATGGGATTTGGCGGCCATGAAACACCGGACCAGGGAGCAGGTACTCCAGTCTGGTTGGCCACAAGCCCGGAAGTTGAAGGAATCACCGGCAAATATTTCGAACAAAAAAAGCAGCAAAGCTGCAGTTTCAGCAAAGATCTGCGCGAAGTGGAGCGGTTGTTTGAGATATGCGCGACTATAAAATAATCTCCCCCCTAAGGTACGTAACTGCTTTCCCCCCTATATCAACGCGGTCGCCACGAAGGCGGCAAAACAGGATCCCCCCGCGGCGTGAAAGTTGCAGGGCTTTCATCTCACTTTTACCGAGTTTCTCAGCCCAGAAGGGGATCAGAACTGTATGGGCAGATCCGGTCACCGGATCTTCATCCACACCGACCCTTGGGGCAAAAAAGCGGGATACGAAATCCACATTAATGCCAGGTGCGGTAACAATCACAGCTCGTGCATCGGTCTTTTCCATCCTGCGGAAATCCGGGATCAATGCCTCGATTTCCTGTTGCGATTTGTAGAGAAGGAGGTAGTCTTCCTTTCCCCGGCAGCATTGAACAGGAGTAATATTCAGTGATTGAACAAAATCATCCGGGAGAGCAACGCGCTGAGGCTTATTAGCAGGGAAATCAAGGATGAGCAGGTCGCCTTCCCTGGTTACATTGAGTATCCCGCTCCTGGATTGAAAAGAAATCATCTCTTCGCTGAAACCAAGATGCTGGAAAATCACATGTGCCGATGCCAGTGTGGCATGTCCGCACAGGTTCACTTCAACTTTCGGGGTAAACCAGCGAATATGGAAACCTTTGTCTTCTGTTACGAAAAAAGCGGTTTCTGAAAGATTGTTCTCCATGGCAATTTTCTGCATTACGTCATCTTCAAGCCATTGGTCCATCGGGCAAATCCCGGCCGGATTACCGCCAAACAACCGGTCGGTAAAGGCATCTACCTGGTAGAAAGGAATAAGCATAAGATTTTAAATTTGGTTTTCAACGATATACATGTCTATTTCGCCTTTGTTTTTTGCCTTGACTTTACCCCGATGTGTGCAATTAAACTGGTCTTTAATGAATTCGTACGTACAGCCCGAAATATTGACCTGTCCTGGTATTCCGCTTGATTCCATCCGGCTCGCGGTATTTACCGCATCGCCCCAGATATCGTAAGCGAATTTGTTTTTACCCACGACTCCGGCCACTACCTGCCCGGTGTGAATGCCAATTCTTAACTCCCAGTAATCTTTGCCCTGCTTCTCACGGTCAATTTTAAGCTTTTCCATGAATTCTTTGATTTCAAGCCCGGCTTTCACAATGGAGACCGGGTTAGTTGTATTGGCTACCGGGATGCCACCGGCACACATATAGGCGTCCCCGATTGTCTTTATCTTTTCCAGGTTATGTTTGTCAATGATCTTGTCAAATTCAAAAAAACAGTAGTTTAACTCTTCGATAAGCTCCTGTGGCGTAAGCTTTTCGGCGATGATTGTAAATCCTTTAAAATCGGTGAATAATACGGAAACCATGTCGTAATGCTTTGGCGTGGCGGTACCCTTTTCCTTTAACTCCATTGCCGTTTCTTCAGGCAGGATATTCAGCAGAAGTTTTTCGGAACGTTCTTTTTCATCTTCGATGATTTTCTTTGTTTTCCTGACATATTTATACCTGTTGAACAAGCCAATCGCTAGCAGGAGCATCAGAAACCCGGTGCTGCCTGCGGCATAAATCGCAATTTTTTGTCTCTGGAGATTCAGTTCCTGCAGTGCAATATCCTTGGTAAGAAGGTCAATATCTCCCTGTTTCTTTTCAATATCAAAATTCAGGAGGAGAGTCTGGAGCTTTTTATCCATTTCGACATTATACAATGAATCCTTGATTAGTATTAATAATGACTGATACTTATAAGCATTATTAAAATCCATGGTCATGAAATAGGTATTTGCCAGGCCTTGATAAGTATCTTTAAGTTCAGTCTTTGAACGGATTTTTTCACCAATATTTTGTGCCTGCAGGAAAGTAGCTATTGCCGACTGGTAATCGCCGATTGAGTCATAAGTTTGCCCGAGTGCATTGAGTGATTGCGCCATTTCAAGCTTAGCATCAAGGATTTTGGACTTTTCAACAGCCTCTTTCTGGAAATTGACAGCTTTCTGGTAATCACCCAGCAATTCTGTGTACACTTTGCCAATATTCAGCAGGGAATAAGCGACTTTTACACTTTCTGCCTTCTGGTATGCCTCGAGAGAAGCATTAAAATAATAAAGCGCGGAATCCGGAATTTTCCTGATCAGGTAAATCTCCCCCATATTGACAGTAACAGTGCCAATTGCATCATAATCACCAAGCTCTTTTGCCATCGGGAGTGCCCTGTAATAATATTGGAGCGCCATGTCATGCGTCGCCTCTTTATTGGAATAAACAGCTCCGATATTCACCAGCGCAGTTGCAATCCTGAGCTTATCGTGGATTTCTTCTGAAACCTCAAGGGATTTAAGATAATATTCAATCGCTTTGGTGTCATACCCCTGGCTGAAATTGACCGCCCCGAGATTACTCGATATATTGGCAACTCCCTGCTTATTTCCGGTCGATTCAAAAGTTTTTAAAGATTGCTGCCAGTAAATAAGCGCATCAAAATAATCTGCTTTAAAATAATAGCCCATGCCGATACTTTTCAGGGCATAGGCCAATCCGTTTTTAAAATCAAGTTTTTCAGCTAATTCTTTTGCCTGCATGCTGTAACGGATGGTTGATTCAGGATCGATCCTTAATAACTTACCGGAAAGCGCCAGCAATATATTTACTTTCGAAGTGTCATCTTCAGCATTTTCTACTATAGCCTTCAGACTATCGATCTGGTAGTTCTGGGCAGAACTAACAATTGATACGATAACTAAAAAGATACTGAAAATGGCCTTTCGCATAAACAAATGTGAGCTATTTCCCTGAATGTAACGCTAACCTGTTCCCTTCCGAACCGATGATTAAAGCCACATTTTCAACAGGCACTTCTATCCAACCAACAACATTTTGCATTGGTTCCATACATATGAATTTAATATGAAACATTTGAAAAAATAAAATGTTCATTTTTGAAGTCAGAAGTCGGCAGTTGGCAGTCAATAGTCATTTTATTTCAGAACTCAAAACTTATTTAGTGCTCCCTTCATGATTTTTCAGCATTTTCATGATATCTTCCAGAAAATCGGCCTGTATCTCCTGGATCTCAAGCATTTTCTGGTTCTGGTGGGCAACCATATGATCAAGTTTTTCGTGTATCACGCGGATTTCAAGTTCAGCTTTCAGGTTGATCTTATAATCATTTTCGCTCCTGAGCCTGTCACGAGCCTCTTTCCGGTTCTGGCTCATCATGATGATCGGGGCCTGGATTGATGCAAGACAGGAGAGTATCAGATTGAGGAGGATAAAAGGATAAGGATCAAACGGCTTTTTAACAAGGACGAATATATTGATACCTATCCAGAGAAAAAGTGCTGTAAAGAAGTAAATGATAAAGGTCCAGCTCCCTCCGAAGTTGGCTATCCGGTCTGACAGCCTTTCGCCAAAAGTGAGCTTTTTATCAAGCTCAACTTCGATATTGTCGGAAACCAGCTTGTTCCTGGCAATGGCATTAACCACCTCGTTCTCAAGATTTGATAATTCGCCGACCTCCTCTTCAATCAGCAACTCCAGGTATTTCTTGCGGAACTTGTTCAGTTCTTCAATAGAAATATATGAATCCAGGCCAAAGTTCGGATGGTCTTTCCTGATCAGTTCCAGTAATGATTTCCTGAGAGCTGAGCCACGATAAAGTTCATCCGGGGGATATTCTGTGCCGCTGATTGCACATTGATGTGTTTTAATCATTATAGGTGAAATTTAGTAAGGCAGGCTTAAAATTAGAAATTAATTTCTACAAAAAGATTAAAATCAGCGTTAAGATTTGCAAGTTGCTTTTGATTTCGTATATTTGACCTTCGGGCTATAACAGTGAAAGCGAAATATGATGAAAGCCAGTCTCAAAACTGATTTTAAGTGTTCAAATGCTGGTATTGCTGGAACAAGGTCTAACTTCAATTATCCGGTTTTAGGAAGTCAGGGGTTTCATTTTTTTCTGCAGCAATGCATTGAATACTAATGAAAAACAATTTTCACTTTAATTTTAACTATAAATAAAATTAAAATGAAATTAGTAAAATTAATCCTGAGCATTATTGTATTACTCGCTTTTTTAGGTTTAAATGATGCATAGGCCAATGGGCAGCTGATGGCGCAAATATTCACAATACCAACGCCGGGAATGTTGGCATTGGTAACTTTCCGGCAGCTACACTCCTGCATGTGGGGAAAAACATGACAGAGCCTACCATCAGGGTCCAGAACTTTGGAGGCATAGGTGGAGCTACCTATGAAATGATGGACAACGTCAGTGGGGCCGACTGGAAGTTCAAAGCGACCAATTCCGGCGGCTTTAAAATCCGTGACAATACGTTCTCGCTGGATGTGATGACCTTTGAGCCCAATAGCATTGCCAATGCCATTTACATTAACACAGCAGGAAATGTGGGGATCAGAACGACGACGCCTTCTGCAAATTTTCATGTTGCCGAGACTGCCCCCAGTTATACTGGTCAGTTCGGAACGTCTATTGCACCTTGGATTCAGGGCACAAATGTATCTATTGGTGATGACAATAATGATTGCGTGTTGTATCTCGGGCATGGTGTCGGCCATGAAGGATTTTTAATCTGGCAATATGATGCCGTAACACCGGCTAATTCCTATTACAGCGTGGGAACCTTTGATGGAGCTCATGACCTTGTGCTTCAGGAAGTGGGAGGGAATGTTGGGATTCGTACCATAACCCCTCAAGCATTACTTGATGTTAATTATGATCTTAATACCTTTAGTCGGCTGGGGAACAGTGCTGTTACCAGTAATTCTTTCTACCACTTGGAGGATCCGGCTAATGGCGACAACCAGTCAGCCATTTATGCTTTCAGGACAGTTAATTATCCTAATGAAAATGATGGGGTAGGGTATTTTCAGGGTGGAACAAATCAGGCCATTCAGGGATATAACTTCTGGGGTGATTTATATACGTTCGGCATAGCAGGATTCAATTTTAATGATTATAACCGCTGCGGAGGAATATTTGGTTCAGATTATAGTGGCACTTATTGGGGGTCGCTTGGTTACAAGGACAGCGGAGGAACAGGTTATGGCGGATATTTTACCAGCTGGACCACCGGCGGTGCCGGTAAAAGCAGCCAGGCGGCATCTGTTGGGATTGGTTTGGGTGCATGGGGTGATTTGCTGGGAGCTGACATTCATGGCAAGATTTATGGTATCTATGCAGAAGGAAATAGTTATGCGATGTTCTCTAATGGTGATGTTTATAAAAATAAGCTGGATGTGCACCTCCAGGATAACGGAAAAGGCACCAATACAGTTCTCTACACTAACGTATCCACACAGGTTACCGTCCAAACCTATGGCACTGTAGCCCTCTCCAATGGCATGGCAAGTATTGCATTTGACCCGGCTTTTGCAGCAGCTGTATCTGCCGAAGAGCCTGTAGTAGTTACGGTTACACCTACTGGCAGCTCAAATGGTGTATTCTTGTCAGGAGTTACCAGTTCCGGCTTCACAGTCGTTGAAAACAATGCCGGCAGGAGTAATGTCACGGTAAACTACATTGCAATCGATAAGCGGGCCGGATATGAAAATCCCAGCCTGCCCAAGGAAGTGATCGATGCCGGATATACCAGCAATATGTCCAGGGGGCTGAAACCTGATGCTGATACACGTACCAACAGTGAAGGGCTGTATTATGAAAACGGACAGCTTAATATCGGGATTCACCCATCAACTCTGCCGGATCCTAATAAACCCGCTGAGATGGTTGAAAATCCACCGAGAAAAACTGTAACTCAAATAGGGGATTCTCCTGTAGGAAGAGAAAAGCAGAAAAACAATCCGCAATAGGAAGGTTCGTCATCCATCTTTTCGTGATCCCGGCGCGATTCGAACGCGCGACCCACAGCTTAGAAGGCTGTTGCTCTATCCGCTGAGCTACGGGACCGTGGCGGGATGCAAAGATAGGAATATAATTTATTAAGTCAGCAGTCAGCAGTCAGCGGTCTGAAATCAAAACTCAGAACTTCTTATTATTCCCTAAATCTATCTTAACCACCAATCGTTGGTAATCACTCGTTGAAGTCAGGTTGATAAGTGTGCTGTCGTTCTCGATGAGGGTTAGATCAGAAAGCCCCCTGTTGATTGCATCCTCCAATGATTTAACGGCTTTGTCGTATCTGCCTTGCCGGGTGTAATATTTTGCAAGAAAATAATAAGGGCTTATGGCATCAGGTTGGGCCATGGCCCAGACCTCCAGGAAATATCTTGAAGTTGACTGATATTCTGTGCCTTGCACGCTTTCATACTGCATATGCGCAGTTCTCCATATAAAATCAATCATCCTGCGTCCAAGTAAAGTATCTAAAGGATTTTCACCTTTTATTATCTTATCGTTGGCAATTTTGATCTGTTCCTTCCACCAGGAATTTGGTTTGACAGGCGTCATGCTGTCTTCATAATTTATCCGGTAGCAGACGAAAGCATCTGCATATTGAATGTAATAATGGCGCTCTTCTTCAAGGATTCTGGTCAGGTATTTCTTTTCTTTAATCACAACCTCAGTTTTCTTCAAACTTTCAGTCAAGGTTTTAATTTCAGTGATATTCCTTATGCCATGAAGGTAGGAAAGAAGTTTTTCACATTGAATATAGGCATCATATTCTCTTCCGTCCCGGATTAAATCGAGGATCATCTGATGATGTGCTTCATAAAAATCCTCCCTCATACCGTAATCAATCCCTTTTATTTCCTTCTCCATGGCCCGGAATTCCAGCCAGGTGACCGCATCGGTGATGACCCAGGCTGGCGGCCAGTCATGATCTCCATGGAATTCATAAATATAATGGCTCATTTGAAATTTATCGAGCCAGTCGTCAAGGCTTTGCATCTCCTGGTAATTGAAGTCACGGTTTCCGATAAGACCTATATAACTGAATTCCAAATCAAAATGGGGTGGATAATTGTTTGAGAAACCTGCCCCGCAACCAATGACACCTTCAAATGTTCCGTATAGC
>Ga0209668_10001359_pt1 | contig 10437 bp, 14 predicted proteins | sample FrelakmetPLP11PL_FD_187150 | JGI IMG/M metagenome (GOLD analysis project Ga0209668, IMG submission 187150) | Freshwater lake sediment microbial communities from the University of Notre Dame, USA, for methane emissions studies - PLP11 PL (SPAdes)... | ecosystem: Environmental > Aquatic >... | reverse complement strand
TTAACTGTGTAGAAAACTCGGGACCTCCCCAATTGGTTTTCATTGGATCTGCGGTTAATCCATTTATTTCCAACGGGATTATATCATCCATCGTTCTTGTACATGTAGGCTGTGCTTTTAATAATATACTTTTAGTTAACTCTAATTTATCTATATTTGTAACTTCTTTTGTAGATAAATTATTAACAATACTACTGGCTAAATTATCCATATATAATTGTCTAGTATATGGGGTTTTATATTTATCATGTAGTTTATCATCCGACACTGACGTAGTTTGAGATGAAGTTGTTAACGAACTGTCATCGGATATATCGGATGATGAGGACGATGATGAGGTTTTATAATCAACTGCTTGTGGGTTTGCGGGGTCATTACGTAGTTTATATGTGGTCTCACCTTGTGTTCCTAATACTTGTTGTACAAATAATATTGGACATTTATTTCCCTTTTTATTTTCTTCGTTTATATGATCCACATATTGAGATAAATTGTCAAATACTAATGGATTCGTACTAGATTCTGGAATATATGTATTATATAATAAATATTTGTTTCCCTTTTGTATTAACATATCTGGACATTTTTCGCTACCAATTAAACCCTCTGAAAACCGTGTATATAAATATACAAATAGAATCACTAAAATTATCACAACTATTATAGATAACATATAATATTTATATATAATATGATTACACTTTACTTTTTTAAATTAAATGGTTGTGGACATTGCGAAACAATGAAATCCGTATTAGATGGCATTAAATCTATTCCAAATTTATCTATACAAGAGGTTGAACATAATGATAAAAATAAATTATCCCCAAGTATTCAACGGCAACTAGAGGTAGATAATATTAACGCATATCCAGAATTAAAAATAATAAATTATAAAAAAAATAAAGTTTACAAATATAACGGAGAAAGAAATGCTGAAGATATATCTAAATGGATTTTAAAAAATGGATCGTCTGATTCAAAATCAAACTCTAAATCCAAATCCAAATCCAAATCCAAATCCAGAACAACACATAATAAATATAATAAAGGATATGGCAGACATAAACACCGTAGTAGCCGTCGTAAAAGTAGACGCCAAAATCGTTTTCGTATATAAAAAAATTAATTACAAAAAAAAATAAATATTACAAAAATACATATTAAAAAATACATATTAATATATTTAAATCCCACGAATGTCATCTGATACAATAGAAACGATAGTTGATGCTTTTACAGAAGTTATGGTGTTAAAATTATATATTAATTCCCAAGATAATACGTTGTATGACCTATACTTAAAACAGATAAATAGCCATAATTCTAAATTATTAAACATGTGTAACGAACCATTTGAATCTAGAATTATTGATTCTGGATTTGATTTATATACCCCATTTTATCAAAGTTTCACCGGTACTAGTGTAAATACTATTGATTTTAAAATAAACTGTTCTGCCATTTTGTATACGCAGTATGGTGCTAAAAATACAGGTTATTATATTTATCCCAGGTCTAGCTTGGCTAAAACAGACTTACGATTGGCCAACAGTGTAGGAATTATTGATTCTGGTTATCGAGGAAATATAATGGGACTATTTGATTATGTTGGAGATAGATTAAATACATTTAGACAAGTTCAAGGATATGACCGTATTGTTCAAATATGTTCTCCAACATTAGGTCCAATCTATATAGAATTGGTTAATAGTTATGCGGATTTAGGAATGACTGAACGTGGTAATAATGGAATTGGTTCTACCGGTTTTGTATAAATTTTTTCCATCACCATCTCACAACATCCATTTTTATAAATGAAAGTATGAAAGTATTAGTATTAGTATTATAGTATATATATTATATAATGTAAATTTATATAATATGTTTTTAAAAAATTCAAAAGGAGAAATAATATTTCCAGATTATCCAGAATTTAAACCCAATTTAACTCCACAAGAAATGTTTGAAATGGGAAGTTTCGGAGGAACTTATTGGCGTCCAATATATTCATCCATTACTAAAAAACATTACAAAAATGTTCATCTAAAATATCCCAAAACTTGGTGGAAAAATGTACCATCTTCACATCTTACTGCGGAATGGGATGATTATGATAAAAGTATGAATTTTTATAAAGTAAAAGTTGGAACCACTTTAGAATTCTGGGAATCTAAAAAATGGATTACTCAATATCACCCGTATGGATGGGTACAATGGTATTGCGATTTTTATATGGGTAAAAGATGTCCAGATGACGAAAGACAAATTAAACGGTGGTTAAATACAGCAGGTCCCAAGAGTAGATTTCGACTTGCTTTAATACACATGATATATTCACATAATACAAAATATAATGATTATACAATTAGTCCAAAAATTAGACAAACATTACAACATTGGGCATACAAATTAACAAAAAAAGACTATGATCAAAATATATAAAAAAATGATATTATTATTATTATTTACAAAGAAATCATAATAATATTCAAAAATACAAAATGGAACTTCTTTATACAAACACTTTTACGTTGGCTCCGTGGTTACCTACCAATTTGATATCTAATTTGGATTTGTCATTAAACCCAAATGCCGTTGATTTCTTAATCAACAACCCACAATATATTGATTGGAATGCGTTATGTATGAATCAAAACCCAAAAGTTTTAAATATTCTTATAAATAATATAGATAACATAAACTGGTATTTATTATCAGCAAATCCGATAGCAATTCCAATACTAACAAATAATAAATCAAATATAAATTGGAATGAAATATCAAGCAATCCAAACGCAATCGATTTAATTGCGAATCGTTTAAATAATGTTATTTGGAGACAATCTGTATCTTCAACACCAAATGTTCCAATATTATACCATGAATTACATCGATTAAATTGGTCCAAATTATCGCAAAATCCAAATGCGATTCACATACTAAGTAAATGTAGACCTTACATAGATTGGATTAACTTATCCAAAAATCAAAATGCCATATTTTTATTACAAACCCAGTACCGTAGTATAGATTGGTTTAATTTATCGGGAAACCCAAACGCCATTTCTATATTAGAAAGAAATCCAGATAAGATTAATTGGTATAAATTATCATCCAATATAAATGCTATTCATATTTTAGAAAAAAACATAGATAAAATATCAAATACAATGATTTCTGCCAACATTAATGCGATTCCATTATTATTCAAATATCCAGAATTAATCGACTGGCAAGTAATATCCAGTAACCCAAACGCAATTGATTTAATCACTGTTTACTTTGAACAACGTAAATATGAGTTGGATTGGTCTCAATTATCATGTAACCCAAACGCAATACCATTATTAGAAAGAAACCTAGACATGATTGATTGGACAACGGTTTGGTCAAATCCAAATATATTTAATGAAGTCCATATATATAATTATGAACTGATTAGACAATATAAAAGAGTTATTAATGAAGCATTAATTGCCTATTCGTTTCATCCACGAAATATAACGAATGGACTTTTAGAAAGACTTGGATTTAACGACTTTGAATTTAGTGATGAAGACTTTATTATGTAATTAAATTTTATATAAAATATAATATCTTATTATTTTGATATTTATTGGGAATGAAAGGATTGGATATGAATGTTGTTGTTGTTGTTGTTGTTGATTTATATATTATTATTAATATCTGATAATAATATATATGACTAAATTTTTAAGGCATACTCGTAGACATTCACATAGATACTCATGTGCCAATCCAGCTACTTCAATGGGTCTTAATGAATGGTATAAACATATGTTTGAAAAACTGGGATGGATGGTTTTGGCTAAATCATATGGTGATATGAATGATAAGATTGTTTCATATAAATATTCATTAATGAGATTAAAAAATAAAATAAAATGTAAGATGGATGGTATACATGATCCAGATAAAAGAGAAGATTTACATATAATGCTACGTAATGTAAATATTTTAATAGCTCGTAATTTTTAAAATAAATAAATATATATATATATGTTGAAGTTTAACTTTTTTTTGGGGGGGGGAGTTGGTTTTAACGTCGCATGTTAAACTTTTTTGAAATATAACCATTTAATAATGTAAACTCTAAACAAAAAGTAAAATTAAATGTCTCAAAATCAACCATCATTCCGTTATGATATCTTATTGTTATGTTTAACTTTCTTATACGTTCTGCGGGTGGATCAAAAAATTTATAATTTCCTTCTGCGTTTATATCATACCATAATGATAATGGTAACCCAGGTATTGCTATTTTAGCAAAAGCAGATTCGACTCTTCCATTTGTTATATTTGTTTGCCTAGTAAATTTAGATAAATTATATGGGGAAGTTTCATCTATATTATTTAATTCAGGTATATCCATATAAAAATGGGATGGACCCATTATGTTAATTTTATGTAAACATTGAATATAATATACTGGTCCGTTCCAAGCCGATGTTGGCGTAATCCAAGTACCAGACCCTCCAGAAAAAATAGGTACTTTATAATTTTCATAAGTAAATGTATAGTCCAACGCATCTGTAGCTTGGGTCGCAGTGACATTTAGTTTAGGTAATCCAATATTTGAGGGCAACCCATAATTACTAAAATCCGGCAAAGATTTATATACACAATATAATTCTCTTAATGATTTATTAATATATTGTGAATCATTGGTTAATTCAAATTGACTAATGTTATTACCAAACCATATTTTATTGGATACTTTATTAAAAGCTACGGCAAATCCGTTATAACCCCCTTGGTATGTAGATGAACCAGCCGTAAAAGGTGTTGGGTCATATCCAGTTTCATTCATTTTCTGTACGATATATGATTGAACTACATTATTCATTTTATTTGTTAGTTCCATGACTAAGTGAGGTGGATCATACGATCCAGGGTTAATAACTACTACGAATTCATGACCAACACTGGCAACTAAGATATCGTAGACTTTTGGTAAAGTTAATAAATAAGTGTCTGTAATAGGTGGACTAGCTGTTGGATTCATGGGAGGAATAGTAATATTCGCAGCAGATGGAAAAGTAAATGTTAATTCTAGATTTTTATTTTCAAGTGAAAAAACATCATAATTACTTGGAAATCCCCAACTAACTAATTTTACAGATTCAATATTGATTAAATCGTCTGGTAAGTCTATTTCAAAATGCGAGGCCAATGGGAATTTAAGTATGTTTCTATCTTCTGAATGTATAGACACTATTTTTTTATATTTAACATACTGCCCCGTGTTTGCTATTAACGGATGGTTTGGGTCATTATTCAATATATTCATTTATATATATTTTGTGTATACATTATTTATTTATTTATTTTGATATTATATATAATAAATAATGAATGAATTATTTTCTAAAATTCCACATACATCGGCAAATGTAAAAGGGTATAATAGTCGTCCTACGTATGGATTAACGTCAAATGGAATTAATTTAAATGGAATACAATTATGGACTATTAATGGAAATCAACTGGTTCCTATTAATAATCAGAATCTAGTATCTTGTAATAATTTACAGGTAGGTTCCTCATTTAGTATTACAAGTGACCGTAAATTAAAAGAGAATATAGACGATATTCATATAGAGTCTATAGATAATTTGGTAAATTTAAAAGGTAAACAGTATACGTTTATAAATGATCCGTTAAAAACTATACATTATGGTTATATAGCACAAGATGTAGAACAAGTATATCCCAATTTAGTTATGACTAATTCCGCGCAAATTAAATCTATTAATTACATTGAATTAATTCCGTTATTAGTTGAAAAAATAAATAACTTGGAATCTGAAATAATTAAATTAAAAAATAATATATGAAATGAAATATATAAATGAAAAATTTATTTTATGATATATATTTACCAAATATAAGCGCGTCCATGTTAATGATGTTAGCATTGATATGTATTATATTACCGTATGCGTTCTCGTTCAATATGAAAAAAATAGATTTAAAGAATAAAAATATTACGTTTGTTCCCAATATTTCTAAAAATATATGGAATCCTATCTTAATTTTTCTAGTATTTAATATCTTTTTATATAATATTTTTATATTACGTTTTTTTTATAAATACAATGTGAATCCTATGATAAAATATGTATGTTTATTTCTAATATGCTGGTCATTATTATATACCATATTCGGATTTATTTTGATGTTAGATTATATTGACCGAGCATATCAGGTATGGGATTTCAAAGTCCTTATGTGGTTATTGGTCGCATTATCTTTTATAAGATTTACATTACAATATATATCGAATCCTAGCTACGAAATATATGTATTATATTTATATACATTAGTATGTATTGCGTTATTAATATTGATGTGGTTAATCACTAAAGAATTTAAATATTACATTATTACATAATTCTATATCCCCCCATAATCATAATTTACATAATCGTATATATTAATCCGCATTGTGTATTATTTTCCCAAACGCCTGTAATATTTATATATAAATGAGGCAACTTGTTATGTTTTATTGTATTGAATATTTGTTTTTTAATATTGTATATAGGATATTTTTTTTTCGTATTTTGTAAAATATTATATTCAATATTTATTAATTGCGATAAATCCGTTTTACTTATGTAATTTATTTTGGTTAATTTATTTGAATTTAATTTGAGTAATATATAAATAGAGTTTAATGTAAAAAAAGGAGATTTATAAATAATATTGGTATTTGTGGTATTTTCGCGAGTATTTTCACGAGTATTTGCGACATTTGTAATATATTTAATATTATATATGTCAACTTGATCTGGTTTAAGTATTAAATTCATTTTTTATAATTTTTCATATAAATATAATTTTAATATAAAACTAATAAAATTATACAGTTTATGAAATATAAAGAAAATATATTTGATGATTACATATCAAATGTAAGTATACATCCAAATAAAACCGTTGAATATTTACAAAAACATATGAACCAAAATTTAATTGTGTATGGCCCTCCAGGCATCGGTAAATATACATTGGTACTAAACGCATTGTCTAAAATAAGCGATTCTAAATTAAAATATTCTAAAAAAATATATGTAAATACAGATAAAATACAAATGGTGTTAAACTTAAGTGATGTTCACTATGAACTGGATATGTCTACGTTAATATATAACTCTAAAATTTTATGGCACGAAATATACCAACAAATAATAGATAGCATTTGTTCTAATACTAATACACATAAGATTATACTCTGTAAATATTTCCATGAAATAAACAACGAATTGTTAGATAATTTTTATAATTATATGCAGGATAAAAATATATCCTTTATATTGCTTACCGAAGAACTCAGTTTTATACCAGATAATATATGTAATGTATGTAAAATTATCAATGTAAAAACGCCAACCAATAAAGCATATAATTCTATTTTACAAATAAAACGAAATATACCATATAGTCCAATTATTAATATTAAAAATCCAAATTTACAACCGGAACATGTTAAAGTATGTAATGAAATTATACAATATATGTTAGATATACCTCATTTTAATTATCTCATTTTTAGAACAAAGATTTACGAGTTGTTAGTTTATAATTTAAATATTCCAAATAGTTTATGGTATATATTAAAATATTTAATTACATACAACCATATATCCCCAAATGATATAAGCCATATATTAAAAAATACAATTGAATGTTTACATAAATATAATAATAATTATCATAATATTTTTCATTTAGAATATTATTTATGCTTTTTAATTACTCAAATACAAATCCATTAAAGTTTTAGGTAAACTGGGTGGGAATGGCATGACCATTAATTAAAACCAACCTTTAAATTCAATTTGTTTATCATCTGAATAAGACAATACTGGATGTGTCATTGGAACTACGAGTGTGCTTGCGTCATATAAATATTGTATATATGTTTTTGCGTCATTATATACTTGTTCAATACAATAATCTAATACAAAATTATTAAGACATTGGATTTGTTCCTGAATTTGCGTAGGACGATTGACGGAATATTGTAAATAAATACTACGCATAATGATTTTAAGAGTATCTTCATCCTGATAACTGATTTTGAATTTATTATTGGATTTATGGTAAACACCTTGTAATATTCCATTTTGTATTTTTTCAATATTATTTTTAGAAAAATATTCAGTAATCAATGGGGTAGTGTCAAATATTCCGGTAGTTGGATTTCTATAAGATGTAATCTGTTTAGATGGGATTTTATCATACATGTTAAATAAATTATTTGTATTCGGTTGTAAAATATTAACTCGTCCATTAAACTGTTGATTCATATATATATAATATTTATATATTTATTGTGGTATGAAAGTATTATAATATTATATACATGAATTTTCAAAAAACCGTATTGGCCGTTTCTGGAATAATTTTAATAATTTTCACCATAGTTTCCATATATTCCATATCTAGTTCAAAAAAGAATAATGTAACAACATATGTAGCAAATTGTCCAGATTATTGGGAAGATACTACGAATGATGGTTCAGCATGTTTAAATACTGGGTATAATAATAGTACGGTTTCTGGTTGTAGTAGTAATTTTAGTGGAAGTTTATGTGAAAAATACAATAAGGTATTACAATGTCCTGGTGTAGTATGGGATGGAATCACATATGGTAATTCCCAAAATATTAAAAATTGTTAAGTTGGAGAGGGGATAAGTTAAATATTTTTTTGTGGAAAATGGATTGAATAGGTCAAGTTTAAAACTGATTTTTTATCGTAAAAAATAAAAATAAAAATTGTTTAAATATGTGTATGAGTTATGTATTATATTTTAGTAATTATTGTAATAATTCTAAGAATATTATGAATAAAGTAATAAAAGACTATAATAATCCGAGTGATATACATTGGGCATGTATAGACAATCGTTCCAAAGAGGGTAATAATACGTATATATTATTAAAAAATGGTACGAAATTATTAATGCCAGATATAATAAATCGTGTTCCAGCTTTATTATCATTAATAGATTACAAAATATATTATGGGAATGATATAATGTCTATTTGTCAGCATTTGTATAATAAGACGAAGGATTATAAAACGCATTCGTTGTCGTCGTCGTCTCAGCCATCTTCGCATTCGTCCTCTTTTGGAAATACCAATAATCTACCACAAAATAATCAACAGTTTATTAAAAATGATGAACCGGAAGCTTATTCTTTAGGTAATTCTATAAATTCGAATAACAATGTATTATCTGATCAATATAGTGCTTGGACATTAGATTCTGAACAGTTGATGGCAAAAGGCGATGGTGGGGTACTACAAATGCATAATTATGTGAATGTGAATTATAAAGATAATATAACAACTTCAATTCCAAGTGAGAAAGTGTCGAGACAACCGAGAATGGCGGAATCCATGACAATTGAAAATTTACAGAAAATGAGGGATTTAGATATGTCAAATATTAGAAAATAATATAAAGACCAATAATTATATATCATATAGATGTCAAATAACTCCTTAATATTATCTGGATTTAATAATCATTTTGTAGAATTTATTGATGATATGTTAACTATTTTTCCTAATAATAAAGATATTTTGACTGCCAAAAAGGCGGTTACCAAGCTACGTGGTATGAATCCCAAACTAATTATTTCATTTTGGAAAAGTTATATTGTATCCACATATGGAGCGCAAATTGATGCTGGAGATTGTGATTTTTTCTTAAAAAAGGATTATAGGTCTGATATTCAAGTGATGGATGCTTCTCCAGAATTGATTGATGTGGTGGAGAGATTGCGTGCTCCTTTATCGGAGTTAAGTAAGGAAAATATGGATAAATGCGTGAAATATATACAGAATTTATCAAAGTTATCAAAGTTATATGAATAAGTAATTTAAATACTATATATTATAATATAGCATGAGTTCCAATCCCGAATTTCAGAAAGTAATGAGTAGTTTTATACTAGATTTGAAGACGACTTTTCCGGAGTATACTTCTATATTAGATAAATGGTGTAATAATATGGATACATTATTTGTATTTTGTAAAAAGAAATATCCGAAATGTCATAAAGACATTTTAAACAAGAATGTGAATATATTTACGGAATCTAGTAAAATAGATACTGAGTTTTTACCACATATACATTTCAAAAACTTATGGCAATATGAAGATTTGAGTGTTTCAAATAAAGAAGTGATTTGGGGTTATTTAAAATTAATATTATTGTCTTTAAAGGTTGAAGATCATGAAGAGATTGATTTAGATGAAGCGTTTGATAGTGTCCAAGAATTATTTAAAACTATGAAAGAAGTTGAACAAAATCGTGTAGAATCTGAAACTCTAGATGTGTCTGATGGGGATAGGGATGGTGATGATGATGAAGTATATGATGCGGATAATGA
>Ga0209668_10001357_pt1 | contig 10440 bp, 8 predicted proteins | sample FrelakmetPLP11PL_FD_187150 | JGI IMG/M metagenome (GOLD analysis project Ga0209668, IMG submission 187150) | Freshwater lake sediment microbial communities from the University of Notre Dame, USA, for methane emissions studies - PLP11 PL (SPAdes)... | ecosystem: Environmental > Aquatic >... | reverse complement strand
CTCCATTATATCTATTTTTATAAAAAAAATATAATATCTTGATTAAAAATATAATATTTTTTTTATAAAAATAGAAAAATTTATTAAGATTATTTCATCTCATATCTCTTCTCCACTTGTCAACATATCAAGAATCACATTCTCTTATTTAATATTATCACATCATACTTTTACAAAAGATTTCTAAACCCACATATTCTAAACATGTTTTCTTTTCAATAAAATATTTTTAGCGATATAAGGAGTGTAAAAGTGTCTAGTAAGACTCAATAGATTTATATATCAGATATATAAATTTCAAATGTTGCACGACAATACTAGAATTAATATTTATCTCAAAATCCTCCTTCCTAAATTCTAGAACACTCGTCGTGTAAAAAGAATCATTCTAGAGTCTAAATTTTAGAGCGAATCACAAATCATTTTTAAAGAAACCAAAGAACAACAACATAACAAAAATTAAATGTCATCCTTCAATATTGAAAATTATCTTGATTCCTTACCAGATGATGTAAAAGAAATAGATTTATCTTCCAAGGATTTGACCTATTTACCATCTTTAGATAGATTTACCAGTTTAAAAATATTAAACTGTGGAAATAACAGATTAACTTTTCTACCTGACCTTCCTCAGAATTTACACTTTTTAAGTTGCAACAATAATGATTTAACTTTTCTACCTGATCTTCCTCAGAATTTAAAGGTTTTAAATTGTGATTTTAATCAATTAAATTCTTTACCTGATCTTCCCGATACATTAGAAACATGTTCATGTAATAGTAATGAATTGATTACTCTACCTCCTCTTCCTAAAAAATTGGAAAAATTATTTTGTTCCCTCAATCAATTAAATTCTTTACCTTCTCTTCCTGAAACATTAGAAATATGTTCATGTAATAGTAATGACTTGATTACTCTACCTCCTCTTCCTAAAAATTTGGAAAAATTATTTTGTTCCCTCAATCAATTAATTAATCTTCCTCCCCTTTCAGATACTTTAAAAGTGTTAAATTGTTTAAGTAATCAACTAACTACTCTTCCGTCTCTCCCTGAGAAATTAGAGATATTATTTTGTAACATAAATCAATTAAATAATCTCCCTCCTCTTCCCAATACATTAGAAATATTATATTGTGATTCAAATCAATTAACTATTCTACCTGATCTTCCTAATTCATTACAAAATTTATATTGTTATAAAAATCAATTACCATACGAAGATTTAAAAAGCTATCGTTCATTTCATAATTTCAGATTTACCTATTACAAAACGAAATTCGGATCCAAACTAGAAAGATATTTCATAAAGAATATTAGAAATAAAGGAATCAATAAAGAATTCAAAGAAATTATCTATTCTCCAAATTATAAGTTTTACAAAAGATTCTTAAACCCAGATATTGTAAAAATGTTTAGCAATACTTAATAGATGTATATTACATATGTATTTTCAATAAATATTTCCACAAATTATTATCAGAACTCTCTTTCCAATAAGAAAACATTGTCTACTAGCATTAATATTTATCTCAAATATCCTTTTTCCTAAATGAAGATTTCATTCTATACAATCATTTATTCAGCATCAGAAGAAACAATAAGAAATAAAATTTTATACAAATGTCGTCTTTCAATATTGAAAATTATCTTGATTCCTTACCCGATGATGTTTATCATATAGACATATCTTCAAAGGATTTGACCTATTTACCATCTTTAGATAGATTCACAAATTTAAAATTATTAAATTGTGAAAATAACAGACTAACTTTTCTACCTGACCTTCCTCAGAATCTAGAGGTTTTAAATTGCGATCATAATCAATTAAATTCTTTACCTGATCTTCCCGATACATTAGAAACATGTTCATGTGATAGTAATAATTTGATTACTCTACCTCCTCTTCCTAAAAATTTGGAAAAATTATTTTGTTCCCTCAATCAATTAATTAATCTTCCTCCCCTTCCAGATACTTTAAAAGTGTTAATTTTTTTAAGTAATCAACTAAATATTCTTCCTCCTCTTCCTAACAGTATAGAGATATTATTTTGTAACATAAATCAATTAATTAATCTTCCTCCCCTTCCTAATCAATTGGTTCAATTTTATTGTTCCTTTAATCAATTAACTACTCTTCCTCCTCTTCCTAATACATTAGAAATATTATGTTGTGATTCAAATCAATTAACTATTCTACCTGCGTTACCTAATACATTAAAAAAATTGTATTGTAATGATAACAAATTAACTAGTCTACCTCCTATTCCTGATAAATTACAAGTTTTAAATTGTGATAAAAATAAAATACCATATGAGGATTTAAAAAGCTATCGTTCATTTCATAAATTTAGATTTACCTATTACAAAACGAAATTCGGTTCCAAACTAGAAAGATATTTCATAAAGAATATTAGAAACAAAGGAATCAATAAAGAATTCAAAGAAATTATCTATTCTCCAAATTACGACTTTTACAAAAGATTCTTAAACCCAGATATTCTAAAGATGTTTAGTAAATAAAAATAGATTTATATATCAGATATATAAATTTTAAATGATGTCTCAAAACATCATGTGATTTTTTATATTTACTAAACCGATTTTGATTACAAAATCATAATCCATTTTTATTTGGTCATCAAATCTTCTTTTTTCAAGTTAAAAGTTTTGAGATACCTATCTAGATACCAAACTTTATTTTCTAAAAAATAAGGCTCCGCTTCTAGCCATCTATCTTTCTTCACATCAATAGCATATTGTGCGGCAGATTGACTATTGATGATCAAAGGTTCCGCTTCTGGCCATGGTCTTTTGATCACATCTCTGGCATATATATAAATTGAATATGGATCTTTCATTACGACTTGTAAAATTTCTGGAGAATTTATATAATCCCATTCTGGATAATATATTTCAGCAAAATCTAGGATTGTTAAATAATCTGATTTTTTGATTTTTTCCAACCCTTCTTTGAAAATAACACCTAAAATAGGATGTCTCACAAATTCACCAAATCTTTCTTTTGAAATCTGTTTGTTATCTCTATCCTTAAATTCACTATTCTCAAAATGGAATTGAAATTTGTCCTTGAGTTTCTTATCAAACCAAATAAAAATGTCTCCTTTTGTAGAATACGTCATAAACTGGTTTTTTTCGTTTCTTTGTGAGGTGCACCAACTGGTCTGTGCACCATAAAAACACGATGCCTCCTTATTTTTAGGAATCAAAAGAATACCAAAATCACTACTTGATAAAAGGTCAACATCTCCTTTGATTGTATCTTTTACCAATTGATAATTACTATATGTAGGAAAATTGGGATAGAAATTTGGTAAAGGAAGATCCAACTTTAAAAATTTAATCAAATATTCCTTCACTTCATTTAATTTTTCCTCCTTGATATATCCTTTTTTAATTTCTTCTACAATCCAAATACAAACTTCAAAATCATCACTAGGATTAGCATTCTGAATCATTTCAAAAAGTTTATCAGATTTTTCTTTAGAATAGCTATTATAGGGTTCAGGAAGAGTTTGTTTGACATTTTTAAAAAAGGATTTACAATCTGTAAAGGTGGTCTTAGAAGTCTTGGAAGTTTGGGATTTAGAACTTAATTTCTTGGTTTCTTTATCCATTTTTTCTTTAATCATCACTTTCATTTCAGAATATCCTTTCTTCGGAAGGGGTCTTTTTTCACCAAATAGCTTCTTATATTTCAAAATATCATCCTTGACTGTTTCTTCATCCTCATCTATGATAAATTGATTTGCGACAAAAGAATCAATAATCCATTCACAATTAGCACCATTTGGGTCAGGGTCTGCTCTGAGCAATTTTAAAACCATCATGTGTATATCTTCATCTGGATATATGTTTTTTGAACGAAAATATTGGTCACAAGATGATTCCTCCATTTTAAATAAAGGAAAAAATTGGGAAAGATAATTTTATTTATCAAGAATACATCGGAATCTATTTATTGATAAAGTAAAAAACAACAGATATAATAATATTGATTCATTCCATATTTCGTAAATCTATCATAAATAAAATTTATAATACAAAAAATAACTTCCTTTTTTATATAAAATGGAAATAATCAACCCAGAATCAATGTTACAAATCAAGAGCGAGTTAATCGTGAATATGAATGAACAAAAAAGTTTATCGGAATACAAAACACCATCTTACACTTTGAGGGCGGTAAGAAATTACCAGCAAAGGAATAAGGAGAAACTCAATGAATATGCGAAGAAGAAAAAAGAAAGATATCAAAATGATCCTGAATTTAGAGAACAAGAAAAGAAAAAAGCGATGGAAAGATATTATAGGAAAAAACAAGAAACTCAAAATAATGTTTAAACATTTTGTTTTTATATAAAAACAAATTGAATGCGTGATATAAATTTCAAAACTATCCAACTTGGCAAACGAGATTATAAATGTTATTATACATTGAATGATCTGAAAGATAATAATGATATGACTGATGAAAGTTTTATCACAAGTTTCCAATACAACGAAGATGGTAAAAGATATTTTATATTATTTGATAAATATATTGACTTTGTTCATTTGATATATAGAATTCTTCCTACTGATTTTCATTTTTTGTTAACAGAAGATATGGCTTCGTTCGATGATTTTTTCGATCAATACCCAAATTTTAGATCGACTCATCAAAATGTCCATCTATCTTTAAATTTTAATGAAGTAATTACCAACGATTCCCCTTTCCGAATGTTCTATGATATTGATTGTGAGAATGTAAATGTGGATAAAGATGTTCTTTTATCGGAAACAATTGATGCGATACTGAAATATCTCAAGACAGAAGAGGATATTGAATATCCAATCAATAGAATTGTTGTGATTAATGGTCATAAGAATACCAAAATAAGCTACCATCTTATCTTTCCAGATGTTGTTGTTGAGAATATGGAGACGATGAGAATCATTGCTGAAAATATCAAAACGTCCTTGGGTGAATATGGAGAATATATAGATTGTAGTTATATGAATACCAAGAATTTTAGAATGATTTTCAATACCAAAAGGGGATCAAAAAATTTCCTAAAATTTCAGAAGAAATGGACTTATATTAGCCAAAATGAAGACGAAGAAGAAGTGATAGAATTTAATTTTATGGATTCGAATAAGAAGTTAGAGTTTACATTATTATTCGAATATTCTAGGATACAAAGTTTCTTAGGTATCAATTCTATTATTCAATCCAAAACAAAAGAAGAGAAGAATATTATCATTCCTAAAATTACAAATGAAGAAATAGAAAATACTATAAACGATATTGAATTTCCAAAAGGCCTTAAGATAGGAAAGAATATTAGGAATATTGTTCATCTTACAAATAATGGAGGATTTGACTGTCCAATATGTCAGAGAAGACACGAAAATGATAATGCGTATATAATCATCCGAGAAAATGGTGTATTTTTTAAATGTTATCGTACTCCAAATGATCGAGTGAAAATCAAAGATATTAAACCTCAAGTTATTCCATTCCCTAAAGAAGTATTAGATAATATCTTGGAGCCAGTCGGAATGATAAATAATGACATATCATCTATGGTAGATCAAAAAGATATTCGCGATCCTCCAGAAAATGAAATTGAATGTGCTGAGTGGTATTTATCTTTTAATGTGAAGAATGATATCAAAATTATTTATTGGATGGATAGTAAGATTGTAGGATATAGATGGAATGAATCTAAACTTCTTTGGGTTAATGATTTGTGTAATTCAAAATTAAATGAACATATCAAACAAATATTACTCCCTGAAATCAAAAAGAATTTAGATAAATCTAAAGAAAGATATATAAAAAATAAATCAAATATCAGTTATGAACAAAGTTATAAATCATGGATGAGATTTAATAATATATTTTCCAAAACTAATTATTTGAATTGTGTTAAATCACATTGTAAATCAGACCTCTTTGATGATACGTTTATATCAAAATTGGATATTTCACCATCCATTCTTCCAATAAGAGACGGCATTATCGATTTGAAAACTGGAATATTTAGAAAAAGAACAAAAGAGGATTATTGTATCAAAGAATGTCCTGTAACTTGGGTTGAAGATATTGATTATAGTGAAGTAGAAAAAATTATTGGTCAAATCATAGTAGATAAAGAGGTTTACGAATTTATACAATCCTTCTTTGGATATTGTATTACTGGTGAGAATGATGAAAAGATATTTTTTATAGCGATTGGTTCGGGGAATAATGGTAAATCTTTATTCTTTTCCCAATTTGAACATTTGTTAGGAGATAAAATATTCTATACTGCTTGTTCCAAAGAAGTTTTTCTAAATTCTAAATATGATAAACAAACTAGTCCCGAATTATTTCAATTGAAAGGAATGAGATTATCCTTATGTCATGAATCCGATGAACAAAAAGAATTGAAGGAATCTACAATTAAAGCAATTACTGGTAATGATCCTATCTCGGGGAGAGAATTGTATAAACCAATGGAAAGTGTAAAATTATCTTGTAAATTAGGTTTAATCACAAATCATCTTCCGGTAATTAAATCGAACAGTGAGGCTATTTGGAATAGAATCGTTCCAATTGATTTCAATTCTTCATTTAAATTAGAACACAAAGATTTAGATGAGAAGACACAATATCAAGAAAGAAAGTTTCCTTTGGATAGCAATCTAGGTAAGAGAATTGCTACTGAGGAATATAAATCTAAATTCCTGAGATGGTTAGTAGAAGGATCGAAGAAATATTATAGTCAGAGATTGAAAATTCCTGATTCGGTAAAGTTGAGTAAAAAGAATTATCAAAATGATTCTGATATTCTCCAAGATTTTATCGATGAATGTATTGAAAGATGCCCGGGAACAAATATTCAAATCGGATTTAGAGATGTCTATGTAGCATTTTCTAAATACTGTAGAGATGTAAAAAGATTATCCTCTATTCCGATCTCAGATAAAAAATTCAAAAGTAGAATGGAAGAAAAGAATATTTTAAGTATCCGTAATAATGGAACTCAATTTAAAGATATTAAAATATCAGAAATATAAATTATTTAATGTTACTAATATTTTAATATCATTTTAAATTTTCATTAATGAAGATTGTATTATTTATATTGCAACTCAGAATAATATTTATGGACTATCATTTATTAAATTTTTTGGTATATAAATTTAATCTCTATACCGTATTACAGTAGAAAAGATTATAACGGACTCTACGGACTGTTTTTTATCCCAAAAGTCTAGAGTATAATTTTTTGAAAAAAAAACAGATATATAATTTTTTATATTTCTATCTCATAATTATAAATTTGACTTTTTGGGATAAAAAACAGTCCGTAGAGTCCGTTTACAATTTTAATGAGTTTATGAGTGAAATTATATTATAAACCATTCGTTTTATAAATATCAAATAAAAAGATAGTCCATTAAACAATTCGACAACCCATTTCATATCTCAATCCAATAACCCCGAACTCTTAGCATTAGAGAAGAAAAGGTTTACTCAGATTACAGAATTAAAGAAGGAAGATAAGATGGATATAACATTCTTGAAAACAATAAGTGGAAGAGACGTAATTAATCTCAGAGATAATTATACTACAAGTGAAGATGTTAGAGATGTCTTATTTGATTTTGTCATCTATATGATGACCAATAGCTTCCCAGATGTAGTCCCAGATGAAGCTTTATGGAGACGATTCTTATTCTTCCCTTTTGATGCCAAATTTACTTCTGTTCAAGAAGAAATAAGTGAAGAGAATCATATTTATCCAGAGGATAGAGATTTGATTGAAAAGTTCAAAAATGATCCAGATTATAAAAGTTCCATATTGAATATGATATTAGATGGAGCAAAATTATTCTTTGAAGAAGGGTTTACAAATATTCCTGATAAATGTAAAGATAAAACCGAAGGAATGAAACTGGAGAGATCAGAAGATCAAGATCCATTATCATTATTTTTGAATGAAGATTTTATAATAAAAGATGATTCAAAGAAAATAGAAAGATCTAAATTTAATCAATGTGTTATAAAATATTCTAAGATAAAATCAAATAAAAGTTATAAATCAGGCGGGATAAATGAATATATGCGCCAAAGGGGATTCTCTGAAAATAAAATAAGAGGTATCTTTTATTTTAAGAATATAGACATCAAGATGGATATTTTTGAAAGATGGTTACAAGATAATACTAATATATTATAAACTTTGAATGGTGGGGTAGGGAGCAGAGGGGGCGATTATAAAAAAGTCTGGCCAATTTTGGGAAATGGCGGAAAAAGACAAATATAGATATCTATGGAATTTTGGATGGAGGATGGTTTTAAAATGGGTCTGCCCCCTGCTCCCCACGCCTCCTATCTAATCAGATTCATAGATAATCAAGAGATATCATTAATCAACCTGTCTAGATAGAATTAGGATTACTCAAAAATAGGATTTTATTATATACCGTAAATATCTATTTTTGAGTAATTTTAAAATTGGGAATAAAGATACTTAAATAAATATCTGGAATTAGGATTACTCAAAAATTGGAAATAATCCCTAAATTTAATTTAAAATATATTTCTAAGGTTATAAAATTAAGGACCAATAATATCAGATTTATATATGAGATATATAAATTTTATTTCTCTTGAGGGTCCATTTCAATATATGTTTATATTTTTTCACAAATTCTTGGAATAATAGGAATTGATTTTTCAAATAAATTATCAAAATATTAAAATGAAGTCGGGAATAGGGGTGTTATCACTAAAGTCACCTAGTAAATTAGATATTTATTATGACATAGATTTTGATAAATTATCTAATGACCAAATCAAGATGGTTATTTCAGATTGGCTTCCGAATCAGGTTATCAAAATTGGTCCTTTCTATTTTTATTATTTACTCAAAGAATTATATCCTCAAGAATTCTGGAAAGAAATGGTAAAATATTTTGCCGATGTCTCAGATGTTATCGCCTGTAGAAATAAAATTGGTCTTTCATATATCAGAAGGGTTATAAAAAAAGAAAGCAATTTAATAATTGTATGTAATACATTTGATCCGACTCTAAATAAAAAATATGGAATAGATCTGGTGAATGGAATTTTTGTAGCTCGTTATGTAGAAGATAAAGATACGGATGTGAAATTTGGAGAAACTGTATTGGAGAAAGATGATGCTTATATTGGAGCTACTTGTTTTAGAGAAATTGGGAAATTAAAAATCAAACTAGGATTGTTTATGAGATGCTTAGGAATGAGTATATTAAAAGGATTAGGTAAGAAAAACATTTACACAGAAGCGTCAAATAAATATTTATTAAAATATTACCATTCACTTGGATTCCGCTCTACAGGTTCGAAAAATATTACTTGTAGTAAAGAGAACCCATATGAAGAAATTTATCAAGATGAAAAAAATATAGATAATATTATTGATAAAATATATGACAAATTCTCATATAACCCATATTATTATATGAGAATTTGTAATTTTGATGAAACCAAGATTTGTTTTGATTCATTTGAAAGTTTAAGGAAAGAGATTAAAAATATCGATGAGAATATTCTCAAAATAGATTACGAAGAATACTTAGAATTGCTTGTTGACAATGGAAATATGATCGAATTGGAATAATGAGATATAATGAATATATAAAGTTATTTATTCTCCTAATTGAAATTATTGTTAAATCTAAATGTTATAAAGATGTTTCATAAATAAAAATTATAAATTTATATATCAGATATATAAATTTATTTGTGTAAAAAAAGTTTATCTTTCGATGTTTAATATCAAGTTATCTTTATATTTTTATTAATATTATATATTTAAATACACAATTTATGTTTAATCAATAAGTTTCTTTTTTTTTAATATAATCACAAAAAATATATTTGTATAAGATAATAGATTTATCTTATAAAATAGATTTATCTTTATAAAAAAAGTTTTATCTTTAATGAATCATAATAATTTTTGTAAAAATTTAGAACAACAAGTTAATTATTTAAACCAATTAAAATCTAAATATAATAAAGAATTAGAGGAAAATAGTATTATTTCTACATTTCATTATATAGATTTATGTAATGAATTAAAATATAGAAGTGATATTTATAATAAAAAATGTAAAGGGATCTCTTATTATTTTAATCGGTTAAAAAATTATTTTAATTAAAATGATAAAATATATTCTCACTTCCCACGATGATGAATAGTGATTCCTCTATTATTTTTAAAAATCACTTACAATAAATTTATTGTAAGTGATATAGATTGTTATGAAGAAGGAAAAGAAGTCTGGTGGTTCAAAGAGTAAATAAAGAGATTAAGAATATCTATTAGAAAATTTTGATATTATCACAGATTGAAAATATCTGATTTATTTAAAAGAACATATTAAAATGAACGATGAAAA
>Ga0209668_10001356_pt1 | contig 10449 bp, 6 predicted proteins | sample FrelakmetPLP11PL_FD_187150 | JGI IMG/M metagenome (GOLD analysis project Ga0209668, IMG submission 187150) | Freshwater lake sediment microbial communities from the University of Notre Dame, USA, for methane emissions studies - PLP11 PL (SPAdes)... | ecosystem: Environmental > Aquatic >... | reverse complement strand
TTAATGAAAACAAATCCTAACAATATTAAGAATATATAAAAAATAATTATACTCGACATTTACTCTTTATAATATAAAATTTAATAAATTTAATTAAATTTAATTAATTTAATTAAGATTAATTTAAGAATCATATGCATTAAGTAACATCACGTCACGTCATGTACGTTCTGGAATTCTAGCTTTATCCATCATTTGTCTCGCTAACATCATTTCTTCGTATTTTGAATTTAATTCCTTTTCCTTCTCAGTACCATAATCCTTTTTATTTGATTTACTACCACTACTTTTATTTCTACTATTTACATCATTACTAAATCGAACTGTTTTTTGTTGTGGCATTTGCATTTGTGGAGCCTGCGGAGCTTGATCATCAATTGGTGGTGTACTAATACTAAAGTCTTGACCTAAAAATTGATAACATTGATTTTTAGCATCCATACAAGGATCTTTTGTATTTAATCCAAATGTACTATACATATCTGAAAAGGCAACCATTTCATTTGGATTAAATCCTGAAATTTCAACAGGTTCTTCAACAACTGGTTCCTTGTTTTTTTCAGTATTATTAATCGTTTCTAATGTATGCTTTAACCATTCAAATGCATCTGCATCCTTTAAAATAAATTCACCATTTTCAACTATAATTGTTGGAACTGATGTTAACTTATAGTTGAAATTTGTAGTAAGTATTCCCTTTAAACTTAAAAAATCATCAGAACGCCTTTTTGTATTTGGATCTACATCAACATTCACAAAAATAAATTCTTGTGATAATGGTGATTCTAAAAGCATACTCAAAAAATTTTTAGAATGTTGACAATAATTACTAAAAACTAAGATTGGACGAGAAAACATTTAATTATATTTTATAATATTATTTTTATTTTCATTAGCAAACAAATCACTTTAATTAAATGAATTTAATGTAATTATTCAACAAACTCTACATCTACATCATTTCCAGTTTTACTCAACTTGCTAGTAAATTCATCCATAGCTTCTTTATAACCTGGCATATTAGGTGCATAATACAATTTGTCATATTTTTTTTCAAGAGTTTCAACAATTTGTGTTAGTTCCTTTATTTTAGATTCTAATTTAATAATCCTGTGATTTTCCCTACCATCATTTGTTCTTTTTACAGAAAAGAAAAAATACATTCTACCAATTGGTTTTAATTTTGATAATTTAAATCCAATTAATCGTCTATTTATATAATTAAATAGAACGTGTCGATTTTCTTCATTTGCAAAATAATTATGTGTTGAATAATCAGTTAAGTGTACAAGTGAATTCGTAAATGGCCTATATTGTTCTTTAAAATCTTTCCATATTAAATAACACATATTATTATCAATTATATTGATGTCAATAACATCATCATTTTGCTCATAGTCGCTATCAATATCGTTATCAAAATTAAAATAAGGAAAAGTATTAAATTGGCTAGAAGATGATAAAATAGTATCTTGATCAATGTCATTATCATTTTCAATGTTAATATTTGCTGTTTCTGTTTCTAATTCATTCATTACGTATACAATTGGTTATTTCTTTTAAAAATTCAATTAATTTACCAAAAACTATTACTATATGCATATTCGTTTTCAATTTCACTTTCACTGTAGTAATGGAAATAATCAAATAAGATTCCATTAATATCTTTTAATTTCGGATAATAGGGTAAATAACTGGGTTGGTTGCGTGTGTATTTTAAAATTTTCAATTCAGGATAACATGGTAAAGCTTGGAGAGGATTTTCTCTACAATCCAAAAATGACAATGATGGATATTCGGGTAAAGTAGTAGCAAAATTACTCATACAATTTAAAAATGCTAATTTTGGATAAGTTTGAAAGAAAGAAATCCTATTATCTTTACAATTTAACCATTCTATAGTTGGATAATATTGCAAAAACACAATTCTGTTATTTTGACAATTTAACCATTCTAATTTCGGATAATTAGGCAAACACTTTATAGTATTGTCTTTACAATTTAAAAATCTTAACTCTGGGTATTCTTGTAATTTATACACAGTATGATTATTTGAACAATTTAAAAACGTCAATTTTGGATATTCTTTTATTACTTTTAATCGATTTCTAACACAATCTAACTTTTCTAATAAAGGATATGATGGTATATACTCAATATTATTATCATAACAATTTAACATCGTTAACGATGGATAATATGGTAAGCGAGTAAGGCGATTTTTAGAACAATTTAAATTTTCTAATTTTGGATATTTAGGTATAGATACTATATTCTTATTACTACAATTTATTCCTGTACAGTTATAAAAATTATAATACAACAAATATATTTTTTTATAATCAGCATAACCATCTTTATCGATATAATCTTCTTTATTCACATAATTCATAACATATATAAAATCTCTATCATGTGTATATGATACTTTAAATTTTTCTAGAAAATATTTACATATGATATTCGAATAATATTTACAAGTATTGAATATTTCCTTGTTTATTATGCATAAATTATGAAAATCATCAATATCATCAATATGACGAATAATATTTAACAAGTTAATCTTAAGAAAATTCATTACAAAAACCAAATAAAATAATTAAAAGTAATTAATTAATTATGTTTACACTAAATACTATTTTTATTTGCGTAAGATAAAGTAATTTATATTATGTCTTGTATTCGTTTACATGCTATAACAATAGATTCAAATGATTCAAGTTTAATTATTGAAAACGGTCATATCAATGTGAATGATACAACTATTTCAACATCTGCTTTAAACGGATGTTTAGTTTTAGATGGAGGTTTAGGAATTAATTGCACAGTTGACAGTATAAGTAGTACAAGTGGTAGTGCTTTATCTGTTGGTGGAGGAGCAAGTATCGTAGGAAAAACTTATTTAGGTAGTGATTTAACATTAGATAGTACTTTATCTACATTTGTTGTTAAAGGAATAACTTATCCTAGATTTTTACTCGACACTGTAAATAATAAACGTTTAGAAGTTAGCTTAGATGGACTTAATAAACAGTTTGTATTAGATAATACGAGTTTGTCAGTTAATGTAACAGCACCTAGTACATCACAATCAGCAGGTGCAATGGTTGTTAATGGTGGCGTATCTATTAATTGTACAGAAAATGCTACAAGTGTTACATGTGGTGGTAGTTTAACTGTTGGGGGTGGTATGAGTGTTAATGATGATTTATATGTAGGTGATTCCGTATTCATTAGTGGACATGCTTATGTAAATGACATTGTATCAGGGATTGGTAATAATTTAAATATATCAACAGGTGATATAAACAATGATATTAATATAACTTCTGGACAATTCATTATTACAGGTAATAATTTTAATATTAGAAGTACATCAGGTAATAATAATGTAATATTTAATACAACAAGTAGTTCCTTTAACAATACTGTTTATTTAAATAATAGCAGTGCTTCTGGATCTTTGATGGCTAATGGAAGTGTTACTTTAAATTTTACAAATAATTCCAGCAGTGTAACAAATGGTGGTTGTTTAACAGTTGCTGGTGGAGTTGGTATAAATAAAGATCTTAGATTAGGAGGATCTTTATATACAAATGATACTCTTTACTTACTTAATAACAACAGTACATTAGGATCTTTTAGTATAATATCAAATGGTAGTTTATTATTTAATTGTTCAAATACATTCAGATTTAACAATGCAGGTGTTTTGGTTAGCAAAGGTTCATTGCAATTAAATGAATACATGTTAACATCTACAAATGGAAATTTAAATATACAAAGTTTATCAAGTGATTCATTTATAAATCTTTACACAACTTATAATGATGGTTTAGATGATAATATTATTTATTTGTATGGATACAATACCAATGCTAATGTTGATAGTGAATATTTAAAATTAGGTTATATCTCATCATCACAATCCTTTAATGTATCTGTTGAAAAGGGTGGTTCAGGAAGTGTTCGTGATTTTATTTTACAAAATAACAATGGATCTGTTAAATTAAATACATCTGGATCTTTATTATTATCCAATACTACAGTATCATCTAATAGTACAACAGGGGGTTTACTTTTGAGTGGTGGTTTGTCAATTAATTGTACAACAAATGCCACAAGTGTTAGTGGTGGTGGTAGTTTAACAGTTGCAGGTGGTGTTAGTGTACAAAAGGACTTTTATCTAGGTGGTGAAATGTATTTTGATGAAAATAATACAGATGGTGTTTTAAATATTCCATCAAGATTAAATATTTATAATTCCCAAGCTCCTTCTATTACAGTTGCTAAGAGAAATGCCTCAAATACATCTGGTAATTTAGTTGATTTATCATTGTATACATTAGGTAGTTCACCATTGGACGCTAATTATGAGAATTTACAAATATGTGGATCAACCGGACCTTTTGGTGGATTTAATATAAATACAAATGCATCAGGGACTGGATATGTTCCTTTTTTAAATTTATACACAGGAACTCTCGGAAACCAATTATTTTTAGCAACAAATGGAAATGTAGGTATTAACAGTGGTAATCCAGGGTATACATTGGATGTAAATGGTGACATTAATAGTAATAGTACAATAAGATCTTCTAATTTAAATGTTACAAATAGTACATGTAATAATTTACTTGTTACGAATGATACAACTATTACAAATGATTTAACAGTTAATGGAAATACTAAATTTTACAACATGGTTAATTTTTATAATACAAGTAATGCTGTTAGTTATAATAGCGGTGGTTGTGTAACAATTTCTGGTGGTCTTGGTGTTAGTAAGGATGCTTATATTAACGGTTGTATCAGTAGTAATTCTCATGGATCCTTTAGTACAGTTTCTATTACATCTACATCAGCTAGTTGTTTATCATTAACTGGTGGATTGGTGATTAATTCTACAGTTAACTCATCGAGTAATGTGAATGGTGGTAGTTTAACTGTTTCCGGTGGTCTCAGTGTTAATAAAGATGTTTACATAGGTGGTAATAGTTATTTAAGTGATTCTTTAAATATAATAAATAACACGAATGGTAATGATCTTTTATATATTTATGATTCTTTTAATATCTCAAGATTCGGATTAAATTACAATAGCAGTATTCTTTCATTAAATCGTCGTAATAATTCAGGTATTACAATTGAGAATATGATCTCATTCAATAATACAACTGGTTATACTACATTTAACAATACAACAGCAAGTTTAAATACAAGTACTTCTAGTGTGATTATATCAGGTGGTTTAAATATAAATTGTACAACAAATAGTAGTAATATTTCTATCGGTGGTGCATTAACAATTGCGGGAGGTACAAGTATTAAAAAGGATCTTTTTATTGGTGGAAATATACATATAGAATCAACAACTGCTAGCAATAACATAAATACAGGATCACTTATTGCTAAAGGTGGTGTTGGTATTAGTGGTGATTTACATGTGGGTGGTAATACAGTCATAACAGGTAATTTAACAATAAATGGAAGTACTACAAATGTTGACACCACAAATGCTATTGTAAAAGATAATATAATTGTATTGAACTCTGGTCCTACAGGTAGTCATGATAGTGGTGTACTTATTAGTCGTTATCAAGTTGACAATGACAGTGGTTCAGGTGATGTAGTAAATGACAATCCGTATATTATAGATATTCTTGCAAACCAATCAGGTATTTCATCTCCATCTAATCAAATTAAGTTGAGTAATTTAACAAGTAGTACTGACGATTACTACTCAAATTGGTGGATAAAGATTGAATCAGGATTTAGTACAAATCAATGTAGACAAATAATAAGTTATAACGGAACAACACATGTTGCTACATTAGATTCAGCTTGGACTACACAAAATCCAGCAAGTGGTGATATTGTTTATTTATATAATAAACCATTTGTAGGAATTATTTATAATGAATTATTAAATGTATTCCAATTTGGTTCTACAACACAAGATCCTGGTAAAACAAATGTTTCATTCACAGATTATGTTGGAATTTCATTTGGAACAGGTTATTGTTCAAGTACAACACCTAGTACAAGTATTTCAAATGGTGGATTAATTTTATCAGGTGGAATGAGTGTTAATTGTACTGTAGATAGTACAAGTTCAACGAATGGTGGTGGATTAACTATTGCTGGTGGTGCAGCAATTAATAAATCAGTATATATCGGTGAATCTTTATATGTAAACAATGTAAATATTACACCAAATAGTTATGATATAGTATCATCAATTACATATGATGCTTTAAATAACCAATTAGATATTCCATTTATAACTATTAACAGTAGCATTTGGTCATTTGATATATACTTGGCAGTTGTCATAGTTATGGCTAATACAAACGATAACTTATATTGTAATTTCCAAATAAGAGGTGTTAATAAAAGTGATATTTGGGAAATTATATCAACTTATGTTGGTGATGATACTGGTATTGAATTTGATATAGTTAATGATATAATCACATCAAATGGTTTAGTAAGATACTCTACACCAGATTACGGTATTGATGTCTCTAGTATCACTTTTAAATATAGAATGATTACAAATTGATAAATGGAATCTGATAGAATGATTACAAATTGATAAATGGAATCTGATAGAATGATTACAAATTGATAAATGGAATCTGATAGAATGATTACAAATTGATAAATGGAATTCCTTTTTTCGTTTAAAGTTAAAAATTAAAAATATATATATAGTATGTTTATTTTTAATCGTAAATTAATAAATCATTACGGAAACACCGATAAAGAAATTGATAGGGATACTTCTTTTGAGGACAATGACAGTGGTAGTGATAATGTATTCAAAAGTTTATCAACATTTGATAAGGATTGTTACTTTTTAAATTCCAAATGTAATAGAGAATGTTATTGTGATAAGGATAAAGACAACAATATTCGCAGAATTTGTTTTGACAAGACTATTTTTAATTACGAGACCTTTATTTATTTATCTTTATTGAAACGCAATGCTGATATTACTAGTATGATTTCATTTAATAAGAATGACCTACTTTATATAACAAAGGATTATATTAGTTTAAGAATATTTTTATTAAATAATCCTAATCATACGTCTTTAATTATAAATGAAGTGTTTGCATTTATAAATACATTTAAAAAATATAATTTTATACATGGTAATTTACATATCGATAATATTTTTGTAGATATTAACAATAATTATAAATTTCATATCATTGATTTATGCAATAGTTATTACAATACAACAGATTGTAGTAGTAGTAATAGTAGCGACGGAGATGGTGGTTTTAAAAGAACAAGTTTTATAGATATTAAAGAAGACAATGGAAACGGGATTAGAAGTGAAAATTGTGGTGGTGGTGGTAAAAATGAGAATGATATTTCATTTACAGTTTCATTCAAAGAAAAAAATTTAATACATTGGGATTTCTTAAGTTTATTTATAAGTTTAAAGTTATTTTTTGATAAATGTAAATGGAAAATGAAAAAAAGAGATGAATATATTAATTATACAAAATCAACAATTACAAACTACATTGGAAAAAACAAGCTAGATGATGCTCTTAAATATTATAATTATTATATAAACTCTACAGAAAACGAGAGTTGTAAAGGTACAAGGATAAAATACTATTCTATTTAATTATTTTAATTATTTATTTTATTTATTATAATAAATAATCATGAGTGAACATCCTGATTTGACGAATCGTATAGGTGAGTATTATGCAATTTTATCACCTGACAAGCATGACGGTGAAGAAATATGCCCTGATGAATTTAATGTTTTAAACCATGATGTTCTATTATTAGAACAAATCGGTTCAGGATCAATTAATGGTGAAGCTTATAAATCATGTATACCATACGATAAGGAAACTAAAAAATGTGAAAATGGTATATTATTATCCACTAAAAAAATTCCTTTAACACAAATGCAAAAGTATTTATATCCTTATCACCAAGATAAAGAAGAATTATTAAATCATGAAAATGATGCTTTTGTTGAATTAGCATGTATGCAATTATGTTCACATGTTATATTAAACAGTAAACAAATATGTCCAAATCTTCCATTGTATTATAATTATTTCCTATGTAATAGATGTGATTATAGAAATCCAGAGATTTTAAAAAGAAACGAATATTTAATTCAAAAAGCAGAATCTGCTGTTTATCTAGATAAAAAGGGTAAGGAAGTTAAACAAATGTTTAAAACATTAAAGGAATTATTAAAATACAAAAACAAAACCATTTTAGCAGGTGATGATTATAAATTAATGGTACAATCTGCTGGTCAACAAGTTGCTGATATTTATAAACATGCTATTAATGATGCAATTTCTAGATCATGTATTTTGTTAATCAATGAATTTGCAAATGGTGGTGATTTAAAAAATTGGTTAAAAGAAGATCATTCTACATTGGAATGGACTGTTATGTATTTCCATGTATTCGCAGGATTATACACACTTCAAAAACATTTTGATTTAACACATCATGATCTTCATTGGGGAAATGTTTTAGTTCATAAAATTAAACCAGGTGGTTTCTTTAATTATAAAATAGATGAAAAGTATTACAGAGTTCCTAATACTGGATATCTTTTTACATTATGGGATTTCGGTTATGCTTATATTCCTGGTAAAATGCAAGCAAGAGATATTAGTTTTTATTCAAGAATACCTAATAGATATGGTGATGATTATTACAGAATAACAAATGCAATTCATTGGAATATGAAAATTGACAAAGAAACAAATAAACCAAATGGTACAGTTCCAAAACGTATGCAAGAATTTTTTGATATTGTTACTTTATTATATACAAATAATGTTCCATTAAAATACACATTTGAAAAAGTATTCAAAAGCTTTTTATCAAATGAAAAACTTGATGTTGATTATACAATTGATGATGATGTAATTCCTAAAGTACCAAAATCACAAGAATGGTTATTGAACACAAATGAGAATTATAAAAAGGTTTATCCTACATCTGTAGAAGATTTCTCAGGATCTTTCCATGAATTATACAGTGACTTATACAGAACGTTTGGAGACTCAACAGTTGAAGCATTATTAGAAAATGTATAATAAGACTAAGACATCTAATTAATTAACACTTGGTTTATTTTGATTAAATACAAATTATTTTATTGTAAGTAAAAGTAAGTAACATAAGTAACATCACATGAATTACTTTAGACAAACAATATATAATAAAATAATTTCAAAAGATAAAAAAGACGGAGATGAAATATGTACTGACGAGTTTAACGTTTTAAACCATGATATTTTATTATTAGAAAGAATTGGATCAGGCTCTGTTTATGGTGAAGCCTACAAATCATGTACACCATACAACCAATCAACTAAAAAATGCGATGATGGGATTTTATTATCAACTAAAAAAATCCCTATGGATTTAGTTCAATTATACATGTTTCCTTATCACAAAGATAAAAAGGAATTATCTTCAAAAGTAAATGACGTATACACAGAACTTATATGTATGCAATTATCTAAATTTATATTATTAAATAAAACACCTATTACACCCAATCTTCCATTATATTACAATTACTTTTTATGTAATAATTGCAATTATATAAATAAAAATATATTATCCAAAAAAAATATTACAAAATCATGTATTTTATTATTAAATGAATACGCAAATGAAGGAGATTTAAAACATTGGTTAACAACTGATAGAACTGATATCGAATGGGTATGTATGTATTTCCAAGTATTTGCAGGACTTTATACACTCCAAAAACACTTTGATTTAACACACCATGATCTTCATTGGGGTAATGTTTTAGTTCACAAAATTAAACCAGGAGGATATATCAATTATAAAATTGATGATAATTGTTACAGAATTCCTAATATTGGTTACCTTTTTACATTATGGGACTTTGGTTATGCTTATATTCCAGGAAAACTTCAAGCTAAAAAATTAGATTACTATAATAAATCACCAAATTTATATACTGTAGACTACAATAGAATCATTGACGCAACACGTTGGAACATTAAACCTGATAAAGATACAAATAAACCAAATGGTACAACACCAAAAATCATATATGAGGATTTTTATAATATAATTAAAAGCTTACATGCAAATGACATCCCACTTTGTTATGTTTTTGAAAAAATGTTTTCCTATTTTATCCAACCAGTTGTTGATAAGAACAATATAGACTTTTTTATAGACGATGACAATATACCAAATGTACCAAAAGAATACATGTGGTTATTAAATACAAATAAAAATTACAAATATATTAAAATTAAAGAAATCCCTGAAACACAACCCATGGAAACAAGTGAAACAACAATTATTCATCAAGAACCACAACCAATGGAAACTGGTGATACTATCTATAAACAAGAACCAGAACCAGAACCAATGGAAACTGGTGATACTATC
>Ga0209668_10001355_pt1 | contig 10451 bp, 11 predicted proteins | sample FrelakmetPLP11PL_FD_187150 | JGI IMG/M metagenome (GOLD analysis project Ga0209668, IMG submission 187150) | Freshwater lake sediment microbial communities from the University of Notre Dame, USA, for methane emissions studies - PLP11 PL (SPAdes)... | ecosystem: Environmental > Aquatic >... | reverse complement strand
TTTATTACGGCTACCAGTATCAGAAGTGATGATGCAGATAAGGGCAGTACACCTGCCGATGGAGGAGCCAATGCAATTGATATGGATAATTTTCCGGTTACCCCCAGCAATGGTTTTGCCAATACACTGTGGTTAGGATATTATGCACTCATTAATAAGTGCAATACCACTATTAAAGAAGTGAATACCAATACTACGATAACGGCTACAGATGCAATAAAAGCGCAAACGATTGGAGAAGCGAAGTTTTTAAGAGGGTATGCTTATTTCATGATGGTTCGGTTATTTGGAAATGTACCCATTATTGATACTGTATTCGATAATCCGGCTGCTCAAAACAATGTACCACAAAGTACGGCCAGCCAAGTGTATGCCTTTATAGAAAAAGATCTCAGCTATGCTTCTACTTCATTGCCACAAGTTTGGGATGCTAAATTTGTAGGCCGTGCTACCAGCGGTGCAGCCAATGGATTGTTAGCAAAAGTATATCTTACCCAACAAAAGTGGCAATTAGCAATGGATGCTGCCAATAATGTAATCCGCTCTGGGAAATATGATTTAACTACTTCATTCGATAAGATTTTTCGGGAAGAAGGGGAAAATAGTCGTGAATCTGTTTTCGAAGTACAAGCTACTGCCAATGCTTCTTTTCCCACGAGTAATGGGGTACAATATGCGCAAATACAGGGTGTGCGTGGTTCGGGAGTTTTTGATTTAGGCTGGGGTTGGAATACACCAAGTACTCAACTCGAAGCTGCTTTTGAAGCCAACGACCCTCGTAAAAACAGAACTATTTTGTATACGAGTACTTCAACCATCACTTATCAAACCATCTATGGGGAAGCGCTTCCGGTAGGTTTGCCTAATCCACGATATAATAATAAAGTATACTCAAATCCTTCAATTCGGGCATCTGTTGGCAACCGGTTCGGTTATTGGATGAATATCCGGATTCTTCGCTATGCAGATGTTTTATTGATGTATGCAGAAGCTGCTAATGAAATTGGTGGTGCCGATAATATTACAGCAGCCAGAGCAGCAGTAAATAGCGTACGTGCAAGGGCGAGAAGCGGAGTGGCAGGTGTTTTACCTGATATAACTACAGCCGACCAGGCAACACTGCGGACTGCTATCCGGCAAGAAAGAAGAGCAGAATTGGCTATGGAACATGAAAGATTTTTTGATATTGTTAGATGGGGTATTGCACAAAATGTGCTGAATGCAGCAGGCAAAACCAATTTTATCAATTCACGCGACGTGCTGTTGCCCATTCCTCAAACACAAATTGATTTAAGCGCAGGTGTGCTTAAGCAAAACCCAGGTTATTAATTACATTACCCAACAATTCATGTATTATGAAATCAATCCTTACTATACCCAACTTACAGCCTCGAATAATGGGTAGCTTATTCTTGTTGTTGCTATTGGCTGCATCTTGTAAAAAAGACGGCAATCCAAATAACTTACCATCGGTTAGTACTGCTACCTATGATGGAAAAATTGATGGATATACCAGTTCTAACGAAGTATTCCCAGAAAACCTGATAGCCTATTGGAGTTTTGATGACACCAAAAATGAGCTCATTTCCGGAACAGCGCCCGGTAGTTCAGCTAATGATAGTTATGTTGCCGATGGCGTTAGAGGAAAGGCTTTAAGCTTGGCTGCAGGATATCTTTATTTCCCCACTCAGTTTCAAAAATTTAAAACAGATTCACTCAAAAGTTTTACAATTAGTGCATGGGTAAGATTGCAAAATAATGGATCTAAAAGATCCATGCTTTTTCAACTTACACGCCCCGGAATTTTTGTAGGCAGTATCAATTTTATTTTAAATACCAATGCTTATCCTTCTACCAATACCAATCTACAAATTCAACCTACATTTACTACCGTAGGTGGTGGTACACAAGATAATTTGAATAATGCCCTTTTTCCTGTTATTGGAGCTGCTAAGTGGACTCACGTTTTGTTAACGTATGATGGCACTAGTGGAGTGTTTAATATCTGGGGAGATGGAATTAAGGTAGGCGGTTTTCCCAATCGGGGTGTAGGAAATAATCTGTTTAAGTCTAATGAACCTAGTGAAATAATTATTGGATCAAATTACAATGGAATTCCTGGTAAAGTAGTGAGTACGGATGTAAGTTTCCTTCCTATGACTGGTCAGATTGATGAAATCCGCATTTTTAATAAAAGCTTGGGAGATGCTTATATCAAAGCATTATATAATCTTGGTAAGGCAAATAAATAAAATTGATTTAGGGGGGCACTGTTAAGGCATAGCATGTTTGCCCCTTTATTTCAATTTTTTATATCAGATTTGATGAAATATTTTTTTTCGATTTATGGATGTTGGTTGTTGATCATTGGATCCTCATCACTGCATGCACAGCAACCTACATTTACTTCCGCTGAATTAAAAATATTTAACGAAGTGCAGCAAGCAACCTTCCAATATTTTTGGGATGGTGCCGAGCCTAATAGTGGACTGGCCAGAGAAAGAATTCACCTCGATAATATATATCCTCAGAGCGATCAGTCCGTTGTAACGAGTGGCGGAAGTGGTTTTGGAATTATGGCGCTGCTGGTGGGTATTGAAAGAAAATATATTTCAAGGGAGGCCGGTAGATTGCGCCTTGAGAAAATGGTACATTTTTTAGAAACCGCCGACAGATTTCATGGCGCATGGCCACATTGGTGGAATGGAGAAACCGGAAAGGTAAAGCCATTTAGTAAGAAAGATAATGGAGGGGATTTGGTGGAGACTTCTTATCTTATACAAGGCTTGCTTTGTGCCAGACAATATTTTCAAAAAGGGAATGCAAAGGAAAAAGCACTGGCAGCACGTATCAACACTTTATGGCAACAAGTAGAATTTAACTGGTATACACAGGGTAAAAATATATTGTATTGGCATTGGAGTCCAGAATATCAATGGGAAATGAATTTTGGTGTTACTGGATATAATGAATGTTTAATCATGTATGTTCTGGCAGCAGCCTCACCTACGTATTCCATTGATTCAACAGTTTACCATGTGGGTTGGGCACAAAATGGCAGAATTCAATTGCAGTATGCGCAAGTGCCTGATAATGCCTTGCAACTTCGTCACCATGGAGATACCGTTAATGGAGGCCCCCTATTTTGGGCACATTATGCTTACCTGGGTCTTAACCCACATGGCTTAGTAGATCGGTATGCCGATTATTGGAAAGAGAATACCCATCAGGCCATCAGAAATTATCAATGGTGTGTAGCAAATGTGCATCAGTATCCCGGTTATGGACCAAATAGTTGGGGATTAACTGCTAGTTACTCTGTAAAGGGATATGCCGGTCATGCACCTGCTTATAATAAAGATCTGGGCGTGATTTCTCCCACTGCTGCGCTTTCCTCCTTTCCTTATACTCCCAAAGAATCGATGCAGGCAATGGTTTACTGGTATCAAAATAAAAAAGAGCAACTATTTGGGAAATATGGATTCTATGATGCTTTTAGTGAAAAAGATAACTGGTATCCCACTCGTTACCTCGCAATCGATCAAGGACCCATTGTTGTGATGATGGAGAATTATCGAAGTGGATTGCTTTGGAAATTATTCATGAGTTGTCCGGAAGTATCTCATGGACTTAAAAAATTAGGATTTTCTTCCCCCTATCTTGGTTTACATTAGTCTTTTTTCTGCCTAGGGTCTCAAAAAAATGCATCCATTACTGTAAGCTATGCAGACAATGCGTAAATGCATTTTATCCAATCTGACATTTTTCGGCTAATACTTCTATATATTAACTTTCCAAAAGTTAAGGACTTTTGGAAAGTACTTTGGGAGTGAGCAGCTTTAAAGTGAAGATTTGCTCAAACTGTTTTTAGAAGTCTTTCCCGGCAATATTCGAGCCCTCATGCTTTATATGCTTGCTAAAAATTTCTAAGTAGTAACCCAACACAAGGTAGTGATTTCGGGTAGCGTTGGGTGTGGCAACCAGTAATTGGTTTAAATAACCCAGCTGTAGCAGCACTACCGGGGAAAGGCGATAGTTGAGCGATAATTGCAGGCGATTTTGCTCAAAATATGGACTTTGTTTGCCAAAGAAAACCTCATCACCTACACTGAGTTGCCAGGGCTTAAAACCCTTAGTGGCAGCTCCAAAAGGGTAGGAGGCCACCATGCGGTAGCGATAGCGGTTTCTAAAGCCACTGCTTTGCCAACGGAACTCGGTGCGAAAGCGTTGCTCGATATTGATAGGGCCAATACTGGTTAATACGATTAATTGCGGCCAGAGGCGAAATTCGCTGTTGGTTTTGGGATTAGTAAAATTTCCTGATGGCTGATAGGTTTGATAACTACCCGCCCCCAGGGTAAGTAATACAGATGGATTAAATGAATAATGCACCCCACCCTTTAATTCGTGGTAGTTAAACTGGTTATAAAATCCCAGCGACCTTAACTGCCCTTCGGCAAAAAAACTCCATTTCTCGGTATAGGTAAACTTAGTGTTGAAAATATTCCAGCTTCCGAGTCCATTGGTTTGAGCGGTGCCCTTGAAGGCTATTGATGAAAGGAAAAGAAGCCATATTGTTATACGCATACTTACAACTAATTACAGTGCTCGAAAATAGTTTTTTTTATGGAATTGAGATTGTTGTGTATAATTGATTTTTGGGGAGATTAAAGAACTGGATATATACTTACAAAAAGTTAAGGACTTTTGGAAAGTTCTTTCGGAGTGAGCGGCTTTAAAGTAAAGATTTTCTTTTGCAAAGCGTTTTTCAATCCAACCTGCAAAGTTAGGCTCAGCCAAAGGCGGATCGAAGCATTTTCGGAAAATGAAAATGGGGTTACAAAACTCTAACTAAATTTCAATTTGATTATAGTATCCAAATTTGATTTGTAAGTACTCGATAAAGGAATGCCTGTTTCATTAATTCGTATGAGATTTCCCTCGATCCGATCGATATGTGAAATATTAACTATATATGATTTATGTACCCGCACAAACTGATCCTTAGGTAACTTCTCCTGCAATTCCGATAGTTTATCCAACACCATTATTGGCTTTTCTGCATTTGCATGAATTTTTACATAATTTCCACATCCCTCAATCAAAAAAATATCTGAATAATAGTATTTATGAATTTTTTTATCGGCCTTGAAAAAAATAAAACTTGATTTAGTTTGTAACTTTTCCTCTGTTTGTACATTTTTTGCATCCGGATTTTGGGCAAAAATAATTTTATTAACGGCTTTTAAAAAACGATCAAAAGCAATTGGCTTTAACAAATAATCAGTTACCCCATATTCATAACTTTCTACACCAAATTCTGAAAAAGCTGTTGTTAAAATAGTTTTTGGCGCTTGTTGAATGGTTTTTAGCATTTCCAATCCGGAAAGCGTGGGCATCTTAATGTCTAAAAAGAGAATGTCTACAGGGTGCTGATGTAAATAATTTATTGCTTCAAAAGCATTGCTGCATTTCCCTGCAAGCTCTAATGTATCTACTTGGCAAATATACTTTTCCAATATTTGTTGAGCAATCGGCTCATCGTCAACAATCAAACATCTATATTTCATAACTGTAAATACATGGTAACTTTATAGTAATCACTACTTTTTTCAAAATCTAATTGATGTTTCCCTGGGTAAATTAGCGCTAATCTTTTTTTCAAATTTTGCAGTCCGGTTCCGCTTTGCGAAACCTGGCTCTCTGTTGTTCCCACTGAATTGCAGGCCTCAAAATAAAGTTCATTTCCCTGAACAGATAAAGTGAAAAAGGCATAACTACTATTCGAAATGCGCTGTAAACCATGTTTGAAAGCATTCTCCACAAATGGGATGAATAACAATGGAGCTACCTGTAAATCATGATCTAAACCAGCAACTTCCAGCCGAATATCCACTTTCGGAGATAAACGAACTTTTTCTAATATTAAATAATCTTCTAAAAATTTAATTTCCTTACGTAAACTCACTTTGTCGGCTTTACTACTTTCCAGTAAATATCTCATCAAATCGGATAGCTTGAGGGTAAGTTCAGCCGCTTTAATATTTTCCTGCTGTACGATTAATCCGTAAATGTTATTGAGCGTATTGAATAGAAAATGTGGATTAACCTGTGATTTAAGCAGTGACAATTCTGTTTTTATTTGTCTTGTTTCCGCTTCCATCAATAAATTTTGTTTCTTCAAATTTTCTCGAATAAATTTCAGCGTACTTGAAATCAATACAAAAAAAGAAACATTTAATAACGTTTGTCCAAATGGCAAATAAATTTTCGAGTTAACCGGAATTATCAGGTAGATGATCGCACTTCCTATAAAAATAAGTCCCCCAATATATACGATATAATATATTGGTTTTTTATTATTAAAAAATAAGGGAAAAAGAATATAAAGGTTGATATAAATTACACTCGCCAAAATCAAAAGAATATACAGCCATTGCATGAATTGCTTCATTTCAATGATTGGATTCTGATACCAATACAACACAATCCAAAACAGCCAAAAACTAATATGGCTTATTATCCGCAATATAAGCTTAATGGATGTGTGCATTTGTTATTTTCTTATAAATAGTGTTTTTACAAAAATGTAAAATACAAATATCAGACTCAGGAAAGTTACTACACTTATCCAATGAATACTCCATTGAAATCTATTTAATTCATCTAATTTGGGCGGAAAAAATGAAATTAATATTAAATTATTGGCTGTATGTACTCCTGAAACAAATTCAATACGCTCGATATCGATAACTATCAAAGACATAACTAAGCCAAATGCAAAAGATTCTATCAATGACTCAAAACCATACCCCATGTGCAGCAACCCAAAAATCAATGAATTGAGTGATACTAGCAGCATTTTTTTATTGATTTTTCTTGATATGCCCTGTAATGCATATCCACGAAATAGAATTTCTTCGGTAGTGGATTGTACACCAATACAAAGTAAACCAACTAATAATAGGTAACCGATTTGCGCATTTGAAAATCGATATGATAAAAACCGCTCAAAGTCATTATAGTTAAAGGTAAATGATAGTAAAATGATAAAGGGAGCCCATAGTATAAATCCAGACCACCAGAGCTTCCATGAAAATTTTTGCCTTACCGATAACAAAGTAGTAAAATTTCTTTTGTGAATCTTTTTTATCATTATTGATAATCCAAATAATATGAATACAAATGTACCTAACAGTGCAATCTGAGTTACCAATAATTCGATAAATGGAGTTTTTTGGAAATGAGATTTAACCTGGGGCATAACAACCTTTGCGAAAGTTAATGAAAACAATCCCGCACATACAATCATAACAACTACTGTTAACAAATAGCGCCACCATTCATTTTTGCCTAGAGAAGCATTTTCCAGAAATTTATTTTTCATTCTTTGCTGTTTTAGCGGTAAGTAATTTGTTTTTTCTTTCTGTCCATTGTACTGCTCCCCATAAAATACTTTTCTCCTCAAATTGAGTGGTATCTAAAGAATTAAGGATGATTTTGTTTGGTAACCCAATTTTTTTTTGTTCTATTTCTTTATTCTTGTTATTCGGATCTTCTTTAGACTTGATAAGACCCCAGAAGAAGGAATAATTTATTTTTCCGGAATTGTTTTCTTGTTGATTTTTAGTTTGTGCATTAGCGGTAACTGCTATCAGCAGAACTGTTACTACCTTTAGTGGTTTTCTCATAACTGAATAATTTAATAATGAATTGTTACCGTAAACTTCAATAAAACCCTTTTCTTGTTAAAATGAAATTGACCAACTACCTGCGTTTTTATTTGTAAGGGTGTTTTTCTTATGTTAAACAATTTTCACATTAAAAAAAAGTAATCTAATTACCTATTGTGTATTTTTTTTAATGTTGAATAGTCAAATCCTACATGTATTGAGTTAATTCATTCAATTTTATACTAGGTCTGCTTCCATATATAATAACCTATGGTTACAGTAACTTTCAATATGTTGGATTCCCAAGTTGTTTAGGAGTATCAAATGCTGATTCCTGGGTTTTTGTGACATTTGATTATTCCAGAACTTGTGTCTCCTTTCTCAAATGGCATTTTCATTCCAATCCGCAAAGTCACTCACTGCCAAAGACAGATTGGAGACTTTTGGTGAATGTAAAATACTTTCCAAAAGTTAAGGACTTTTGGAAAGTTCTATCGAAGTGAACATCTTTCAAGTAATGATTACTTTTACGAATGACATTTTAATTCAAAATCGAAATCTTTCATGATTCCTCGAAAAACTCTGTTAAGAAAAAAATTAAGGTAAACAAGCTCATGTTAAGCCGATAGTGCAACCAGTAAACAGCATATCGTTAATACAATCGTAATTGGTGTGAACCATTTTTTTTCAAATTCATTTTTCGATACAAAATTTCCGATTGTGTTGAGTGCAAATACTGCAAACATGCCCCAAATGATATACTTGGTTTCCCTAGCAGGAATTGATGTTGGCAAAATTTTACTATGTACCAAAATAGTTGCTAAAAAAAATGTATTTAGCAGGATAGAAACCACTTCGAAACGATACATGTCTTTTTTTGTTTTTAACCTACCTCCCCAAACAGTATGATATGGGATAATACTTAACAACACTAATAAGTGGAATATTAAAAAAGCTGATAAAATGAAAACGAGCAAGTACTGTGCAAAAACTATCATTTTTAATACCAATTGAATCCAAAGATAAACATATTTGAAATCCCCAATCTTTCAACATTATTCAACAGGTTCGATTTGCCCATAAAAATCCGATATTGAATATCAATTGCAAAGCGACCCTTCCGCCAACATTCATAGCCGGTGGCAAATGAGTAAGATGGGAAACCTGTATAAAATTCCGCTGTTTTGGGATCTTTTACTGTATAAAATGCCGGAGCATCAAAAGTTAAACCTGTTCCCCCCATCAGCCACCATTTTTCTTTTATCCAGTATTGGCAGGCAAGTTGAATCCCTTCAAATCCCCTGGTTTTTCCTGCTTGCTGGTATGTAGCACCGGGCAGTAGCGCAAAGAAGGCTATTTTTTTGTTTAAAAGATACCCAATTTTAATGTTGGGTAAGCTGGTCGAAAACCCAATTTGTGTAGTATCATGTGTTTGTAAGGTTAATACCCCGGCTCCAATGCCTAATCCGAATATGAAACCTTTTCTTTCTCCGGTGGGCTTTTCCGCAATGGTTTGTGCTGTGAGTGAATTTGCAAAACAAATTAGGATAATGAATAATAAATTGCGCATCTCTTGATTTTTTGTTGAGAGGCAAAGTTTCATATCGGCTTCCACAAACTTGTTACCATATGGTAAAAAATCAAGCGGAGGTATTTCTAATTCGGCTTAAGCTTTGAGGGGTAATACCCAAATACGAAGCAATGTGTTTTTGTGCAACCCGCAAATCAATTTGAGGAAATTTATTTTGTAAAATCCGATATCGCTCTTCGGCAGTTTTAGTTAGCAGCTCAATTTGTTGCTGTTGCTTTTCTATAAAGGATGCCTGGGCAGTCATTGACATAATCATTTGCCCTATCGATTTGCCCCCTAATTTGTAGAAATTATGATTGGAAATTCGAACCATCTCCGATTTTTCCAATGCTACCACTTGAAGTGCAGTAGGTTCGTGGGTGAGCAGCGACATATAATCACAACAAGCATTGTGATCAAATGCGAAATCAAGACAAACAAAATTATTTTCTTTCCACAAAAAAATTCCGGCACTTCCTTTTAGTATAAAATAAAAATATTTTTCAATAGTTCCCTGTGCTTTAATTATTTGGTCTTTCTCAAAAGTTATGGGTTCGCAATATTCCGAAAATTCTCGCCAGGCTTCAATGGGTGCACTGAAGTATTGGTCAAATGATTGTTTTAGCATTTCAGCTAACATTACTACATTGGTTTTGTATTAAAAAAATAGAAATTTGAATTCAGATAGAAAACTTTCAATTAAAGGGGTTGATGTGCACAGATCTTTTATTTTAACAAGTATACATTTTTTTTATTAATCTTAATATAGAGAATTTGTTGCCCAGTTAAGTCGCTTTTCAATCCTATTTAGGATTTTTCGTATAAATGTTTTAATATTAATCAATCATAGTTATTGAAGTCGGCTTTTAAAAGCAAATGACTGTATAAGTTAGTTAGAAAAATTGTAATGTCTGTATGAAAAAACTTCTTTCACTTGGAGGCATGCTCTTCATTTGCCTTCCCTTGTTCGCTCAAAAAAAAATCACATCCGGTATTCAGTTACCGATGAGGCTTTGGTATAACCGACCCGCTGCTGCATTTGAAGAAGCCCTTGTTTTGGGCAATGGACGCGCCGGAGCAACGATTTATGGCGGTGTTTCATCCGATTTGGTAAGTAAAATAACCGAAGAAGTATTAAGAAAATTAAAAAACAATTAATCGACTAAGAATAAACCAGCTGATTTTTTAGCCTGTTTTATTTTTTAATA
>Ga0209668_10001354_pt1 | contig 10453 bp, 9 predicted proteins | sample FrelakmetPLP11PL_FD_187150 | JGI IMG/M metagenome (GOLD analysis project Ga0209668, IMG submission 187150) | Freshwater lake sediment microbial communities from the University of Notre Dame, USA, for methane emissions studies - PLP11 PL (SPAdes)... | ecosystem: Environmental > Aquatic >... | reverse complement strand
ACAGCTGTGACGAAAGGCTTTACAAGTTCAATATCCATGATCAGCCTCCCTGAATCAGCACCAGTCGGCGGTGTAATTTCTGTAGCAATCACAAACTCACCATTCCGAAGTGCCTTTTCCAGATCAGAAACCGGTTCTTTGTACATTGGAGGGTGATATTCGGAATCTCCCTTCCACCATTCAGGCTGACGGACAGTTTTAAAAACCGAATCCCATACCTGTTTTTTCTCAGAACTTTTACCTGATATCAAAGAACCAAAGAATCTTCCTGTTCCAGTTTTCTTAACCTCTTTTAGAACATCCCCCCAGGTCTCAGTACCCACTTTTTGCCAGTCGAGTGGTGGCAGAACTTCAAGCAGGGTCTCTTCCCTTCCAGTCTTTTGTGCTCTCTTATATATTGCATACCAGATACACTTCCTGGTTTCATCTACATAGCAATTCTTTTGAGGGGTCACACCACCGCACGGACCATTGCGCATACCTTTAGGGCACTCCATAGGACAAATAAAGGCAGTCCTCTGAAGCAAACAATTTCCGCACATACGGCATCCGAACAGAGGGCCCTTAATCAGCAGCTCCGTTCTTGCCAGGAGACGTCTGCTGAATTTTTCCTTGCTGAAGGGGTAAAAAGCAGGTTGCCATCTGCGGGCAGGTTTAATGCCTGTCATCAGTTTCGTACAATTTATTAATCTGGTGAAACCCACATCCCGTTTAAGCGGGACAAATACTTATTTATAATCGACTTTGAAAATATTCCACAAATCGTACTGCAAAATCGTCCCGGCAAAGTACAAGGTCTGATGCCCTTACAACTGGTGTTATCTTTTCAGGATTTGCTATTGGACAAGTCAATCCACAGTATATCGACAAAACCATGAATGCTTCATTAAGTGATTCTCTTCCGGGCAATCCGAATGAGATGTTGCTTGCTCCCTGGGTAATATTGTGACCAAGGCGCTGACGAACCAGTTTAATTGTATCGAGAGTTGTGATGCAAGCATTGGGCTCAGCGCTTACTGCCATAGCAAGCGGATCGATTATTACATCCTCTTTCCTGATACCCGATTTCAAAGCCCGTTCAATTATTTTTTCAGCTATAGCTGCTCTTTTTTCCGGATCATTTGTAATTCCATCGTCATCCATACACAATCCGATAATCGCGGCACCATATTCCCTGGCAATCGGAAGAAGTGACTGCATCGATTCTTCTTTTCCATTTACAGAATTAATAAGACACTTTCCGGCAGCTACTTTTAAGGCTGCTTCAATAGCTTTAGGATTCGGAGAATCAAGGCAAAGAGGAATGTCAAATTTATTCTGTATAGCCAATACTGCCTCAGGAAGAAGTTTGATATCATCAACACCCGGAAAACCCACATTTACATCAAGGACATCAGCCCCGGCATTTATCTGAATCCCGGCCAGCTCGAGCACAAAATCAAAATTATTATTCTGGAGGGTGGCTACAAGTTTTTTTCTTCTTGTCGGATTGATTGATTCCCCAATTATTATTACCGGACCTTCAGTATCAATAACTACCTCTTTTGTCTTACCCGAAAGAATTGTTCTCATCTGAAAATAATTTCAAGATCCTACACGAGCTGCTTAAGGTAATTCACAGCTCCCTGTGGATCAGGGGAATAGAAGTCAGCACCTATCTTATTACAGTATTCCTGGGTAACCGGAGCCCCTCCCACGAGAATCTTCAGACTTGAATATTTCTCTTTTATGGAGGCAACGGTTTTCTTCATGTTTTCCATTGTTGTAGTAAGAAGAGCTGATAATCCGATAACAGCACCCGGATTATCATCAATAGCTTTAAGGAACTTTTCAGTGCCTACATCAACACCAAGATCTATAACTTCCCAGCCTCCTCCTTCAATCATCATCGATACAAGGTTTTTACCAATATCGTGCAGATCGCCTGCTACTGTTCCGATTATGAATTTACCCTTGCGTTTTGTTTCACCCGATTGAAAATATGGCTTGAGATGCTTCATGGAACTGTTCATGGCTTTTGCCGACATAAGCATTTGCGGCACGTAGATCTCTTTCCTGCTAAACCTGTCACCCACTACAGCCATTGCAGGTATCAGGGCATTCTCAAGAATCTCATCAGGCTTTATTCCTTCATCCAGAGCCTGTCTGGTAAGTTCATCAGCTCCTTCCTGCCCCTTCATGTCAGGCGGGTACGGAGATGCCTTATCTATTTTCCCCGTCTCCACGCAACGGGCAATTTTATTGAGAATATCATTCATAGTTAAATCAGTTTGGAATAATATTTTTTTTCTTAATCCTAAAATTAACAAAGTTTTGTAACTTTCAAATATGAATTTTATTAAAATAATTTGCAACTGAAATCTGTTGTCTACAATATGAAATACAGATACCTTAATCAAATGAAAATATTTTTAATATCTGATTCCAATTCAATAAAACAAATTCTATTATGATGAAACCCTTAAATTTACTCATTTGCTGTTTTTTATTTAATTATGCTATGGGCCAACAGAGTTCAACAGGAATTTTTCAAAACAGTGCGGACATAGGAAATCCAAAACATGAAGGTAGCGCTTCATATACCACTTCCGATCAATCGTATTCATTAAAAGGATCGGGGTATAACATCTGGTTTGCAAGAGATGAATTCCATTATCTGTACAATAAAATAAAAGGGGACTTTATCCTTACTGCAAATTTTAAATTTGAAGGGACTGGAACCGAAGCGCACAGAAAGACAGGCTGGATGCTCAGGGCTTCCTCAAATGAATCCTCACAGCATATTTCCGCTGTGCTCCATGGCGATGGACTGACTGTAATGCAATGGAGGGATACAATGGGAACCGAGATGAAAGACCCTGAAGATGAAATATTTGCAAAGGGATCAGGTTATGAAATAATACAGATTGAACGTTCAGGCAGAGTCATTTTCATGAGAGCGGCTCATCCGGGAGAACCACTTACAACTATCGGATCTTACGAAATGAACAACCTGCCCGATGAAATCCTTGCAGGAATGTTTATTTGCTCCCATAACCCTGAGATTACAGAGGAGGTAAGGGTGTGGAATGTACGGATCGACAAACCTGTGGGCGATAATTATGATCCCGATAAAGAAGGCTATCCCGGAAGCCGTCTGGAAACTCTGAATGTGTTTGATGGCAAAAGGATGATAATTTATGAAAAGCAGGACAGATTCGAAGCACCAAACTGGATGCCAGATGCGAAACAACTCCTTTTCAATATGGATGGGTTGCTATACAAAATACCTGTAACAGGAGGAGAACTTATCCGGCTCAATACAGATTTCGCAGTCAGGAACAACAACGACCATGGAATCTCATTCAATGGTAAACTATTGGCAATTAGCAATCATCGTGAAGGATTACCCGGGGGAGGATCAACAGTTTATATTCTTCCTCTGGAGGGAGGCAAACCTGAGATCGTAACTGATGACACTCCATCATACTGGCATGGATGGGCTCCAAACAATAAAGAGGTAGTATATGTCGGACAGCGGGGCGGAAAGGATATCTACAATATCTACCGTAATTCAATAAAGGGAGGTAAAGAGGTAGCCCTGACCGATATCGAACAGGGGGAACATGTAGACGGTTGTGAATACTCACCTGACGGGAAATTTATTTATTATAACGGAAGTCATACAGGAAACATGCAGCTTTGGCGCATGAAACCTGATGGATCAGGAAGGGAACAGCTAACTTTTGATGAGTATAAAAACTGGTTTCCGCATGTTTCTCCTGATGGTAAATGGATAGCTTTTATTTCATTCCCCTCTGACATTGAGAAGAATAGTCATCCATCATATAAAAGGGTTATGCTCAGACTAATGCCAGCCTCTGGCGGTGCTCCAAAGGTAATTGCATATCTTTACGGGGGTCAGGGGACTATCAATGTGCCATCATGGTCGCCTGACAGCCGGGAAATTGCATTTGTAAGCAACTCGGGTAAATAATTTTCAGGAATCATAATAATCAGTGAATTAAATTTTGCTTCAAAAATTAATTTACATTTCGATCTGTTAAAGTCTTTTACTCATAATGAAGTCGGGTATTAATGCCTTTATCTCAATTTTTGTATTTGCAGTTTTATATACCTATACCGCTGCAGGAGTGTTTATAGTTATTATCCTGTCGTGGATCAAAGCAAAAAAAGCAGTGCAATTCCTTTGCAGGATATGGGCAAAATCAGTCTTCCCAATAATGGGGAAAAAACTAAAAGTGAGCGGCAAGGAAAATATTGACAAAAGCAAGAAATATATTCTCCTTGCAAACCATGCGAGCCTTTTTGATATTGTTGCCATAACATCTTTTTACCCAAAAGTCTCCTGGTTTGGACATGAACGGCTATTAAAGGTTCCTGTTTTCGGCCGTTTCCTGAAGCTTACGGATTATGTCCCTTTTAAAGAGCCCACAGTCCGAAATACCAGACACATGCTCAATCAGCTGATGGAAAAAGCAAAAAACCAGTCAGTCGCTCTTTTCCCGGAAGGTACAAGAACACTTAACGGGAAAATAAATCCCTTTTTCAGGGGATTCATTTATCTTTTCAGGACCCGTGAAATAGATATTCTGCCTTTGACATTAAATGGTTTTTACGATCTGAAACCAAAAAACAGGTTCTATATTGATTTCGGATCAAAGCTGGAGGTAATAATTCACAAACCCATACGACGTGAAGAGCTTATAGATAAAAGTGACAGTGCAATAATCGACATGGTAAAAAGTGTAATCGAATCTGCCTATCATTAAAAGAAATATTTAATCGATTGAGGATTTCTTTTTGAATCTTTGAACCTTTGAGCCTTAGCGACAGGAAAATTTGCAATTAAAAAGCCAGGGCTCTAAGTACATTATCAATTAAAGCAGAAAAATAAATTCACATGACTGAAACTAAAAAAGGAAAATGGGCTTTCATAGTAAATCCGGTAGCCGGAAATGGCAGGGCAAAAACACTTGTTCCCGAAATTGAACAGAAAATAAAAGAATACAAAATAGACGGAGAAATAATTTTGACAGAACGTCCGGGCCATGCTTCTGAACTCTCAGCTTCCCTGGCCGAAAAAGGCACCAGTTACATTATTGCAGTCGGAGGTGACGGGACTATAAACGAAATTGCCAGACCCCTGATAAATAACAGGGATGTTACGGTAGGAATTGTCCCCGCAGGAACAGGAAACGATTTTGACCAGATTACAGGGTTCCCAGGCCATTTTAAAGAAAAGGAATGGGAAGTATTTTTCAGGAAGAATGTGGCCTCGCTTGATGTTGGAATTGTGAACGATATGATTTTTCTGAATGGCATGGGTCTGGGTTTTGATGCAGAGGTTGCTGCCCAGAATTATACCGAAGATGGTAAAGTAAAAAAGGGTGGTGCCCATAAATACATCTGGCACATAGTAAAGACTCTTCTGTTTTTCAGGGAGAAAAGAATGATAGTTGTGACAGAGAATGGTCGGCATGAGACAGATTGCTTTATCAACACTGTTGCCAATGGCAGACGATTTGCCGGAGGCTTTTTTCTCACTCCGCTAGCTGTTGCAAACGACGGGCTCCTGGATGTCTGTTCAATAAAAAAACTGAATCTCTTTCACCGTTTCAGATTATTGCTGAAAGTTGCAAAAGGGACACATATTACAGACAAAAGAGTGAATTATTTCAATACTTCTTCAATCGAACTTGAATTTTCTGATAATGTACCCTTTCATGTTGACGGGGAGCTGAATTTTGCTAAAAAATTCAAAATTGGCATTCATCCCGGAGGACTTAATTTAATTTATAATCCTGATGGAGATCACTACTTCAGCAAATAATGATCCTTTCAATTATATTGCTTTTTTCGATCTCGACAGGACAATAACCAAAGCAATAAGTGGCAGGGCTATTGTACAAAGGGCAATCAGGAGAGGTATGATGAACTGGACCGATTTTGCAAAAGCGATTTATCTTGGTGTGTCTTACCAACTTGGTGTGGCCGATCCTGTGAAAATAGTGACAAAAATGACGGCCTGGGTAAAAGGCTTGACTGAGAAGGCTTTAGCGGATCTCTGTTCGGAAGTGGTAAAGGAGGTAATGCTCCCCTCCATCTATCATGAGGTATTCCATGAACTTAAGATGCACAGATCTAAAAATGCAAAGACAGTCATTCTATCCTCCTCTCTGGTCCCAATTTGCAAAGAAATAGCCGATTACCTGCATATGGATGATTTTATCTGTTCCAGGCTGGAGATCAGTGGCGGATATTTTACAGGCCGTCCGGAAGGGAATCTTTGTTTCGGGGAAGAAAAGCTTTTAAGGCTAAAGGAGTATTGTGAATCAAATAACAGTAATGTCAATGAATCCTGGTATTATGGTGATTCAATTTCCGATCTGTCTGCACTTAAAATAGTTGGAGTTCCTGTTTGTGTCAATCCGGACAGGAAGCTTCATAAAGCTGCAAAGGAAAACGGATGGAGAATATGTTTCTGGAAATAAATCTGGTAATATTTCAGCTTTCCAGAATCAACTTCAGCCTGTTGCACAGGTCTTTCAAACCTTCCGGAGAATCCCCTCCCGACATTTCAATGCTAGTCCATCCCTGGTAGCCTATATCATCAAGAGCAGACATTACCGCTCTCCAGTTTATATCGCCTTCCATTAACTTCACATCAAATCCCGCTGATTTACCCTGGGTATCAGCAAGCTTACGGCTGAATTCCTTAATATGAACCTTGGCTATCCGTTTCCCAAGGATTTTTATCCACTGTTCAGGCCATCCATAGGCAAGTATATTGCCGGTATCGAAATATGCTCCGACCCATGGACTCTGGAACTGATCAATATATTGTGCTGCTTCCAGGGGACTCAGAAGAAAACTGTTCCAGACATTCTCAACAGCTATTTTCACATTTAATTTCTCAGCTACCGGTATTGCTTTTCTAATCTCTTCAACAGACCGGTTCCAGCATTCATCATAACTTATTTTATCAGTAACCCTTCCCGGAACAAGCAAAACGGCATCAGCTCCAAATGTTTTTGCATCCTCAAGAGATACTTTAAGAGCCTCGACACCATCATCCCGGACTTTTTTATCAGGGCTGGAGAGAGGCAGGTCCCAGTGTCTGGAATCACAAACACTGTGAATCTTCAGTCCTGTCGATTCGCTTGCCCGAAGAACTTCATTCCTGTTGAGATGGCTGTCAACTTCCACACCGTCAAATCCGGCCACTTTTGCAGCCTGAAATTTATCAAGTATTGTTTTTCCCGTCTCAATGCAGCCCCACATTATTCCTTTTTTAAGAGCTCTCTTTGTCTGAGGTTCGATAATAGGGAAACCCGCAAACGGGACTGCTGTAAGCAGCGCGGATGCCATAACTGTTTTTTTTGTGAATTGACGTCTGTTCATATTAATACATTTTATTTATCAGGTTAAGTCAGGTTTGGTTCTGCGCCAATCACGGGAGGAAATTCAGGGATTCCCGGAACCGGTCCGAACTCATAGTTCCGGGGTCCAAGCGCCATATCTGAATTCATCACCTCTTCCCATGTAACATCTTTCCCTGTATAAGCCGACATTCTGCCCATAATTGTAATAAGTGTCGAATTTATCTGTGCTTCAGCATCACTGACCGTTTTTCCCGTACGAATACCCGTAATGAGATTAATATGCTCCTGAACATACGGATCGGTGATCTTCCATGTTTCATCAGCTGAGCCTTCATCAGGGTAAGGGTATTTCCAGATTTCTTCCCCTTTAAGGTTATAAAGGATTCCTTTGGCGTTTGCGAATCCTTTTGTTCCTACTATGATCTGTTCTGTTATATTGCTGCATCCGGTTATCTGTCGGGTTGCACAATGTGTATGCATGCCATTATCGTAAATGTATTCGACACTGAAAAAGTCATACTGATCGCCTGTTACTCTTCTCTGACGGCCGCCCCAGCCTACTGCTTTTACAGGTATTTTCCCTGTATACCAGTTCATCACATCAATTTCGTGAATAAACTGTTCAACTATGCAATCACCTGAAGTCCAGCAAAAATTGGCCCAGTTCCTCAGCATATATTCCATATCTGTCCATCCCGGTTGCCTTTGAATTACCCATAGACCACCTCCGTTTCTTGTTATATGAGCGCTGACAATTTCACCTATTTCACCATTGGCGACTCTGCGCCAGGTCTCCATAAAATCTTTTTGTACCCTTCTTATGGTTCCGCTGATTATGCAGAGTCCTTTTTCCTGTGCTCTCTTTGATGCAACCAAAACTCTTCGTGCACCAACCGGATCAACTGCAATCGGTTTCTCCATAAAGATATGTTTACCAGCCTTCACAGCTGCTTCAATATGTAAAGGACGAAATACCGGCGGAGTGCATAATAGCACCACGTCAACTCCGGAATCAATGACTTTCTCATAGTTGTCAAATCCTATAAAGCAGTTTTCATCAGGAACTTCAACATTCCTTTCGGCCTTCAGCTGTGCCCTGCACTGGTCCAGCTTGTCCTTAAAAACGTCACCAAGAGCAGTAATCTCGAGGTTTGGACCTGCATCAAGAAAATTGACCGCGGCCCCTGTACCCCTGCCTCCGCATCCTATCAGACCAGCTTTAAGAACTTTCCCATCAGGTGCTTTGGTCAGAAGCGCAGGCAGTTTCAGATTCTTCTTTCCTGCTCCGCCGGAGCATGAGGTTATTATTCCTGATGCTCCGATTGTACCCAGAGCTGCCAAAGTCGATTTTGAGATAAAACTGCGACGGTCAATACCGTCATTCTTAGTTTGGATCTTTCCGTTATCCTTTTCCATATCGCTGGTATTATATCAATTTACTTCGAGTTCCTTCCAACCAGGTATTTTTGGGAATTTTGCATGCGGATCTGTCTGATACCAGTAACACACCGATGCAATATCGGATTTCTGTGCAAGATATCTGCCTCCGGATCTCCATCCCAGATCCTGTATGGTTATCCTGAGATCTTTTTCAAACCTTACAGGATCCAGTATATGCCAGCGATACATGCCAAAACGCTGCATAACATTATAATGTCCGTCTCCCCTTATCACCTGGTGTAATCCTGTATATGGAGTGCAAAACTCAGTGTAGTTAACTTCCTCAACTCCTGCCTCGTTTTTCCTGCGTGTGTCAAAATCATAAGAGCCACAGATATAGTCTTCAGTACCTGTACCACAAATTGTCGGAAACTTTGTATCTCCATCAATGAAGAATTTAATCTCTCCTTCTCCCCACCAGCCATTATTATTTACACCATATGCCAGATAAACGCCAACGTAATGTCCTTTCCCTTTTATACCGTCAACAATCGTATAATCAGACGTTACATCCGGATTGAGACGGCGGTATTGTGCATGGAAATATGCTGCATCATCCGGAACTTCAGTAAGGGTATAATCAATCTGATAGTATAAAGTCATAACATCTGCATCACCTACATTCTCCATTGTTATACGGCATTTCTTCCTGAAGGGCATCACCCAATAGCTGTTAAAGGCGCTGCCGGGATTCACGCAGACTGCTGATGAAACAAGCGGAGCATACTGCCCCCATCCCATACCAAAAAAATCACCAACCGGGCATTCAACAGAAGGTTCAGCCTCATCATCCCAGTAAATCCGCAGAATGTTAAAACGCCATTTGCCGGCAGGTGTCATCCATATATGCTGAATGGCTCCCGCACCATCGATAACTGCGAGAGTAAAGGTTTCTCCAGGTTTTATCCGTACATAGGGATTCACTTTCCATCCCTGTCCAAGGTCGCGGGCGGCGTTTGCTGCATTAGCAGCATTTGGTTTATCCCTCTCTTCAAGGCTTGCCATACCAGCTTTCCCCTTTTCACCACTGAAATTTTCAGGGCTTATTGAACGTGTTTTGGCATCAGACAGCCTGTAAAGATTCCCCATATTCATTTCAAGACCGTTAAAACGGGATTGGGAGAAAACAAGGAAAGGTATCAGTAAAAATAACAAAGAAAGAATGAGATTCTTTTTCATATTATCCTTTTTAATGGTTAAACTACTGGAAAAATATCTGATTAAGTGTAATGAGAATTGCCTAAAATTAAAAAATATATGAATTCATGTGATAAAAAATCAGGATATCTTTACGACCATTTTAACGAATATTTTCAGGTATAAGCAAACGATTGCCAACATATTCATCATGACAAAAAATTTTATAATACTTATTGCCTTTTTTAGTTGCATTTTATTGCATTCATGCAACGAAAAAAACAGCAGTGTAAAAGGCACACTTTTTATTATTGGAGGCGGGAACCGGACTGAAGCAATGATGAACGAACTTGCTGATATATCGGGGATTCGTCACAAAGGTTATATCTTCATCCTGCCAATGGCAAGTTCTCTTCCTGATAGTGCCATTATATGGGCAAGGGAAGATTTCGGAAAAACAGGAATAAGTAATGTCACAGGATATTGTTTCC
>Ga0209668_10001351_pt1 | contig 10467 bp, 12 predicted proteins | sample FrelakmetPLP11PL_FD_187150 | JGI IMG/M metagenome (GOLD analysis project Ga0209668, IMG submission 187150) | Freshwater lake sediment microbial communities from the University of Notre Dame, USA, for methane emissions studies - PLP11 PL (SPAdes)... | ecosystem: Environmental > Aquatic >... | reverse complement strand
GTCCAACTGCCCAACCCGTTCTTTGCCCAGTTCGTGATCGTCACCAAGGACCTCGAAGCGCGTGAGCGGGTTCAGGCCAAGCTGGAGAAAGTGCTCGCCGAGCAGTTTCCCGAGGTCGTCGCGCGCGTCTCGCCGCTCGAACTGGGGCCACCGGTCGGCTGGCCGCTGCAATACCGGGTGACCGGCCCGGATAAGGACGAAGTGCGCAGAATCGCGCTTGAGCTGGCCCAGGTGATGGGTTCCGACACCCGGACACGTTACATCAACTACGACTGGATGGAGCCGGCCCGGCAACTGCGCGTTAGCGTCAACCAGGATCAGGCGCGGCAGCTTGGCATCAGCTCGGCGGCCCTGGCCGCCGTGCTCAACGCCAAGGTGACCGGCTCGACGGTAACGCAGGTGCGCGATGATATCTACCTGGTCAATGTCGTGGCGCGTGCGGTCGAAGAGGAGCGTGCCTCGTTCGGGTCGCTGGCGTCGCTTCAGGTGCCGACGCCGAGCGGGCGCATGGTGCCCTTGAGCCAGTTTGCGACGGTGGTCGAGGAGCAGGAGTTCCCGCTCGTCTGGCGTCGCAATCGGCTGCCCACCCTTACCGTTCGTGCCGACGTGGACCACAGCGTCCTGCCCGATGCGGTCGTCGGCGCGCTGGCGCCGAAGATTGCCGAATTGAACGCCAGGCTGCCCTCACAGTACAAGATCGAAACCGGCGGGATGTACGAGGAAAGCGCTATCTCGAGCGCCTCGGTGTTCGCGGTTGTGCCGCTGATGATCGTGCTGATGCTGACGACGATGATGGTGATGCTGGGGAGCTTCCGCCGCCTGGCGATGGTGGTCGCCGTGCTACCGCTCGGGCTGATCGGCGTCGTCCTTTCGCTACTGCTGTTCAACAGGCCGCTCGGTTTCGTGGCCATCCTCGGCGTCCTCGCGCTGATCGGCATGATTGCCAAGAACACGGTGATCCTGATCGTGCAGATCGAGACCGACCGTGCGGAAGGCAAGAACGTTCTCGAGGCGGTACTCGCCTCGGCGACCTCGCGGCTCCGGCCGATGGTTTTGACAGCGATCTCGACCGTGCTCGGTCTGCTGCCGATCGCGCCGACCGTGTTCTGGGGGCCGATGGCCTTCGCCATCATGGGCGGTCTGTTGGTGGCGACGCTGCTGACGCTGATCTTCCTGCCGGCGCTCTATGTGACGGTCTTCGGCGGCAAGCCGCCGGCACCGGAGACAGCGGGGACACGGTGAGTTTCGCGTTGCGCACGGCGCTGGTTCGCGGGATCCTGTTCCTGGTGTTCTGGGTGGCCCTGATCGGCTTCTCCCTCTCCGCGCTGGCGGTTGGCGCCGTCGCTGCGGCCGGCGCGACCTGGGTCAGCCTGCATTTGCTGCCGCCCGGGCCGCAGCGCGTGCGACTCGGCGCGCTCGCTGCGTTGCTGCCGCGCTTCCTGTGGCAATCGCTGCTCGCCGGCTGGGATGTCGCGCGCCGTGCCTTCGATCCGCGCCTGCCGTTGCATCCCGGTTTTGTCGCGTTTCGCAGCGCCCATGCGCCTGGCCATTTGCGCAATACCTTCGCCACGATCTCCAGCCTGATGCCGGGCACCTTGCCGTGCGGCGAAAACGCCGATGAGATCATTTTCCACTGCCTCGATGTCGGGCAACCTGTTCTGGAGCAACTGGCAGCGGAAGAAAAGGTGCTGGCTCGCGTGCTCGATGAGGCGCCAGACGATGCCTGAGTTTCTTGCCGTTGCCACGCTCCTGGTGCTGCTGGCGACAGCGCTCGGCCTGATCCGCCTCCTGCGCGGCCCCGGCGATGCCGAGCGCATGATGGCAGCCCAGTTGTTCGGCACCGGCGGGGTCGCGGCCTTGCTGCTGGGGGCGACGATTGTCGATCCCTCGATTGCCGACGCCGCGTTGACACTGGCGCTACTGGCGGCTTTCGCTTCGGTCGCCTTCGTCAAGTATGGCGGTGCACTCGGCAGGTCATCGACGCCGGAGTCGGGGGAGGACGAATGAGCCTGCTGCTCGACTTGTGGACCATCGTCGCGGTTTCGGCCGGCGTCTTTTTCTTTCTCGCCGGTACCGTGGGGTTGCTGCGTTTCCCCGATACGCTGACCCGCCTGCATGCGCTGACCAAGGCGGACAATCTTGGCCTGGGGCTCGTCGTACTTGGCTTGCTGCCGCGCGTCAGCAGTCCGCTGGCCGGTCTCAAGCTGGTCTGTGTGTGGCTGCTGGTGATGCTCGCCGGCGCAATCGGTTCGCAGTTGATCGCGCGCGTTGCCCGGCGCTCAGGGCCACCGGCATGAACATGCCACTACTTGTCGACGGCAGCCTGGTCGTTCTGATTCTGGCCGTTGCCATCTGGACCATCGCCGTCCGCGATTCCTTCGCCGCCGTCGTCGGTTATGCCATTTACGGCCTGATGCTGGCGCTTGCCTGGGTACGCCTGGCGGCGATCGACGCGGCGTTGACCGAAGCGGCGATCGGCGGCGGTCTGACCGGCGTTTTGCTGATTCGTGCGGCCGTCCGTCTGCGCCCAACCGAATCCGTGGTTGCTGTTGAAACGCCCGGACGGTTCGTGAAGGCGCTGGCGGCAGTGCTGGCGGGAACCGTTTCAGCGGCGCTGGCGGTGGTCGTTCTGTCGCTCCCCGTGCCGGCGCCCACGCTGGCCCCGGAGGTGGCCGGGCATATCGCCAGCACCGGTCTCGGCAATGCGGTCACCGCGGTATTGCTCGCTTTCCGGGCGACCGACACCTTGCTCGAGGCGGTGGTGCTGGTGTTTGCGCTAATCGCAGTGTGGTCGCTGGCGCCGGACCGCCTCTGGGGAGGGCGCCCCGGGCCACGCTACCACCTGGAGGCGAACGGGATGCTCGCCTATCTGGCCCGCCTGCTGCCACCGCTCGGGATCATCGTCGCGATCTACGTTTTCTGGGTCGGGGCTGATCTGCCCGGTGGCAAGTTCCAGGCCGGCACGCTGCTGGCGGCGATGTGGCTGCTGGCCATCATGGCGGGGCTGACCGATGCGCCGCCGGTCAGCCGGGGCTGGCTGCGCGTTGCGCTGGTGACCGGCAGCGCGGTGTTTCTGGCCATCGGCTTTGCCGGCGTGCCGCTGGCGGGAGCGTTTCTCGCCTATCCGGCGGGCTATGCCAAACCTTTGATTCTTGTCATCGAGGCGGCATCGATGCTGTCCATCGCCGTTACCCTGGCGCTGCTCGTTCTCGGGCCGCCGGAGCGGAGTGCGCAGCAATGAACGCGTCGATGTTGTACGGCATGTGTGGCTCGGCGCTGGTCGGGATCGGCCTTTACGGCCTGATCGTCAATCCCCAGCCGCTGCGCAAGATACTCTCGTTCAACCTGATCGGCAGCGGCGTCTTCCTGCTCTTCGGCGTCATCGCCCGGCGCGGGGCGGCGCTCGGCATGGGCGGCGATCCGGTGCCGCAAGCGCTGGTCATCACCGGCATCGTCGTCGCCTTCTCGGCCACCGCGCTGGCCGTCGCTCTGCTATTGCGCCTCCAGGAAGCCAGTGGTTCCGCCACCCTGTCGTCGCCGGAACCAGCGGATCCGCCTGACGCATGAGCGCGCTGCCGATACTCATCCCGGAGACAACGACAGCGGGTGGTTTCCTGCTCGTCCTGGCGCTTGTCTTGCCGCTCGCCAGTGTTTTCGCCGCGCTGACCCTGGGTGGGCGCAACGCCCGGCGGGTGGTCATGCTGGCAATTCCGGCCGGACTCGCACTGGCCGTCGCAATTGGCGTCGAACTGGTGCAATCCGGCCACACGCTGGTCTATCTGCTGGGTGGCTGGGCGCCGCCGCTCGGCATTGCCTTGCGCGCCGACGGCCTGTCGGTGGTCATGCTGCTGACGACGACGGTGGTTCTGCTGGCTGTAGCGCTGTTTGCGTACAGCGATTTCCAGGTGCCGGAGAACGGGCATGAGGTGCGTGCGCCGTTCATGTTCTGGACGCTGCTACTGGCGGTCTGGGGGGCGCTCAACGCGGTATTCCTGGCCGGCGATCTGTTTACGCTGTATGTCGCGCTCGAACTCCTGACCTTCGCCGGGGTGCCCCTGGTCAGTCTTGAAGGCCGCTCCGAAACCTTGCAGGCCGCGTTGCGCTACCTGCTGTTCGCCCTGCTCGGCTCGGTGCTGTATATGCTCGGCGCCGTCCTGCTCTACGGTACCTACGGCACCCTCGATATCGCGCTGCTGGCCGAACGCGTCCGGCCGGTGCCGGCGGTCATCGCCGCCGCGGCACTGATGACCGTCGGGCTGCTGGCGAAGACGGCGCTGTTTCCGCTTCACCTCTGGTTGCCGCCGGCCCATGCCGGGGCGCCCGCAGCTGCCAGCGCGGTGCTGTCGGCGCTGGTCGTCAAGGGCTCGTGGTTCCTCGTTGTGCGGTTATGGTTCGATGTGATGCCTGGCGTGGTGACGCCATCCGCAGCGCAACTGCTCGGGGCACTCGGCACGGCGGCCATCGTCGTCGGGAGTGTCGTCGCGCTTCGGCAGGAGCGCTTGAAGCTGCTCGTCGCTTATTCGACGGTGGCGCAGATCGGCTATCTGTTTCTCATGTTCCCGCTCGCCTTCGGCTCCATCGGCGATGTGCCAGCGCACGGCGCTGCTCTGACCGGTGGACTATTGCAAGTAGTGTCACATGCGACTGCCAAAGCCGGAATGTTCATGGCGGCCGGCCTCATCTATGCGGCGCTTGGACACGACCGCATCGCCGACCTCGCCGGCGTTGCCCGGGCGATGCCCGTCACCGTGCTGGCTTTTGCGCTGGCCGGCCTCGCCCTCATGGGGGTCGTGCCTAGCGGCGCCTATCTTGCGAAGAAGCTGATGCTCGATGCCGCCGACGGCTCCGGGCAGTGGTGGTGGGTAGTCGTCTTGCAAGGCGGCGCGGTGTTCACCGCAGGGTATGTGGTGCTGGTGCTGGTCAGTGTCCTGCGCAGTCGCTCCGGTTCAATGCCCTTGGTGAAGCCCGTTTCCCGGCTGTCCGAGCTCGCCGCGCTGGGGCTCTCCACGAGTTCGCTGCTGCTCGCGTTTGCTGCACTGGGGCCGGTTCCGGGCGATCTCGTATCGAGCCCACTCGCACCCAAGGAGCTGGGGACGACTCTGGCCGTGGTTCTGGGCGGTGCACTGCTAGCGCTTGGGCTTTCTCGTCGGTCATTATTCGGGGCTGCGCCGGTTGATTCAGCAGCGAATGAAGGCGCGCTACGCCGTTCTGTGGTTGCGGTGGGCGCGGCATTCGAACTGGCCGACCGGCTCATTCGGCGCTGGCAGTTCGCAAGTATCGGCTTGCTTATGCTGGTAGCACTGTTAGGTGGACTCCTGGTTTTCGGCTCCCCGGGGTGATTGCTGCCCGGCATGGGGACGCCGAAGCGGTTATGATCGGCCTTGTCGTCGATCGTCGTGGGCAGCCCTCTGTTCATGGGGCTGATCCGCCGGGAACGCCGCCATGTCTAGCCGGCGTTCAAGTGTTGGTTCGGCTATGACGCTGGGCTGGCGTATTCCTTGACCCGTCGGGGGGTGTCTGATAATTTCCGTAACGATTCGTTCAGTCGCTTCAGCTGTGATTTTCCGTTCTCGCCGTCATAGGGGTTTTCCATGAAAAGATTCGTCATCGGGGCGCTCGTCGCGGGTACCCTTTTCGCTTCCGGGGCGCTTGCCCAACAGGCGCCCAATACGCTGGCCAAAATCAAGGCGGCGAAGGTGATCAACGTCGCATTTGCCGCCGACTCGCTGCCATTTTCGTTCGTCGGCCAGGACAAGGCACCGGCCGGCTATTCGATCGACCTCTGCAAACGCGTGATCGCCCGGATCGGCCAAGTGGTGGGCAATCCCGATCTCAAGGTCAACTGGATCGCCGGTTCCACCGCCGAGCGCCTGCAAATGGTGCGTTCCGGCAAGGCAGAACTGGATTGCGCCAACACCACGCAGACGCTGGCACGGCTGGCCAATGTCGATTTTTCCAGCCTGATCTTCGTCGATGGCGGCGGCGTCATCCTGCGCGCCGACTCTCCGGTCAACAGCATTGCCGAACTGGCCGGCAAGAAGATCGCCGTGCTCAAGGACACCACCACCGAAAAACGCCTCCGGGCCATCGCGCCGGACAACCTGCCCGGAACGCAGATCCTGCCGGTGACCGATGCCCGGGAAGGGCTGGTCATGCTCGAATCGGGTGCGGTCGATGCCTATGCCGGTGATCGCATCAAGCTGGTCGGCCTGGCCGTGCAGAACAACCCCGGAAAATTCGTGCTGCTCACCGAAGAGCTGTCCTTCGAACCGTATGCGATCGCGCTGCCGCTGGGCGACTCGGCCCTACGCCTCGAGGTCAACCGGGCGCTGACCCAGGTCTACCAGAGCGGCGAAATCGAAACGATCTTTGCCAACTGGCTGGGCAAGCTGGGCCGCCCGACCGGCTTGCTGGCGGCCATGTATCTGCTCTACTCGATTCCCGAGTAGTCGTTACCCGTCAATATGAATGAGGATCAAGGAATGAATATCAAGCAATTCGGGCGCGCGGTCGCGCTCAGCCTCGCTGTGGCGACGGTATCGATGCTGGCCGGCTGCGAAACCCAGCCGGCGTTTCAGGTGTCTCAACCGGGGTCTCGCGTTGGCACGGTAGAGTCCATCCGCTCGCAGACGGTTCAAAACAACAACGCCACGCTGGGCGCCATCGGTGGCGCGCTGGTCGGCGGCATTCTCGGCAACCAGGTCGGCCAGGGTTCCGGGCGGACGGCGGCGACCGTGGTCGGCGCTGCCGGTGGTGCCTACGCCGGCAATCGCATGGCCAGCGGCACGTCGCTGGTCTGGATCATCGGTATCCGCTACGACGACGGCTCCTTCGCTACCGTTCAGCAAACCTCTTCGCCGGCCGTGCGCATCGGCGACCGGGTGCGGGTCGGCAATTCCGGCATGGAAATCCTGCGCTAAATTCAGCGCGGGCAGTTTTCCGCGGACCTGCGTTTCAGCGCCGTTCGGGAAACTGCTCCATTGCAACATGCGCATCATGAAAGTTCGCTAAGCTCGATCCTGAAACGGGATGAATCCATGAAATCAATCAAACTGCTGGGGCTGCTCGTCGCACTCGCTCTTCCCGCCACTGCTACGCTGGCCGCCGAACGGGCACTGATCTGCTTCGGCAACGAACCCTCTTGGCGTCTTGACCTGCCGGGGGATGGCGAGGCGCGCTTTTCGCTGCCGGATGGGCAGTCGATGCGCTTTCGCGGTCGCGAGTCACGCATCGAGCCGCGCAAGGAGTCCATCTGGCGCGGCCGGATCCGTGGCGGCGGTGAGCTGGTGGCCTTCCTGAAGGATGGCGCGTGTAGCGATGGCATGTCCGACACTGTGCATCCGCTGTCGATCAATCTCTCCCTGCCCGATGGCCGGCATTACGCGGGCTGTTGCCGCGTGCCGGCAGCGCCGGCGCCGACGGCGACCCTGGAAGGCGCCGACTGGCGTTTGCTGGCGCTGCCCGGCCAGACGGTACCTGGGGGTAACGGCGCGCCGACGGCGCGCTTCGAGGGCGGTCGGGTTTCCGGTTTTTCCGGCTGCAACCGTTTTATGGGCAATTACACGGTCGACCGCGACAAGCTGACCGTCGGCACCCTGGCGGGCACGATGATGGCCTGCCCCGAGCCGGCGATGGCGGTGGAAAAGGCCTTTCTGTCATCCCTCTCCGGCACGCTGACGCCGAGCGTGGCGGGCAATCGCCTGAGCCTGACACCGGTCGCGGGCGGCAATGCCCTGCAATTCGAGCTCGAACCCAAACCGTCGCTCGCAGGCGTCAAATGGGAGGTCACCGGCTACAACAACGGGCGCCAGGCCGTCGTCGGTCCGCAGCTCGGCACCCAACTCACCATCGCCTTCAAGGATGGCAAGGTTTCCGGCAGCAGTGGCTGCAACAGCTTCCACGGCCCGTTCAAGGCCGATGGCAATGCACTTTCCATCGGGCCGCTGGCGACGACGCGCAAGTGGTGTTCCAAGGAGGGTGTCATGGAGCAGGAAAGGGAGTTCATCTCCGCGCTGCAGACGGCGACGACCTGGGCGATCGACCGCGGCATGCTCGACGTCCATCGCAAGGACGGCGAACGCGTGCTGACCGCGAACGTGGCGGGCAAGTAGGTCATGGCAGGCGGGTTTTTCACGCAAGGCGGAGCGCACGGACGCCGCTCGCCCGTGCTCTGGATCGTCGCCCTGACGGTAGTCGCCGTGGCTGCAGCGCTGCTGTTGCCGGCCGTTCGCCAGCCGCTCGAATACCATGATTTTGCCGACCAGCGTCATGCTCACGGGATCGACAACTTTCTCGATGTTGTCTCCAACGCGGGTTTCCTGGTCTTCGGGGTGATCGGGCTATTCATCATCGGCAAAGGGCGTGCCTGCTTCGAGCGTCCGGCCGAGCGCTGGCCCTACATAATCTTTTTTGCCGGCTTGGTGCTGACGGCGGCAGGCTCCGGCTACTACCACCTGGCGCCGAACAACGAAACGCTGTTCTGGGATCGCCTGCCGATGACCATCGCCTTCATGGGACTGGTGGCAGCCCAGATCGTCGACCGCATCAGCGTTCGTGCCGGACTGGTACTGCTACCGCCGGCCCTGCTGATCGGTGCCGCATCGGTCATTTACTGGCTGATCACCGAACGTATGGGGGCGGGCAACGTGATTCCCTACGGCATCCTGCAGGCCTATACGATTCTGGTCGTGCTGCTGCTGGCGATAGTGAATCCATCACGCTACACGCGGGGCAACGATATTTATTGGGTGTTTGCGTGGTATGCGTTGGCCAAGGTGCTGGAGACCTTCGACGAGGACGTGCTGGCACTCAGCGGGATGCTCAGCGGTCACACGTTGAAGCATGTGGCGGCGGCCTTCGCCGGTTTCTCGGTTTGTCGCATGTTGTTGAAACGCACGCTCCGGGAGGCCGGGCGGGACTGATTCCAGGAGGCGCAAGATGCGTTATGTTTACATATTGTTGATCGTGCTGGCCGTGGGAATCTTGCTGCTGTTCAAGGTTCAGAACCTCGCGGCGGTCACGGTGTCCTTCCTTGGGGCCGACATCACGATGTCCCTGTCCTTCCTGATTTTCGTTGTCTATGTTCTGGGTATGCTGACGGGTAGTTCCGTTTTCGGGCTGCTGCGCAGTTGGACTCAGGGCGCCATGCAGAAGCAGCGTTGAAGTGTTTTTTTACTTGAAAGGTTAGTAATGAGCAATTTTTGGGATTTCATGTGGCTGATTCTCTCCACATTCGTTTTTGTGGCCTATCTTTTGATCCTCTTCCAGATCGTCGCCGACCTCTTCCGCGACAGCGAACTCGGCGGCGGCTCCAAGGCGCTGTGGCTGATCGGCCTGATCTTCGTGCCGATGCTGACGGCACTTGTCTATGTGATCGCGCGCGGCAACGGCATGGCGATCCGCCAACGGGCGGCGATGGAGCGTTCGAAGTCGGAGGCCGAGTCTTATATCCGGCAGGTTGCCGGTAAATCGCCGGCCGAGCAAATCGCCGATGCCAAGGCCTTGCTCGACGCCGGCACCATTACTCAGGAAGAATACGCCAAGCTCAAGTCCAAGGCACTGGCCTGATTTATTGCCAAGTCGGCATGCTCGCGAAAATGGCCTGTTTTTCGGGGTCGACCGCGACAGTGCCGGCTTGCCAGCGTTTTGTACTGAAATTTTTGTGAGGCTCTGAATATGACTGTTGCCAAAGGCAATAAAGGCGCCAAGGGCGCCGAACGCGCGCCGGTGCTTGTCGACCTGGCGTTGCAAGGCGGCGGCGCACACGGAGCCTACACCTGGGGCGTGCTCGACCGCCTGCTTGAAGAGTCGTGGCTGAAGTTCGACGGGATTTCCGGCACCTCGGCCGGCGCCATGAATGCTGTGGTGATGGCACATGGCCTGAACGAAGGCGGCCCGCGGGGCGCGAAAGTTGCGCTCGAGACTTTCTGGAAGCGGGTGGCCGATGCGGCCTTGCTGAGCCCCTTCCGGCGTGGCCCGCTCGAAATACTGACCGGCAAATGGACGCTCGATTTCTCGCCGGCCTTCGTCGCCGCCGATTTTGCGGCGCGTCTGTATTCGCCCTACAGCATCCCCGGCGGCGGTGCCAATCCGCTGGCCAAGATTCTGGAGGAGACTGTTGATTTTGCCGGTCTCGCCAAGGCCGGGCCCAAACTCTTCGTGACCGCCACCAATGTGCATACCGGTCGCGGCCGCGTCTTCCGCAATGCCGAAATGACGCCTGAAGTGCTGATGGCCTCGGCCTGCCTGCCGACCATGTTCCAGGCCGTGGAGATCGACGGCGAGCCTTATTGGGACGGCGGTTTCACCGGCAACCCGACGATCACGCCGCTGATCCGCGAATGCGAATCAAACGACACGATCCTGATCTCGATCAACCCGATCGAACGGCCGGGCACGCCGCGCACGGCGATGGAAATCCAGAACCGCCTGAACGAGATTTCGTTCAACTCGCCGCTGATCAAGGAA
>Ga0209668_10001350_pt1 | contig 10474 bp, 17 predicted proteins | sample FrelakmetPLP11PL_FD_187150 | JGI IMG/M metagenome (GOLD analysis project Ga0209668, IMG submission 187150) | Freshwater lake sediment microbial communities from the University of Notre Dame, USA, for methane emissions studies - PLP11 PL (SPAdes)... | ecosystem: Environmental > Aquatic >... | reverse complement strand
AACCCTTGCTATCCCGGCCCTGGCAATATCCCACTTCTTCCCTACAATAGGGGCATCAATCACCAGTTCACTGAGCGGGATCGTTCCATCAATGGGACCTACATTAACCGCGATCGGTGGTTCAATCGTTGCCGGTATAGCCGGAGGGATTGTCCTTGGACTGGCCGGAGTATTCACCCTGGATAAGCTGGGGATATTGACGGCACTCGGTAACATCGGTGCCGAGATAGAATCATCTGAAATCGGTTCAATAATCATGGATGCCATGAAGGTGGTATTAGCACCGGTCGGGTCCATAGGTGCAGCGATTATCGATATCGTCCGTGGAGATTTCGCAGACATCCCCGAAGACATGGCAGAACCGTTCAACCAGGCCGGGGATGCAATCGGCAGGTATATCGATCGGATAAGGTCCGTTGTCAGCGGTGGAATGTCTGGAATTGCATCAGCCTTCAGCGGATTAGGTTCATCCCTTGCTGGTGCATCGGGGTCAATCACCGCTATGGCAGTCAGTTCCTTCTCAGGAATATCCCAAGCCTTCCAGGGTATGGCGGGACAAGTCAGAGGGGTATTCACGCAGATGATGAGTGCCCTACAGTCTGTGATCACGTCAACAGCAGGCGGGTTCTACAACGCCGGACAGAACATTATCACCAGCATGGTAAACGGCATCCTTGCAGCGGCGGGAGGCATTATCAACGCCATTAAGAACGTATTCGCACAGATCGCCAATCTTATTCCTCACTCACCAGCGAAAGAAGGACCGTTAGCAGAACTACCTAACTGGGGATCTTATCTTGCCGGTGGAATGCCACAGGCAGAAAGCACGGTTAAGGCCGGTGCTACCTCCATGGTTAAGGCTGCAGCGGACGGCATCAACGATACCGCTGCGAAAGGATCATCCATTCCCGCGGCATCAGCGGGATCCGGATCGTCCAACGCCGGAGGGGATAATATCACGTTCAATATCTACCAGCAACCTGGCCAGAATGCGAAAGAACTTGCCGACATGGTTATCCAGCAGTTCGCAACCGTCAGGAAGCAGAGAGGTATCCGGTCATGATACCCTGCACACAGCATAGCCGGGAAATAAAAGAACTTCAGGAGAAGATCGAGGTCCTTGAAAGCCTGATAAAAACAACCGCCGAGGCTGTTATCATGGTAGCAAAATCACAGAATGATTATAAAGGCAATGTCGAAACCCTGACGGCCTCTCTGGAACAGATGAAGGCACCAGGACCATCATACCACTGGTGATAACCTCTACCCTCGATGATGCCGGAATGAGTCCCCAATGGGACCTGTCCTGGTTGAGGGGTTCGAGTTCCTCTGTCATGTTCAATCCTGTCAATTCCTTTTTTCAGTTAGTGTCATGATGGCATCAACTGCCGTCGTAACGGCATCAGTTGGATCTCCCTTATGACGATTCAGTTACAACCGTAACGTCCGGACCTGATCGAGTGTTACACCGGGGACCTGCTCGGTCTCATAAGTGCCTATCAGGTATTTCGGGCTCAATTCATCCCAAGTATACGCCATGATACAGGGGTTCATCAACCTTCAACCCGGTTTGCAATTGGTTGCATGTTTTGTTTGCCATGGCGAACTTTTTCACAATTGTGAGAAATAACCCCATATAACCGTTCTTTCACGATAAATCGGTTTTCACCTGTAAACTAACCTGCAACCAGGTTAAAACTAAAAGTTGTCAGTTGGTTGCCGACTCTTCCTCTATGGGTTCCAGGAGAACGATCTTTACCTTCTTACCCTTCCAGGCCGGAGGGACAAATACCCTGCCTGAGCTGTTGCCGTTCTTCACCTCCCTGTCAACCACTGCATATCCGTCAAGAGTTATTGAGAATTTCATAGTGCAATATTAGTGCAGTAATTATATATACTTCACCTGTGTATTATTATTTAGAGTGCAATTTAATTGCACTGTTAAGGAGAGAACAACTATGTCAAGTGAGACATTAAAACACGAAGGCGCCCAGTCAATTCCAGACTTTGCACATACAAGAATGCCGAGCGCCACAGTAGTATCGTATGGAATGCCTTTTGAAATCATCGGACAGTGGCTCGATGGAAGTCCGGAGATCCGTAATGTCACCGGGAAAAGGTGTAAGGGATGTCGGAACCTCATGGTCCGTGAATCAATGGACTGGAAGGGTGCTATCGGGCACTGTGTAACCATCAGGCACTGCCTATCATTCGACCCGTGCACAGGAAATATCCGGAGGGATTCACTATGAACGCAGCCTATCTGCGAGCCGAGGCCGAGTGGTTAGAACCACCCTGCCAGCCGGACCCCGTCCAGGTAAGGATCTCCTGTTGGATCTCGGTGTTCCCCGAGGAAGGCAAGAGCCCGGAAGAGTGCATCCGCGAACAGGTGAAGGATCGAAGTCTTGACCTGGGCGACTGCACCGACTGGGAGTATGAAGAGATGGATGGCGCGTGGCCAGTTGACGAGAGTGAATGCTGATGACTCCTATCAACAAGTGCCCGAAATGTCAGGCTGTTATTCAGTATGCTGTGGGCCCGAGTGGTAAGTCCATCCTGGTAAACCCCGATGGAACGGACCACAACTGCCAGAATGCAGCACCGGTAAAAGAGACAATATCCCGCCCCGTTATCGAAACAGCGGCACCCGTTGCACCTGCTCCCCTTGTGGTTGTTCCACCTGCAAGAGCGTCCGATGCCGTGATCCGGAATATCACCGAGCACCCGGACAGTCTGGAAATCGGGACACCTGGTAAGGGTGGTGCACTCAAGATCTATTTCGATTCGTCCGACCCGGTTGATGCCGAGCAGCGGATCCGGAATGCCCTTGCACTGCGGGACCTCGCCAACAGGATTAGCTCAGGTGAGCCGGCCACCCTGGCAGAGAGGATGAGCGCATGATCCCAGCTGCCGAAAGAAGAATTAATAATCTTTTCAAACAGGCATTGAAAGAAGAAAGAAGAGGCCGACCTATTCAGGCCCGTGCGGCAAGGCAGTCTGCAAATGTTGTCCGGTATCTGTGGGAGGAATGAAAACCATGGCACAACGAGAAATTAAAGAAAGTATATTAAATTCGTTGCAGGATCCGATTGCACAAATAATTTGGCGACGGTGGATAAAAAACGGAGAGGCAACCCTTATTCGGGATGGGGTCTCGAATCACATCGGGGGTGAATGAAGATGACTGTCGTTGATTTACTGTTTGAATTGGCAGATACAGACGCACTCTGGCAGAAATATTGTTCAGCTGCGATTGAAAACTATTGGAAAACCAAACCCGGTAAAAAACTGATAACTGAACTCATCCGTGAGGGATTCGAAGATTCTCTTACAGGAGAAGAACAGGACCTCGTCCGGAAGGCATTAAAGGGGGCGTCATAATGTGTGACCATATCAGCAAAGGCATAAGAAAAACCGTCTGGAAATATCTTGAATCAAAAGAGGGGGATGCTTGGCTCCAGGGTATTACTGCAGCTGTGTCCCCCAAGTTGACGGAGCCACAACAAAATGAGATTGTTCAATGGTTCAATACACACATCCATTAATCCCTTTTTCGGCCCTGCATCAGGCCATAGGCAGGCGATCGGGAATGCACCCGTATATTCTATCCTTGGTAAAATGCAACAATCCTTTTTATCCTGTACCGCATAATAGATACAGAAGTTTCTCCCATAGGGAAAAGTGGTATCTATGGTGTTGACGGCAACACCACAATGTTAAATATCACTCCGGGAAAATAATACTGGTATTTGTTACTATTTCCATAGGTGTAAATCTCATGAAAATGCCCGCCAAATTTAAGACCTACTGCCCATTTTGCAGGAATCATCAGGAGCACGAGGTCGAGAAAGTAAAGAAGAGCAAGACGACCGGGCTCCACTGGATTGACCGGCAGAAGGCAAGAAGAGGCCATGTCGGGAATATGGGGAAATTCTCAAAAGTACCCGGTGGAGACAAACCGACCAAGAAGATCAATGTCCGTTACCGGTGCAAGACCTGCGGAAAAGCACACCTCCGCCCGGGATACAGAATTGCGAAATATGAACTGACGGAGTGAGATACAAATGGTACGTCAGCACAGGGAAAACAGGAGTACGTTTATAAAGGTCAAGTGTCCGGACTGTGAAAATGAGCAGCTGGTCTTTGACAAGGCATCTACGAAAGTGGATTGTGTAGTCTGCGGAAAAGTGCTCGCCGAGCCAACTGGTGGCAAGGCAGGCATCCAGGTTGAAAAACTTGCAGAATATAAGTGAGTGCCGCGTATGAAAGGTGAAGAATGGCCGGAGGAAGGGGATCTCGTCGTCTGCACGGTCCAGCACGTAAAGGACTTTGTTGCTTTCGTGTCACTCGATGAGTATAACGGACGTGAAGGCCTAATCCCCATCTCCGAGATCGCGACGGGATGGATCAAGTATATCAGGGACCACATCAGGGAAGGCCAGAAGGTGGTCTGCAAGGTCCTCAACGTGGATACGTCACGAGGCCATATCGACCTTTCATTAAAGGATGTTAATGAGCACCAGCGCCGGGAAACCATCCGGGAATGGAAAAACGAATCGAAGGCTGGCAAGTGGATCAGTTTTGCCGCGGAAGCTTCAGGCGGGTCAGCAGATGCAATTGAGTCCGCGCTATACAAAAAATACGGGGACCTGTATACTGCGTTTGAAGATATCGTCATGAACGGGGCAGGCGTCGTAGCGGAACTCGGGCTCCCGGAGACTACCGTTGATGCACTGGTTGCTGTTGCCAAAGAAAACGTCAGGATCCCGAAAGTCACCGTGGCCGGGAATATCATCCTCACCTCCCCAAAACCGGACGGAGTAAACATTATCCGCCGGGCCCTCCGCAGTGCCGAACCAAAGATCGCGGACGTGGAGATCGAACTCACCTATATCGGTGCACCGGCTTACCGGATCAAGGTCACCGCCCCGGATTACAAAACTGCAGAGAAGGCAATTGAAAGGGCCGCAAGCGCTGCAATTGGCGTGGTGGAACGGGCAGGCGGCGAAGGAAAGTTCGTTAAGAAGCCGAAATCCGGTAAGAGTTCATGAGTGGTCATATAAGGCGTTGCAACAGGGACAGGACCTATACTCTTAAAAACCAGTGTCCGGTCTGTGGTGAACCAACGAGGACTGCACATCCGCCACGTTTTTCACCGGAAGACAGGTATGGAGAATACCGGAGACGGGTTAAAGAATGGAAGATATAATAATCCGCTTTTTTGATGATTTTTCAAAGGATGAGGTGGAGTCACCCATTCTTATTGAAGGGCTGCCCGGGATCGGGCATGTCGGAAAACTTGTGGCTGAACATATCATTCACGAGCTTGGCGCAAAAAAGGTTGCGCAAATCCATTCGATCTATTTTCCACCCCAGGTGATTATCGAGGAGGACAGTGTAATCCGTCTCGCAAATAACGAAATTTTTTTCTACAAGGATGATACTCACCAGATACTCTTCCTGGTCGGAGATTTCCAGAGCACATCAAACGAAGGGCATTACCTGCTCGCCGACCAGTACCTGAAAATCGCAGATGAATTCGGGGTCCGCCGGATCTACACCCTCGGCGGTTTCGGTGTCGGCCATCTTGTGGAAGAACCACGGGTTATTGGTGCAGTGAACAGGGTGGCGTTAAAAGAAGAGGCGGCACGAGCAGGGGCAATCTTTGACAATGGAGAACCGGTGGGGGGGATTATCGGGGCTGCAGGACTCCTCCCTGGTCTCAGTGCATACCATGACATCGAAGGAATATGCCTGATGGGGGAAACATCAGGGTATCTCGTCGACCCTAAAAGCGCTACCAGCCTTTTAAAGGTCCTCTCCTCCCTTATCGGTATCGATATCGATGAGACGAAACTCATCGAGCGGGGGATTGAAATGGAGCGGATGATACAGAAACTCATCGAAGGTGAAAGGGGCGTACAGGACGAGGAACTGAGATACATAGGGTAACAACGTCATGCCAACAGGTATATAATAAATAATTCATGATATCCTAACCCATGCAGAACATGAGCGCTGCATCCAGTCATTTCGAGCAGGGTAATGAGTATTATAGTCTCGGCCGGTATGACGACGCCATCGAATCCTTTGATAAAGCGCTCGAAATCGACCCCAATAATTCCGCCGTGTGGTTCAGTCACGGCACCGTACTTTTCAGACTCGGCCGGTATAACGAAGCTATCGTATCCTTTGACAAGGCACTCAAAATCAATCCTCATTTTTCAGAGGCGTGGGACAACCGCGGCGTCGCGCTTTTCAAGATCGGCCGTAATGACGACGCAATCGTTTCCTTTGATAAGGCAATTGCGATCAATCTTGGTTATGTAGGGGCCTGGAACGGTCGCGGCACCGTGCTCTTCAGGATCGGGCGTTATGAGGAGGCCATTGTATCCTATGACACGGCGCTCAGGATCAATCCTGAAAGTTACCAGGCATGGAACAACCGCGGTGTCGCGCTTGTCGAGCTTGGTCGTTATGATGAAGCCATCGAATCCTATAATAACGCGCTCAGGATCAATCCTGAGTATATAGAGGCAAAACACAACCGTGATGAACTTACACTAAAATTAAAATAGAATCCACCCACCCTCTTTTGCTTAATCGCCCATTTTATGGCACTTACGGTGTAATGAAGGCATACATAACCCCAATGTATAACCTGGAGATCCTTGCGTTTATTGAGAGGAACGGGAGTCCCCCTTTTTTTAGCAAGACAGTGAAGATTACACCATTGTATCAGGTCATAGTCGGGCGATCGGAAAGGAAGCCATATTTTCCATCCTTTGAAATATCTGACACTCAAATGAGTAGATAGAACAAAATGATCTTCCAGGAAATTGCACCGGAAATCAGAGGGTTAGTACGCTGGCAGGAGAACATCGGGTAACATGCAGGTAAACGCAGACCTCCACCTCCATTCCTGTTTTTCAATGGCCACTTCGCATATGATGGTCCCGGGGAACCTCATTAATGCCTGCGTGACAAAAGGGATATCGGTCCTTGGCAGCGGGGACGCACTCCATCCCGGATGGCAGTGCATGTGGGCAGATTACCTGGATAACGATGCAGGGATCCTTGTAATCCCTACAACTGAAGTGGAGGACCAGGATCGTGTCCACCACCTCGTCTTAATGCCTGATTTTGAAAGGTGTTCCGAGCTTCGTTCAATGCTAATTCCTTTTAGCAGGGATATCCTGACCGGGGGAAGGCCCCATGTCCATCTCCCTGGCAGCAGGATCGCGGAGATGGTCCATCACCTTGGCGGGCTGATCGGCCCTGCCCATGCATTCACACCATGGACCTCGCTTTTTGCGTATTATAACCGTGTAGACGAATGCTATGGGGAGGAGCGTATAGACTTTCTTGAACTGGGCCTTTCCGCCGATAATTCCTACGGGGCGGGAATCCCGGACCTTGCCGATGTTCCCTTTATCACGAATTCCGACGCCCACAGCCCAGACCCTGCAAAGTGCGGGCGGGAGTTCACACGGCTGTCCCTGGAACAGTATACTGTTGAGGGTGTGCTTTCGGCAGTAAAGGCGGGCCGTATTGAGATGAATGTCGGTTTTTTCCCCGAAGAAGGGAAATACAACCGTACCGCCTGCACGCGGTGCTACGAACAGTTCACCCTTTTGCAGGCTGAAGAATTCCGGTGGCGGTGCCCGAAAGACCGCGGACTGATCAAGAAAGGAGTGCGTGACAGGGCACTGGAGCTCTCGAGCGGGGAACCGGTCAAGCGGCCGCCGTATCTTCACATGATACCGCTCGGAGAGATCATCCGGACTACACACAACACCTCGTCAACCAGGACAAAAAAATGCCTCCGGATCTACGAGCGGCTGATTTCAGCATTTGGAAACGAGATTGAAATCCTTACGACTACACCAGTCCCGGATATCAGGGAGATTGACGAAGAGACAGCCATTGCAATTGATGCATTCCGTAACAACCGGATTTCACTTCAGCCAGGAGGTGGCGGGCGTTTCGGGACATTTACCCTCAAAACTCACGGAAATGCAAAGTGACGCAGGTAACCGTTTTTCCAGGACACACCAAGATTTATGCGGGGAGCCCAGGGTTACCGGGCACCTGAGTAACTATTATTGGTGCTGCAGGTCAATCTGATCAGGATGTTAAAGGTTCACCGGGATATTTGTGGCTACTGCGGGTGCTGCGTATCGGTCTGCAAAGAGGGGGCGCTTGAGCTGATCGACGCGTACCTCGAAGTGGGACCTGGTTGCACGGACTGCGGTGTCTGTGCAAAGGCATGTCCAGTCGGGGCACTGGAGGTCGAACGCGAATGAAGAAGCATTACGACCTCCTTATGATCGGGGGAGGGCCGGCAGGAGCAATTGCTGCGAGGACTGCGGCAAAAGCAGGGCTTTCTGCCTGTATTGTTGAGAAAAGACCTGCAATTGGCGCTCCGGTCAGGTGTGCTGAGGGTATCGGGATGGAAAGTCTCGCAGAGTTTGTTGAACCAGACCCCTGTTTCATCTCTGCAGAAATGCAGCGTGCCGCTATCGTTGCACCTGACGGCACTACCATGACGCTTGACTCAGAGAGTGCAGGCGGAAAAGTCGGGTATGTCCTTGATCGGAAAGTCTTTGACCGCGAACTTGTCTGGCAGGCCGCTGAAGCGGGTGCAGACGTGGCAGTCAAGACACGGGCAAGTGCCCCGATCATGAATGACGGAAAAGTCTGCGGGGCAACACTGGAGTTCTGCGGGACTAAAACTGATGTAATGGCTGACATCGTCGTGGCCGCTGATGGTGTGGAGTCGAAATTTTCAAAATGGTGTGGGATCGACACAACGGTACCGCTCCGGGAGATCATGTCATCGGCGCAGTATATCGTGACCGATATCGATATCGACCCTCACTGCACCGTATTCTGCCTCGGGAACAACGTGGCCCCCCAGGGATATCTCTGGGTATTCCCGAAAGGCGACCGCACGGCAAATGTAGGTATTGGGATCAGTGGAATAAAAAGCGGTGACGGTCACCGGGCAAAGGACTATCTTGACAGGTATCTCACCTCAAAGTTCCCCAACGGAAAGACCATCGAATGGATCGTCGGGGGAGTGTCGGTCTGCCGTCCGCTTGCCTGCACCGTTGGAGACGGGCTCATCATTGCAGGTGATGCGGCCCGTGTGGTAGACCCGCTTACGGGTGGTGGCATCTATAATGCAATGTACACCGGCGACCTCGCGGCAAAGGTAGCAATTGACGCGATAGAAAAGGGCGAAACCAGCAAAGCGGCCCTTATGCCATATGATACGCAGTGGCGGGAATCAAAGATGGGGAAGACTATCGAGAGGAACTACCATATCAAAGAATACATGATCAATCTTACGGACGCGAAACTGAACGCGATCATTCAGACCGCCACATCTATCAATTTAAAAGAGTTCTCTACACTCCAGCTGGTAAAAGAGCTGATCAAGAGGGACCCGAAACTCATCTTTGAACTTGCGATTTTAAAAGATCTCATAAAATAATTTCTTCCTCGTTTTTTCCAGGTCATTCCGGGTACGTATTGCAATAGTCCTCCATTACATCCGGATTTTCAGGCAACGTGGGGATGTTATCCACCCTGTCCCTTCCAAAATATCACGATCAATGACTGTCCTGGAACCCCTGCCACCGAAACCACCTAAAATAAATAACATCATATCAGTATTCATGGATTTAATGAAGAAATGGGGCATTCTCCTTAAGGCATTCGCCATAGTCATCATTCTGTTCGTGGTAAGGACTGTAATCAACATGTTCGGGTACGACACGGTACCGATCAACCCGGTTGTGGGTGCTTTTATCACGGGCGCGATATTCACCATCGCGGTAATTTTCACCGGCACGTTTACAGATTTTAAAGAAAGCGAGAAAATTGCGGGTGAAATGGCTTCAGCACTCAAGGCACTGTATAATGATTCTATCGTCATCCCCCTTGCGAACGAGGCACCCCTGGTGACCATGAGGAGTCATATCCGGGGACTACTGAACACGATCAATGCATCCTTCATGGAAAACAACTTCAATGTACGTGCAATCAACCATGCAATGGACCTCGTAACCGATGATATCAGGGTACTTGGCAAACTGAACGTGGCACCCCCGACGATTGTTAAACTAAGGGTCGAGATGGGTGCACTCGACAAGCTGGTCAACCGCGTGGATGTTATTACCAGGACTGACTTCATCCCTGCAGCGTATGCAGTTGCCGAGATCGCGACTGCTGCAGTGATCCTCGTGATGCTCTTTATTGAAAATGACGCTTACCTGCAGGGGTCCGTAATTTTTGTGTTTCTGAGCCTGATGCTGATTGCCCTCATCTTCCTGATCAAAGATATGGATAACCCATTCGAATTCCAGCAGGGAACAAGCGCAGATGTGGATATCGATACACTCCTCAACCTTGGATCATACTTTGAAGAAAGGGAAGCGAAACTTGAAAAGCTCTGATATTCCTTTAT
>Ga0209668_10001349_pt1 | contig 10476 bp, 10 predicted proteins | sample FrelakmetPLP11PL_FD_187150 | JGI IMG/M metagenome (GOLD analysis project Ga0209668, IMG submission 187150) | Freshwater lake sediment microbial communities from the University of Notre Dame, USA, for methane emissions studies - PLP11 PL (SPAdes)... | ecosystem: Environmental > Aquatic >... | reverse complement strand
AAGACCACGTTATTATAGCCGCAGGCTATTCTATCTGCGGTATTACTCCCGGGTTTTATCAATATGTGGAGATAATAGAATTTTGGGAGACTTTATGGATACAGAAAGGTTTGAACGTGGAAAAAAACAACTGGAAATGATGAGCGGCGCAGGTGTTGATGCAATGCTCGACAACCTTGAAGGAATTGCGCCTGATCTCACCCGTTACACGGTTGAATTTCCATATGGCGACGTGCTGGGCCGACCGGGCCTTGATCTCAAATCACGACAGGTAGCTACGGTTGCGGCGCTCACCGCACTGGGTAATGCACCCGTCCAGCTGAATGCCCATATTTCCATGGCATTAAATGTTGGTTGCACCCGCGAGGAAATAGTCGAGACTATCACACAGATGGCAGTGTATGCAGGGTTTCCTGCTGCACTGAATGGTATGGCTGTTGCAAAGGATGTGTTCGCTGCAAGAGACCGGAAAGGATTGAGGTGAACGGAACACCACAATGCATTTTTTAGGAAATTTTACCTGATTTTTTAATTTCCGGGAAAATTTCCCCCATAGATGCACCCAGTTACCCACCTTCTGGCGATCTCCGTTATCAGGGATTCCATTCCTTTCATCATTTTTTGAGAATCACGGGAATTAAAACATTTATCATATAATGGGGCTACATATTTAACAGGAGACCCGTGGATTTTATGTATCTTATTGGAGAAGCACTCGTCGGGGACGGGCCGGAGCTCGCCCACATTGACCTGATGATCGGAGATAAGGAAGGGGCAGTCGGGACCGCATTTGCCAATGCACTCTCGCAACTATCAGCCGGGCATACCCCGTTACTCGCTGTTGTCCGGCCAAACCTCCTGACGAAACCTGTCACGCTCGTGATCCCGAAAGTCACGATGAAGAAGGAGGCCCAGGTTCGTGAGATGTTCGGGCCGGTCCAGGCAGCGGTGGCAAAAGCTGTCGCAGATTCTGTTGAAGAGGGGGCATTCAAAAACAACGATATCGAAAAGATGGTGGTCCTTGCGAGTGTCTACCTTGACCCGGCAGCTGCGGACTACAATAAAATTTACCGCTACAACTACGGGGCCATGAAACTTGCCATCAGCAGGGCAATGGACGCGTTCCCTGACAAAAAGACCCTCATTTATGAGAAAGACCGTGCAGCACATGCGGTTATGGGCTTCAAGGTCCAGCGCCTGTGGGACCCGCCCTACCTGCAGGTCGCCCTTGACCTTGTCGATATGAACAAAGTCACCCAGGTGCTCACGGAGCTCCCGGCAAATGACCACCTTATCATCGAGGCAGGCACCCCACTGATCAAGCGGTTTGGCCTGAACGTGATATCTGATATGAGGAAGATCAGGCCAAATGCGTTTATTATTGCCGATTTAAAAATCCTTGATACCGGAAACCTCGAGGCCCGGATGGCCGCCGATGCATCAGCAGATGCAGTAGTTATTTCGGGGCTTGCACCGGTCTCGACGCTTGAGAAAGCAATTGTCGAGGCAAAGAAGACCGGTATTTATTCCATCGTGGACATGCTCAACGTTTCCGACCCGGTAAAGCTCATCGCAGGGTTGTCAGTGAAGCCGGATATTGTTGAACTCCACCGGGCAATCGATGCAGAGGAAACGAAACATGCATGGGGTAATATTGCCGCATTAAAGAAGGCAGCCGGAGGCAAACTCCTCGTTGCAACCGCCGGGGGTATCAGGGCAGAAGTCGTTAAGGACGCACTGAAGTCCGGCGCAGATATCCTTGTCGTCGGGCGTGCAATCACTGCAAGCAAGGATATCCGTTCCGCGGCAGAAATATTCCTTGAAAACCTGAACAGGGAAGAGATCGACCAGTTCAGGGTTATGACCGATTTTTAAAACAATATTATGTATATTTTTTCGAATGAAAAATTTTTAAAAACAACACAGAGTCAACTGTTGAATACGTAAAAAGATTATTAACCCCCACACGACATTGAACAGAGAGTTTAGGAAAGATTGCCAATTACCTGAAAAACTACAATAACTCCTCGACAGCGGGAGGGAAATGCCTCCGCAGTCTATACATTCGTTGACCACATCAGCGGCACTCATGGAGTTAGCCTCTCCTGCGTATAGTGTTTTCGTGTTATTTTAATTGAATACCCCGCAGCTTGCTGCGGGGATGAAGGAAGGTGATCTAAAATTTTGATAAACCATGACGCACCCAATATAAATTGATGGTTGAGTTACGACATGCAAGCCATTGTGTATATAAAATTCGATATCATCTGGTGTTGTGTGTAAAATATCGGAGGAGCCTTCTTTTAGAACAGAAACGAATTGAGTATTTGAAAACCCTCTGTAACAAAATTGCCGCACGATATAGGTTTGAATTTGACACAATAGGGACAGAGGTGGATAATTTACACATTTTTGTTGGAACTGGACCAAAATATTCCCCTTCTAGACTTATACAGATAATCAAGAGCATTATTGCTCGTGAAATGTTTAAAGCATTTACAGAATTACGTAAAGCTTTGTGGGGAGGTGAGTTCTGGAGCGGAGGGAGTTATGTGGGAACGGTTGGTGATTGTGTCACTGCGGATATTATAATAAATTATATTGAAACACAGGGAAAACCTGAAGAAATAAAGCTATATCCACAAATGAGGTTGTTTCAATTTATCGAATAGGGGATGGAAAAAACTACGCCTACGTAGGGAAAAGTCTGGTGGCGGTGCGAATCATGCCCAACTGCTTGTAGCGGGATGCACCGACGCAATTTGACTTTTATTGTCATTTTTTTGGGGGCCCGAAACCTGCACCCTGAATATAAATACACTCACTCACCAAAGTCTCAAGAAAGAAAGAGATCTGCAGAAATTTTATCCAGTGGTGATCATATGCGGGAGCCGGTAACAGTGCGGGATTCGGGCGATGAGTCCGAACCGCTCCTTATCAAAGATCAGGGCAGTTTCGCAGTTGGGGGATCTGTTATAAAAAATTCCGGCATGTACGATCCCCTGCGAAGGACACCGGATGGTCAGACGCTTCACGGGGATCATGCGTATGTACAGTATCAGATCCCCGCAAACGCACGCAGTATTCCGCTTGTCTTCCTGCACGGCGCCGGGCAGTTCTCGAAGTGCTGGGGGAGCACACCGGACGGACGTGAAGGCTTCCAGAGCATCTTCCTGCGACGGAGATTTGGCGTATATCTCATCGATCAGCCCCGCCGGGGCGGTGCGGGCCGCAGCACGCTGCCCGGCAGTATCACCGCAACGGCTGACGATCAGTACTGGTTCGCCTTGTTCCGGCTCGGCATCTGGCCGGACTTTTTTCCGGGCGTCCAATTTCCCCGCGATGCGGAATCCCTGGAACAGTTCTTTCGCCAGATGACACCGGACACCGGGCCCTTCGATGCTGAGGTGATCGAGGATGCTGTCGTGGCATTATTCGACATGATCGGTAAGGGAGTACTCGTCACCCACTCGCAGGGAGGGGGTTTGGGCTGGATCACGGCTATCAGAAGCCGGAATGTCCGCGCAGTCGTTTCGTACGAGCCAGGGAGCGGTTTTACCTTTCCGGAAGGTGAGATCCCTCCCCCAATGCCCAGTTCGGGCGGAACGCTCGAGGCGGTTGGTGTGCCCATTAAGGATTTCCTGCAGCTTACGAAGATCCCGATCGTTCTCTATTACGGTGATAACATTCCGGAACAGGTATCAGGAAATCCGGGCCAGGATACCTGGCGTGTCCGTCTGGCGATGGCAAGACTCTGGGTGGAAGCGGTAAACGGGAAGGGGGGTCATGCCCGTCTCGTTCACCTGCCTGTCATCGGCATCCGCGGCAACACGCATTTTCCCTTCTCGGATCTCAACAACATTGGGATCGCAGACCTTCTCTCCGGGTTTCTTACGGAGTCGGGCTTGGATAATGATTGACGGCGGGGTCTTAAATGGTAGACTAATGGGGTGGGAATTGTCCTCTAGAGGATCTTCCCATATTGTTTGTGAGCCTGTTCCTGCGATTTTTATTGGAACAATCAGTTGGTGCTTTTATTGTCATAGGACTGATGACGACGTGCTTGCGAGACCCGGGCTCGACCTGAAATCACGCCAGGTGGCAACGGTTGCGGCGCTCACGGCGCTTGTTAATGCGCCGCCTGAGCTGGATGCTCACATCAATATGGGCCCGAATGTTGGCAGTTCACGTGAAGAGATCGTTGAGATAATAACCCAGATGGCAGTTTATGCGGGATTCCCTGCGGCATTGAACGGCATGGCCGTCGCAAAAGAAGTATTTGCTGAACGTGACCGGAATGGGACGGATTGAACAGCGAAAGACATACTAATCAATTCCAAAAACTTGTGAGTATTGAAAAACCTGAAAATTTTGTCACAATATTAACAGGCTGGACAATCCGATACGCCAGTAAATCCTATCAATTCAAGACTTTGATGTTCAATTTCCGGGATTTAACACGAAAAAACGTGCCTGGAGTAATCACACTTCTATCGTTTCACCTGGTGAAAGGATGGCGACTTTCATATCGGTCGTCCGTTCGATGGCAAATTTAAACATTGCCGGGTCCTGGTAAATTTTTGGCCATGTGTTGTAATGGATAGGGATGACCAGTGGTGCCCCGATATACTGGGCTGCCATCATGGCCTCGTCAGGCCCCATCGTAAACCGCCCGCCAATAGGAAGGAGGGCAACATCAGGCCGGTAAAGGTCACCAATCAGTTTCATATCAGAGAACAGTGCTGTATCTCCGGCATGGTAGACTTTTTTCCCGTCCATTGTAATGACATAACCTGCAGCGGCACCCCCGTTGCACCCAATACCCCCTTCCTCGAGCCACGAGGAATGGACTGCCGGTGTCATGGTAAACCGGACGCCATCAACGTTGATAGTCCCCCCGATATTCATCCCCTCCACAGGTATATCGTGGTTTGCAAGGTATTTTGCGATTTCATTGATTGCAACCGTCTTTTTTTTCATCATAACGGTGTCACCCAGGTGGTCAGCATGCCCGTGGGTGACCGCAATTATATCACAATCAGCGGTGATTTCTTTCCCGTCACCAATAAAAGGGTCCACGATGACGTTTTTCGTCCCGGATAACCGGACGCAGGAATGTCCAAGCCAGGTGAGTTTCATATCAGGTACGACATTCTCACACCTCCTATGAAAACGTAACTCTTCGTACCTGAAAGAAACAAGAAATCCAACGGTTCCAATTGAAAAATATAACCTTGAAAATAATGTAATGAAAAAAGTAATGAAAATTGAGTGAGAGCCCTCACTGTGAAAAATGATGGATTTAGTCCACCCCTGCTGGTATTGTTCAGGCCACATCAATTAATTCTGCTTCAGTAATGTCGATTGAATCGCCAAGACCATCTTTTGTGGCACTCCTGGTCATCTGCTCACTAAGGTCCCGGTCTTCCATGACATCCCTGATACGCTCAAGGTAGTGATCAATGGTATGATCATCCCTCTGATCAATAACGTGTCGGTATTCACGGAGCGTAGAAGGGCTTACCCCAAGTTCTTCGCTGATCTCCTTCATTGTCTTCCCGGATTCCATGAGTATTTCCATCTTCTCACGGTCAAATGGCATCTTGAAATCAAGGTCGCGGAAAAGTTTCAGACGAACCCGTGCTCGTGCGACGGTCTTTGACAGTTTCTCATCCCCAAGTTCTCTGGCGATCTCAGTATCGTTTTTTCCGAGATAGTAGGCAGAGACGAGCTTGGCGAGTTGAATAGGCTTCAATTTGGTCTTAAAGAAGCCCTGATCAAGAATCTCCCTCATTACAAGGGCGATTTCACGTTCAACGGCGTCACGGTCTCTTAAAGATCCGTGGATTTTTTTCATCGGTTCCACGATCTTTGTTTTGCTGGTAATGTTTGTGAACAATTCCAGAAGCTGAATTTTACGTTTGTCTTCCGGCATGTTTGAAAACCACACTAGGGATTACCGGAATAGATGCGCGGAATAATATTTAATACTATCTTAATTTTACCGGGTTATGAGCGAGATAAAGGACAGTAAAGACAATATCTTGTGATTTTTACATTATTGTACCGGATCCCCGCATTTCCGGATGATGTCACTTTCAAACTCCAGGTCATCCGGGTTGAGAAATTTTACAGGGATAATTATCCTGATTTGAACAACTTTTTCATACCGGGCGTTCTATTATGATGGATAACCAGTGGTCGATATGAGCGATGTATACGATAAAATAAATGATCTTACCAAACGACGCGGTTTTGTATGGCCGACATCAGAGTGTTACGGAGCTGTTGCAGGATTTATTGATTATGGCCCGCTTGGTTCGATGATGAAACGCCGGATAGAAGATGTCTGGCGTTCTTTTTACGTAATACAGGAAGGATATTACGAGATCGAATGCCCGACCATCGGCCAGGAGTCAATTTTTATCGCCTCCGGGCATGTCAAGGGGTTTTCAGACAAGATGTTCCAGTGCCCGCATTGCAAGGAATACCTGCGTGCTGACCATGTGGTTGAAGGTTGGGAAATCGCCGGTGCTTCCACGATGACGGAAGAACAGCTTTCGGCAGCACTGGTCCCGCTTGAATGCCCGGCCTGCGAGGAAACTATTGGGAAGGTAGAGGTCTTCCCGTTCAACCTGATGTTCCAGACAACGATAGGGCCAGGATCGCAGCGGAGAGGGTACTTACGACCCGAGACGGCACAGGGGATGTTTACCGATTTCCAGCGTTTACTCCGCTTTTACCGCGATAAACTGCCATTCGGGGCAGTGCAGATAGGGAAATCCTACCGGAATGAGATCTCACCGAGGCAGGGTATGATCCGGCTCCGGGAATTTACCCAGGCTGAAGCCGAGATCTTTGTTCATCCCGGGGAAAAAGACCACCCGCGTTTTTCACGATATGCTGAATATGAAGTCCCACTGTTTGGGCAGAAACAACAACAGGAAAATTCTGCGCCACTGGTCATGACAATGAGAGAAGCGGTGGATAAGAAAATTATTGCAAACGAGTATGTCGCATATTACCTCGCACTGACCCACCAACTCCTCGTCAGGATCGGGGTGAAACCGGACCGGCTCAGGTTCCGGCAGCACCTGCCCGACGAACTTGCACATTATGCCGAAGACTGCTGGGATGCGGAGATCCGCTCCGAACGGTTCGGATGGGTGGAGACAGTCGGGATTGCAGACCGTACAGATTATGACCTGCGGGCACATGAAAAGCAGAGCGGCCAGTCATTCACGGTCTTTATCCAGTATGAGACCCCCAAACGGGTGCAAAGGAGAAGGGTCGTCGCTGACATGGGTGCACTCGGCCCGAAGTACCGCGGGAAGGCCAAAGATATCGCTGATGCACTTGCAACCACTGAACCAGGTCCTGATGGGATCACGGTTACTGTTGGATCTGAACAGTTCTTTGTCCCGAAGGACCTCTACAAGGTAATTGAAGAGGAGGTCGATCTACCTGGAGAGGAGGTCCGGCCACATGTCATAGAACCTTCGTACGGGATCGACCGCATGTGCTACGCCGTACTTGAGCAGAGCTATGATGAAGAGATGGTTGATGGGGAAGAACGCAGGGTACTTCGCCTGTCACCTCTTGTTGCACCAGTCCAGGTAGCAGTATTTCCCCTGATGAACCGTGACGGACTTGACACGATCGCAGAAGACCTCACACGCAGGCTCCATGAGCACCACATCCTTGCAGAGTATGACGATTCAGGGGCGATAGGGCGCCGGTACCGGAGACAGGACGAGATAGGCACTCCCTTCTGCATCACCATCGATTACGATACCAGGGAGGACCAGACTGTCACAATCCGTGAGCGGGACAGCATGACACAGGTGCGAGTACCAATTGATCGTGTCCCTGGCATGATCAGCGACCTTATCGAAGGAAAAGGAAGTTTCTCCACGATCTGTCCATGACGTGCATCAACCACCCGCTGATACGACCAGAGAGCCTTGAATCGAGGGAGTATCAGCTCACCATCGCGATGCGGGCACTTGACGCAAATACACTCGTTGTCCTTCCCACAGGTCTTGGGAAGACTGCCGTGGCGCTGATTGTTGCGGCATCACGGTTATATAACGAGGGAGGCAAGGTGCTCATGCTCGCCCCCACCAAGCCCCTTGTCGAGCAGCACCTGAGATTTTTTGAAAAACTGCTTGTTTTACCAGCCAGTAAAAGTGATACGCCTCAGTTTGTGATGTTTACCGGTGAAACCCCGGGTGAGCAACGAACCGGTGAATGGGGGCAATCGAGCGTTATTTTTGCCACACCACAGGTAATAAAAAACGATATCCTTGCCGGACGATATTCCCTGGAAGATGTAACCCTGATGATTATTGACGAGTGTCACCGTGCTGTCGGTAACTATGCATACGTCTTCCTCGCAGAGCAGTACCGTATTCAGGCAAAAAATCCACGAATTCTAGCCATGACCGCATCACCCGGCGGCCAGCAGGACAAGGTAAGGGAAGTCTGTACAAATGTCGGAATTGAACAGGTAGAGACAAGAAGCGAGGATGACCCTGATGTACGGCCTTATGTCCATGAACGTGATATCGAAGTCATAAGTGTGTCACTCCCCATGGAACTGGAGAAAGCACTTGATCACCTCAACAGGCTGCTCGATGACCGGCTGAAGTTGCTCGCCGGATCAGGGTTTTCTGTTCCGAAACGACAGCAGCTCTCAATGAAAGTCCTCAATGCAATTAATGTGCAGGTTCAGGAGAAGATCCAGCAACGGGAACCTGCCGGTTTTGCAGCAGCATCGGTCTATGCTGAGATCATGAAGCTGAAACACGCCGTGGGACTGGCCGAGTCTCAGGGGAGCGAGGTATTAAAGACCTACCTTTCACGTCTTGCCAGTGAAGCAACTTCTCCATCCGGTTCCAAGGCGAGCCGCCGGCTTGCCCAGGACCCGGTATTTACGGGCCTGATTGACAGGGTGTCCGGGTGGGACCACGAGCTACATCCGAAACTCGGAATTGTTGAAGCAATTGTAAAATCAGAGCTCCGTAGCTCGGCTGATAGCAGGATTATCGTGTTTGCGACCTACCGCGATGCAGTCCAGCTGATTGTTGAACGGCTGACCTCGGAGGGTATCCCGTGTGAACGGTTTGTCGGGCAGGCAACTAAGGACGCTGAAAAAGGGCTAAGCCAGAAAAAACAGATTGATGCCCTCATGAGGTTCCGGTCAGGAGAGTTCCGGGTACTCGTTGCCACTTCTGTCGGGGAGGAAGGGCTTGATGTCCCTTCCACGGACCTTGTAATATTTTACGAAGCGGTACCCTCGGAAATCCGTAGTATACAGAGAAAAGGAAGGACTGGCAGGAGTGGTCACGGTAAAATTATTGTCCTCGTGACAAAAGGGACACAGGATGAGACGTTCCGTTACGTAAGCCAGTCACGGGAAAAGGCGATGGCGAAAGGGATACGGCAGATCGGCAACAACCTGCCGCAACATTTTTCCGGTGAGAGTAAAGCGACCCAGATGAGTATCGAAGAGTTTACGGCAACGATTCCCCCGGCCGGTACGGGGCCCGCAATAGTAGTTGATGACCGTGAGACTTCATCGAAGGTAGTGGAATCGCTCCATGCAATGGGTGCCGCGATCCGTATACAGAGATTACCTGTTGGCGATTACGCAATAAGTGACAGGATAATTGTCGAACGGAAAACAACAAGAGATTTTACGGATACCCTTGTTAACCGCGATCTTCTCGGGCAGGTACGGGCACTCGCAACCTCCTGCATCCGCCCGGTCCTGGTCATTGAAGGGGAGGACCTTTACCAGGAACGAAATATCCATCCCAATGCTATACGGGGGACTCTTTCAGCGATTACAATCGACCTCGGGGTGACATTGCTCACAACGAAAGATGAGGCCGATACAGCGGCAATGCTCCTTGTCATTGCAAAACGGGAATTTGAGGAGCGAGGAGAACGTACTATATCCGTCCGGAAACCCTATCATTCGCTCATGGAGCAGCAGGAAACAATAATCGGTACTTTCCCGGAAATCGGGCTAAAAAATGCACGTATGCTCCTTGACCATTTTGGTTCGGTACAGGGTATTATTAACGCCGATGAAAAAGCGTTATCAGAAATTCCCGGGATCGGGGAGAAACGGGCAAAAAAAATATACGAACTATCGCGGCACCCCTACGGTTGAGAGAGGAGCTTCAGAGCTTCGATCCCTTTTTTTACGGTATTCATCAGGGAAAGACAACGGTCAGGGTCAGGTTCAGAGGCGATACGTTCGGAGAGCGTGATCAGCGTCGTCTCAAGTGCATATGCAAGTCCGGTAGTGGATGATAATGTCCGGCTCTCTCCCTTTGATAGTTCTACTGGTTTCTTAATTGACTTCCTGGTTTTTTCTGATGACTTTTCATCTTCCAGTTCACACATTACGCAGAATGTCCTGTCTTTATAAGTAAACATAGGGGATCCACATGCAGGGCAGGTTTT
>Ga0209668_10001348_pt1 | contig 10479 bp, 10 predicted proteins | sample FrelakmetPLP11PL_FD_187150 | JGI IMG/M metagenome (GOLD analysis project Ga0209668, IMG submission 187150) | Freshwater lake sediment microbial communities from the University of Notre Dame, USA, for methane emissions studies - PLP11 PL (SPAdes)... | ecosystem: Environmental > Aquatic >... | reverse complement strand
TGACGATCTGACCAACCTTATCCTTGAATTCGTTGTAAATTACGTCCCTTTCAGCTTCTCTCATCTTCTGAAAGATGACCTGCTTTGCGGTTTGAGCCGCGATCCTGCTGAAGTCATGAAGATTCAAAGGTATCGTGATCACATTCCCCTCTGCAGCGTCCCGTGAAATTTTTCGTGCTTCATCCAGAGAGATCTCCTCATCTTTGTCCGCAACCGACATAACAATCTTCCTGGTTTCAAAAAAAACGATATTGTATGTTTTCGGATCGATGTTCAGGTCAATATTCGTTCTTCCGCCGAACTTTTTTCTTGCTGCGGAGAGCAGTGCAGAGCGAAGGGCTTCAAGCAAAATCTCTCTCGAAATGCCCTTTTCCTTACTGATCTGGTCGATTACATAAAAAAGTTCCTTGGACATTATACTTCTATCTCCAGACTGGCTCTCGATATGTTGTCGACAGGGATGTTCATTTCCTGTTCGCCGACAAGGAGCCGTAGTATTCCATGATGAATCCCTGATATGCGGCCGATAAAAAAATTCTGGTTTTCGATCTTTTCCTTTGTAATAACACGGGCAAGCTTTCCCGTATTTTTTTCATAGTCCTTCAGATCTCTCAATGGCCTGTCAAGCCCGGGAGATGATACTTCCAGCGTGTATGAACCGGGCATCGGGTTTTCAACATCAATGAGGATTCCAAGGCTTTTGCTGAACCTCTGACAGTCATCGAGTGTGACACCTCCATCTTTGTCAATAAAAACTCTCAGCAATACCTTGCCCTTTCCCAGGAGTTCAATACCAAAGAGTTCAACTCCCTGCTCCTCAGCAACCTGCTCTGCTAACTGGAAAATTTTCTGCCTCATTATATTCATAAGCAAGCAACGGTTTTTGTCGCGTATGCTTGCAGGCAAACAATACTTATCCTATAAAACAAAAGAGTGGGAAATCCCACTCTTCAGAATAACTACGATTCGCAATTGAAATGACTATACCAGTTTTCAGCCGAAAAAGCAAATTCAGGGGACAGGTATTCAGTCTGTCCCCTGAATTTCTGAATATTTTATTTGTGCGCTGGCTTTTCCGGAGCTGGAGCTGGAGCCGGAGCTTCGGCTGGCTTCTCAGGAGCCGGAGCTTTTTCCGGAGCCGGAGCTGTTGCCGGAGCCGGAGCTGGTACCTCAGGCTTTGGTGTTTCAGCCGGTTTGCAGCCTAAAGTAAAAGCAACCAATAACATTAATGATAATACTAATGCTATAACCTTCTTCATTGAATTCTCACCTCCTTCCAGGATACTTTTCGTATCTCAAAGATAGTACAACACAAAATCTTTGTCAATTCAAAATTGCACGAAATTTTATAACGTATTTTTTAAAAAATCAAGGCCTTTTTTTCAGGGAGATGTTTTCGGCTTACGGGATATGCAATGAATCCAGTATGCTGAATAAAGCCTGTATTGCCTCTGAATCATGTGACATCTGAAAGACGGGTTTCCCCTGAAGATCGAAATAAGCAATAACAGGATCGAGGGGTATGATACCTGCAATAGGTAACCCTTCTTCCTCTGCGCGTCTTTTTACCTCTAAAGAGTCATCATCTGCAGCTCTGTTTACGATGACTGCACGTCTGTCAATCTCGAGATGCAGTTCATCAACAAGACCGTCAATCCTTTTTGCAGTACGAATTCCCCTCACCGTCGGGTCGCTAATGATCAAAAGAATATTTACCTTATGCGTTGTTCTTCTGCTCAGGTGTTCCATGCCGGCTTCATTGTCTATTACAACATACGGATAGGTCTCTGACAGTTGATCCGTGTATTTTCTGATGATGTTGTTGGCAGCGCAGTAACATCCCGGGCCTTCAGGCCTTCCCATGACCATCAGATCGAATCCCTTTGATTCAACGAGTGATTGCTGGACCTGATAATCAAATATCTGCTCCGTGGACATGCCACCGGGCCTCTCAGCACCGCTTTTGATCAAAGTTATCGAGTCCTCGCGCAGATTCCCGATTGTTGCATGGACATCTACACCAAGGACTTCGTTCAGGCAGTTATTTGAATCAGCGTCCACTGCAAGCACGGGCAATTTCTTTTTTTCGATGATATAACGGATGGTAAGACCTGCGAGGGTTGTTTTTCCTGTCCCGCCTTTTCCGGAAAAAGCAAGTACAAAAGCCATACTTCATTATACCTCAGTTGCAAAAATTCATCTGATGAAGGAAAATACTATCATTATGAAGATTTTTTCTCATATTCCGGGAAGATATACCATCTTTATCCTAACACTTTCGCTTCTTATCCAAGCGCCGTTAGCTGCTGAGCAGATGGGAAACAAAATACCCCGATATGTCGGTTCTGACGCATGTAAATCCTGCCATGAGAATGAATATAAAAATTTTATGACCTATGCCAAGAAGGCTACATCTTTCAGGAGTATCGAACGGGTGAGAAAGGGGTTAACCGAGGAAGAAATCAAGGGATGTTACACGTGTCATACAACCGGCTATGGCAAGCCGGGCGGTTTCATAAGTGCTGAAAAAACGCCCTATCTTAAGAACGCCGGATGCGAAGTATGTCACGGACCCGGTGAATTTCATGTCAGCACGGGAAGCCCGCAGCATATAAAAAGAAAAATGAAAATTGAGGCTTGCGAGGTCTGTCACACTTCTGAAAGGGTCAGGGCTTTCCGTTACAAGCCAATGATTCACGGAGGAGCACATTAAAAGACAGTAAATAGTAGACAGAAAACAGGAAACAGGAAATAACAGGGTAAATATGTTTGGAATTATACGAAAGAGATTAGGCTACAAGATAATGGCTGCTATGCTTATTATCATACTCCTTGTTCTCCTGGCAGAGATCTACATGAGAATATATTTTGGAACGAAAGACAGACTGGAAATAGCTGCGTCACTCAGCATCGAACTTGCTGACTCAATTTATTCAGGCATTAAGTATCCCATGGAGATTGGGGATAGTGCAGCGATTGAACGGGAATTGTCGGATATACGGGCGAAGATGAAGGACGTTGAGGTCTTTATCTGTGATTTCGATCAGAAGATTACGTATTCGACCCATCAAGACAAAGTAAGTACAACACTGACTGACTCTATCAATAATAAGCATATTTCCCGGAAACTCACCGAGACTCTTGAGACAGGGCTTGAGCCCCGCATTGATCCCCGGAAGCCTCTTGAGGATATTGTATCCGGCAGAAAACAGATCGTTGTCATGCGCCCCATTTTGAATGAAAAAGACTGCTATCACTGTCATGGGGCCTCGAAAAAAGTTCTCGGAGGTATAGTAGTGCGGCTTGATGCCGAGCGGACCTATGCCCAGGTTATTGCCCAGAGGAATAGAACAATCTTAATTGTGATATTCCTCATCCCGATAGCGATCATCCTTACGTATATCATGGTAAATCAACTCGTCAGACATCCTGTCGAGAACCTGGCTGACAAAGCGAAAAAGTTTGCAGAAGGTGACATGTCAGTGAAAGTTGATGTGAAGACCGAGGACGAAATAGGAATTTTGGGAAGAACCTTTAACTACATGGTCGAGAGCGTCGCATCCTTCAGTAATAAACTGGAGGAGGAGGTGAAGAGGAAAACCGGGTTGCTGAATGAACGGACGAGGCTCATGAATTTGCTCGAAAGGGCGAATAAAGATCTCCGGGAGCTGGATAAATTGAAATCAACTTTTCTGGCAAACATGTCGCATGAACTCCGTACCCCGATGAATGCCATTATAGGGTATACAGATCTGATGATCGATGGTGTCGACGGTCCCGTCAATGAAGACCAGGTGAAGAGTCTGAACAAGGTTGCGAACAATGCGAGACATCTCCTGCAACTGATCAACGACGTCCTTGATATTTCGAAGATTGAAGCCGGGAAGATGAAAATTAATCCAAAGGAGCTTGACCTCAAATGGCTTATTGCATCTGCAACTCCTGCCTTTGAACCGCAAATGAAGATAAGAGGAATTACGCTTACGGTCGATATTCCGGACGGGATGCCCCTTGTCTATGGTGATGAAGACAGGGTAAAAGAGATTCTGATCAATCTCCTGTCAAACGCTATTAAATTCACGCAAAAAGGCGGAATAACCATATCATCATGCCTTTCCGAGAGGGGAGTCAAACCGGGAGAGCCACCGCTCTTCATGGAAATTTGCGTTCAAGATACCGGCATCGGCATAAAAGAAGAAGACCTCGGGAAGATTTTCGACAAGTTTGTGCAGGCGGACCTAACGACAATCCGTCAATATGAGGGTACGGGTCTCGGGCTCAGCATTGCACGGGGACTTGTTTCACTGCATAAAGGGATTATATGGGTGACCAGTAAAGTGGGTGAGGGCAGCAGGTTCTGTTTTACCCTCCCTCTCAGGAAAGAAATGCTTGAAAAGACCGGCGAACCGGTTGTCGAGACCAGAGTGGCTGAGGCACTGGCTGATTATTTTGGAAAACCTGTCGATGATTTCCTGCGGGCGCCGGCATATGCGGGTAAGCCGATGCGTTGCTGGGAATATATCCGCTGCGGACAGCCCAGCTGCCCTGCTTATGGAAGCAGCGAAGCCCGATGCTGGCTGATTATGGGGACACATTGCAGCGGCATGAAAATAGCTGCATATCCTGAGAAAGTGGATTTCTGCAAAGGCTGCGAGCTTATTAAAGGCATAGTGACCCAATCCGAAGAAGAATATTTGACAGATCAAATTGGTGCGAGAAAGCAGGATAAAAAAATTATCCTTGCAATTGATGATAACCCTGAAGCAATCGATATCATATGCAAGTATCTTGGTGAGGACTATACCGTAGTTGGTCTTCTGGGCGGTGACGAGGCAGTCGCAAAGGCAAAACAATTGAAACCCATGGCTATAACTCTGGATGTCATGATGCCGAGGAAGGATGGTTGGCAAGTATTGCGGGAACTGAAGAATGACCCTGATACCCAGGATATTCCGGTTATTATTCTCTCTATTGTTGATGACCAGAGAATGGGGTTCAGTCTCGGTGCAGCTGAGTATATTGTAAAACCGGTTGAAAAAGACGTTCTCCTGAAAAAGCTGAAAACGTTTGAGAAGCTGCAAAAGATTAAAAGGATACTGATTATTGACAATGATCCAGTCACGGTACGATTGATCGGCAGTGTTCTTGAGGAGGCTGAATATCAGGTAACGACATCCTATAATAGCGAGGATGCGGTTAAGTCTATCGAGAATTTCAAGCCCGATCTCATTGTCCTGAATCTGACGATGCCGGAAACAGGCTTCGATGTGGTCGAATATCTTCAAGCAGCGCAGGGAGTAACAGATATTCCTTTGATTGTGCTCACCCAGAAAGATTTGTCAGACAGAGAAAGAGATGAATTGAACGGGAGGATAAAGGGAATCCTCAATAAAGTCATACTCACCAAAGAAGATCTTTTGAAGGAACTCAAGGATACTATCCAGAAAATGAGCAGGGATTCATGAAGATTTCATGAAATTTCTGGCGTTTTTTCTCGTCTGCATTTTTTTCCCTATTGAGGCCTGGGGTTATGTTCCCCATGAATATCCCGCAATTTACACCCAGCAGCTGGGAAGGATATTCCTCTTCATTGCATTGCTTGTCGTACTGTGGTCCATTGTTCATTATCGCCTGCACAGGCAAAAAGGGTGGCGTTACCTATTTATTTCCCTGATTTTTTTTACCATCTGGGATTTGGATGTTTTTGTTGGAAGACTTTCCGAGTTCATCACCATGCCCAGGACAATAGGCGTTACGGAAGGATTGCAGTATTTCAAAAGGCATATTGAAATCGGGCGCCTGGAATATCTGTATTATCTCGGCAGATTCGATTTTGTTTTGCTCAATATTGCTATGCTCTTCTTTTATTTGGGACTCAGGGAGCACGTATCTGAAGTACAAGAAAAGCATACTGCTTCTGTGAGCGTTATCCTGCCTCTTCTGCCGATTCTTATTACTGATATGGCCGGCAATGGCATATTCATTGTGCTGTCGGTCATGAGCCTGTATACCAGTATTAAACTCTACAGGACAGACAAGGAGAATGTTCTCTGGAACTACATGGTCTGGTTAGCTGCTGCCTGGTTCATGTTTTCCATTTCCCGATCTTTTGGGCATATCTTGAGGCATGTCCTCATACCGACAGGAAACGAGCATGTCTGGAAGTTCTTTGAGCCGATAACAGGAAGTTTTAATACTTTTTCTCTTTTCTTCGTGGGTTCAGTCAGCCTTTTTTTTATCAGGATTTATAAATCATATATGGAGATAACTAAGGATAAGAGAACATTAGAGAGACTTGTTGCGGAGAGGACGCACTTTATCGAGAAATTGGAAAGGGATAAAATGGAACTGCGGGAGCTTGATAAACTGAAATCCGCTTTTCTTGCAAACATGTCCCATGAGCTCCGTACACCAATGAACACCATAATCGGTTATACCGAAGCATTGCTGGATAGCGTTGACGGCCCGATCAACGCAGAACAAGAGAAGAGTTTGGGGAAAGTGAAGCAGAGCTCCAAGCACCTTCTGAAGCTGATCGATGATGTCCTCGATGTATCCAGACTGGAATCAGCGAAAGTCAAACTGGTAGTAACAGAAATCGATCTGAAGGCGTTAATCAAAACGGTTATACCGTCTTTTGAAAGTCTTATCAGGGAAAAAGGGCTGAGCCTCTCACTCACTATCGATGAGACACTGCCGCCGGTTTATGGCGATGAAGGTAAAATAAAACAGATTTTGATAAACTTATTATCGAATGCCGTCAAGTTCACTCACAGAGGGGGAATTATCATCACGGCTCATCCCTCTGATGCTGACAGAACCCATGGTGTGCAGCCTCTTTTTATGGAGATATGTATAGCAGATACCGGGATAGGAATAAGAGAGGATGATCTCAGGAAGATTTTCGAAAATTTTATGCAGATTGATTTTACCCTTGTGCGCCAATATGAAGGTACCGGTCTGGGTCTCAGTATTGCCAAGGGCATGGTTGAACTCCATAAGGGAAAAATATGGACAACAAGTAAGTATGGAGAAGGCAGTACATTTTGCTTTACGCTTCCATTGCAAAAAGAAATACTTGTGAATGCAGTTGTTCCTCTATAATAGGGAGCACAGAAAATTTCGATAAACGGTAAAGAGGGTTATAAGGATTATGCCAAGAAAGGTTTTGATCGTCGAGGACAATGAGGATAACCGCGAACTTGTGGTTAAAGTGCTGAAGAACAAGGGCTTCATTACTGCTGAAGCTGTGGACGGAGAGGATGCCATAGAAAAGGCTGTCTCTGAAAAGCCTGATTTGATACTGCTGGATATATCAATCCCGAAATTGGACGGCTATGAAGTTGCGAAAAGGCTCAAGAGCATGGAGGAATTCCGGGAAATCCCGATTGTTGCCTTTACTGCACATGCCATGAAAGGAGACCGGGAAAAAGTTATTGTAGCAGGGTTCGAGGGATACATAACAAAACCGGTGAATATACGAGAGTTACCAAATCAGATACGGTCTTTTATCCGTGGGAAGAGGGAGAGCATATTAGGTGGAGAGGAAGAATAAGATTCTGATCGTCGATGACGCTGAGGATACCGTGGAACTGCTGAGAAAGAGGTTCCGGGCCGAAGGATACGATACGTCAGAGGCATTCAACGGCGAAGAGGCGCTCAATATGGTGTCTGAATACGATCCTGATTTGATTGTCCTTGATGTCATGATGCCGAAAATTGACGGCTATGAAGTCTGTCAGAGACTCAAAGCGGATGAAAAAACGAAGTATATCCCGGTTCTCATGCTTACTGCAAAGGGGGAAGTTGAACATAAAGTCAAAGGGCTTAATATCGGAGCAGATGATTATATGGGAAAGCCTTTTGACTACAAGGAACTCTCTGCACGGGTCAGGTCTTTGCTCTCCATTAAGGCAACACATGAGAAAAAGGTCGAGGAAGAAAAATCCGGTGCCCTCGAGCAGATGATGGAGCAGGTTGCACATGAAATCAGAAATCCGCTTACGTCGGTTGGAGGTTTTGCACGCAAGGTATTTAATAAGCTCCCTGAAGATGATCCGAACAGAAAATATATGCAATATATCATCGAAGATGTTGCGGTACTCGAGAGCATGATCAAACAGCTCATCGAGCTGAAGTCAATGACTATATCCATGAAAGAACCGTCAGCCGTGAATGAGGTCGTCAAAGACTCACTAAAAATATTTGAACAGGATTTTGCGCAGAAGGCAATACAGGTCGAAACCGAACTGCAGGAAGGTCTTCCGTTGATAACCGCAGATAAGAAATTGCTTAAGCGGGCCTTCTGCAACCTTATCAAAAATGCTGTTGAAGCAATGGAATCCGGGACAAAAACGCTGAAAGTTACGAGCAGAGTAAATGGTGATAATCTTGAACTGCAATTTTCTGATACGGGCAAGGGTATCACAAAGGAGAAAATTAAGAATATTTTTGACCCTTTGGTTACCTCAAAAGTCTATGGCCCGGGGCTCGGCCTCACCTTTGCGTTAAAAATTATCCAGGATCATAAAGGCACAATATCGGTAGAGAGCGAAGAAGGGAAAGGAACGACATTTACCATACGGTTTCCCATCAAATCACCCTGATAAACCCTGCATTAACCAGCTGCTTCAGCATATTCCTTTAGTAAAATATCTATTAATTCTTTTACCGATATAATGCCAGTGGCCCTGTATGCATTCTCGCCGGCAAACGCAAAACCATGCGACAGATTCCCCTTTTTTGCATTCATCAGGGCAAGCGTAATGCAATATGGACTATTCTTATAATCACACGTTTTCAAGCAGTGGTAGGGGCATTTAAACGGTTTCTTTTTCCCCTGACTGACTTCATCAAGGAATATATTCCTGATTGCTCTCCCCGGCATCCCTACCGGGCTTTTGATGATCATCATATCCTCTTTTTTGGCATCAATATACGTCTGCTTAAATTTGAGAGATGCGTCACATTCATGCGTGGTAACAAAGCGTGTTGCCATCTGTACACCGGAAGCACCTAACTGGAAATATTGGTAAATGTCTCCTCCTGTATAAATTCCACCTGCAGCTATTACGGGGATCGATTGCTGGTATTTTTCTTCAAATGGCTTTACGATCTCAACTACTTCCGGAACCAGTTTTTCCAGTGCATATGCAGGATCTTCAAGCATTTCTTCTTTGAAACCAAGATGCCCTCCTGCCTTGGGTCCCTCAACCACAATAGCATCGGGCAGACGGTCGAATTTTTCCGACCATTTTTTTGCAATAATAGCGGCTGCCCTCGCAGAGGAGACAATGGGAACCAATTTCGTCCTGGCATTTTCATCTAAAAATTGCGGGAGACTCAGGGGCAGGCCGGCTCCGGAAAAAATTACATCAATGCCCTCCTCAATGGCAGTCCTAACGAGCTCAGGGAAATTGGTCAACGCTACCATTATATTGACTCCAAGGATTCCTTTTGTTAATTCCCTGGCTTTTCTGATCTCTTTCCGCAGCGCCCTGAGGTTTGCTTCGAAGGAATTTTTGAAGAAATCAGGCTCGCTCATGCCGATCCCCGGGGTGGCAATAACCCCGATACCGCCTTCGTTAGCCACTGCCGAGGCGAGTCCGGACAAGGAAATCCCAATTCCCATCCCTCCCTGAATTATGGGAAGCCTGACCGTTAAAGAACCTATAGTGAGATTTCTTAACTTATTGATACTCATCTTGTGTCCGAATACGGAATATCACCATCAACGCTCTGAGATGTAAAGGTAATGACATAAAAAAAAACCGCAAAAGCTGAATAATGTGCGGTCAATACGACAATAAATACTCCTTTAAGCTTTATCTAAAAAATAGCACTTGTGTTCAGGTAATGTCAATTGTTTTCAATGGTGCAAATTCTATAGGAAAGCATGAATTGGAATGTCATCGAAATGTCAGTTATCTCTATAAGATAAAAAATAAACAAGCAGATAAGGACTGATAAAATGTCCGTCACTGTCCGATTGTTCAGAATGAAAGAACGTTAGAAATATTTTTCCTCAAAGGAAATTTTTGCATCCTGCAACCTCTTATAGTCCATCTTCAGACGTTCATTGGCGATACTTTTATTAATCTTTGTATCATTTAAGGATTCTTCGCTTGAACCATAGACATAAATCTTTGAAACAGGTTTTTTCCAGTTGCCAACACTGAAAAGGTAATCTGCGAGCAGGAGATACATGTCAACGTCACCCTTCATCTCCTCTGAATCGCCGGGATGTACCTTTTGAGAAACAGACTCCTTCCGCAGAGTGATCTCTGCTTTTACATCCTTTCCCTCTTTTGCCAGGGCCAGAAAATCTTCTATCCTCAGTATTTCTGCCATGTTTTCCTCCTCATCTTTTAAACTTGCTATAACACAGGGTTTGAATCCTTGAATTTCTCCCGGAACAATATCTGATATCCGGATAACTGGATAGAAATGCTATCAGGAAGCTCAAACTCTTGTCAAATG